>Ga0310786_10001084_pt1 | contig 43601 bp, 57 predicted proteins | sample AusTroGonzalo_MG_FD_203881 | JGI IMG/M metagenome (GOLD analysis project Ga0310786, IMG submission 203881) | Bovine rumen microbial communities from tropical cattle in Woodstock, Queensland, Australia - Gonzalo_03 (v2) (version 2) | ecosystem: Host-associated > Mammals > Digestive system >...
CTTTGCATATAATGAAGACTATGATTGGTTGTTCATTGCTTCAGATGTGAATGGTGGTGCAGATTCAGCCCTTCCTGTTGGTGATTATTTCTATCAGAACAAAGCAGCAAGTGCCTACACGGTCGCTAGCTTGGGCGGTTATTGGTCTTATGGTGCTAATGCCGGGGGTTTCTGTTGGCCGGTGACTGATGTTTCTTCTGATCGTGCTCGGCATATCGGCGGTCGCCTGCTGTATGTACCTGTTGCAGCGTAAACTGATTTTTTTTGTAACTCTTAAACATGATATTATGGGCGTGTTGTGCTGATATACCAATATATTTAGCAGACCAATAAAAAGCCAAACAGACAGTTCACAGTCACTAAATTGGGCAGTAATTGGAATAATGGTGCTAATACCAGGGGTTTCTATTGGAATGTGAATAATGTTTCTTCTAATCGTAATCGGAATATCGGCGGTCACCTACTAAATGCATAACACGAAAACCAAAGGGACAGGATGAACCTGTCCCTTTACATGTGACATCATGCCCTGCCACTTGGCAAAATATAAAAATACTGAAAGGTTGTATTGGTAAAGAAAACCTTTATTTTCTTGAAGATTTGACCATTCAAAGTGCATACAAAGTTATGAAGCGTTTTGGAAACCTATATGAAAAAATCTATGACATGGAAAACCTGAAGCTTGCACATCACAATGCAAAGAAAGGAAAAGGATGGTACACAGAAGTCAGGATGGTTGATGAAGAACCTGAAAAGTATCTGAAGGAACTTCAGGACATGCTGATCAACAAAACCTACAACACATCTGAATATGTCACATTCATCAAAAGGGACAGCGGAAAGGACAGATTGATTTACAAGCTGCCATATTATCCTGACAGAATCTGTCAATGGGCAATCCTTCAGGTGATTGAACCCATTCTGATCAGGAAGTTCACAGATGACACCTATTCAGCAATACCTGGAAGGGGAATCCATCAATGTCTGCACAAGGTTGAAAAAGCTATGCAGACAGATGTTCCCGGTTGTCAGTATTGTCTGAAGCTTGATGCAAAGAAGTATTATCCATCAATCAACCATGACATCCTGAAACAGAAATACAGATCATTGTTCAAGGATGATGACCTGCTTTGGCTGCTTGATGAAATCATTGATTCCACACCGGGGGAAACAGGGATTCCTATTGGAAACTATATTTCACAGTATTCAGGGAATTTTTATCTGTCATCCTTTGATCATTGGATCAAGGAAGTCAAGCATGTGAAGCATTATTTCCGCTATATGGATGACATTGTGATTTTTGGTGAAAGCAAGTCTGACCTTCACAGGTTAAGGGTTGAAATTGATCAATACTTCAAAACTAATCTGAAACTGAAGATCAAGGAAAATTGGCAAGTCTTTCCAACATATGTCCGGGGTGTTGATTTTGTTGGTTATAGGATTTTCTTGAATTATAAGCTGTTGCGGAAATCAACCTGCAAGCAGTTCAAGAAGGCAATGAACAAGATCAACAGGAAAAGGTTGGAAGGACAGTCCATGTCCTATTCAGAATGGTGTTCAGTCAATTCCTACAAAGGATGGTTGATCCATTGTGATAGTTATAGGTTGCAACAGAAGTATATTGAACCAATTCAAAAATATACTGATGCATATTATCAATTCAACATTCAAAACAAAAAGAAAGGTGGTATGGTCACATGAAGGACTATGGAAAAGTAAGAAGTGCAGAAAGACCTGAAGAAAAGGTCATTGATGAATTTAGTGTGTGGATTGCATCTGACATCAAGACTTTTTCTGAACCGGGAATTGATGATCAGGAAGTCAGGGAAGGGTTTGAATATAACCTTGTCCAGTATGACAAAGATGAATACATCAAGATCATGGATGACAAGAATGCAGACCTGGAACAGCAGATCACAGATGCACAGCTTGCACTTTGTGATGTGTATGAAATGTTGCTTTAAGAAAGGAAAGGTGATTTGTTATGGTAGCAGTTTATGGTGAACTGATCATGAAGGGAAAGAAGACCATTGATGATGTCCCGGCAAAGCTTCGGGCAGATGTCATCAAATATCTTGAAGACCATGGATGGGTAGATTAAAAGAAAGGACAATGATCATTATGAAATCAGGAATATGTGCAAGTATTGGTCTGATCGGTGGTTTCATTGCTTCGGTGTTTGGGGGGTGGGACACAGGTTTGATCACACTGATTATATTTATGGGCATTGACTACATCAGCGGTCTGATTGTTGCAGGTGTTTTTCATGCATCAAAGAAAACAGAAACAGGGACTTTGGAATCCAGGGCAGGATGGAAAGGTTTATGCAGGAAATGCATGACCCTTCTGTTTGTCCTGGTTGCATACAGGCTTGACCTGGTCATTGGTTCAGATTATATCCGGGATGCAGTTGTGATTGCATTCATTGCCAATGAAACAATCAGCATTGTGGAAAATGCAGGTCTGATGGGTGTCCCGCTTCCTGAAGTTATCACCAAGGCAGTTGATATTCTGACAAAGCGGTCAGACAGTTTGACACAGGAACTGACAAACGGAAAAGGGGATGATGAAGAATGAGTTTCACAAACAGCCCTTTGGTGCAGTACACAAACCTTTCACCGAATAACAGCGGTCAAAGGAAGCACAGCATTGATACCATCACAATCCATTGCACAGCGGGTCAATGCACTATTGAATGGCTTGGTGAATGGTTTGCAAGACCTTCCACAAAAGCTTCTTCAAACTATGGGGTGGACAAGAATGGAAAGATTGGTCTTTTTGTTGAAGAAAAGAACAGGTCTTGGTGTTCATCCAATGGTGCAAATGACAACCGGGCAATCACCATTGAAGTTGCATCTGACAACAAAGCACCATACAAGGTGTCGGATGCTGCATACAATGCATTGATCAAACTGGTTGCTGACATATGCAAGCGAAATGGGATCAAGAAGCTGCTTTGGAAAGCTGACAAGTCCCTGATTGGACAGGTGGACAAGCAGAACATGACTGTTCACAGATGGTTTGCAAACAAAGCCTGTCCCGGTGACTATCTGTACGGAAAGCACCCTGACATTGCAAGAAAAGTCAATAATCTGCTGAATAATGACAAAAAGGAAGCGGAAAATGACGAAAAACAGCAAAAAACTGACACAAAACCTTCTGATTTTACACCATACAAGGTGAAGATCACAGCACAGGTTTTGAATGTTAGGAAGGATGCAGGTGTGAAATTTGCAAAGGTTGGTGAAGTAAAAGCCGGGGAAGTTTACACCATTGTTTCAGAAAAGAAAAATGGATCAACGGTGTGGGGAAAACTGAAAAGCGGTCTTGGATTCATCTGCTTGACATACACCAAAAAGGTGTGATATTTTGTCACTAACTTGTCACTAACAGGTGTGTTTTCGGGTGTTTTCACAGAAGTGAACAGTTCACAGAACCCTTGAAAATACTGGATTCATTGTGATGGAAAAGTGAACAAATTTGTGATACAATAAAAACGCAAAGACCCCAAACCATTGATTTTTTCAAGGTTTGGGGTCTTTTTTGTCACTAACCTGTCATTAGTTCACTTTCAAAAGTTCAATCGCAGTCTTTAATTCTTCAAGGGTCTTGTGGTTGTAAACCCTGTTTCCCACATCCTTTGACACATGACCCATCATCAGGTCAATGCACTTCCTGTTTGCACCTTTGGAATCCAGGATGGATTCAAATGTGTGTCTGCATTCATGGGGTGTCTTTTCAATGTTTAAGAACTGCATCAGGTCATTCCAGTATGTTCTGTATGTGGTTTGTGACACTGCATCACCATCCACATTGATGAAATATTCACTTCCTGCATCCAGTCTGTCTTCAACCAGGGGAAAGATTGCAGAATGGATTGGAACAATCCTGTTCTTTCCTGCTTTGGTCTTCACACCACCTTGGAATGTTCCCTTCTTCAGGTCAACATTGTCGGTCTTCAAGGTCAGCAATTCACTGATTCTGAATCCTGAATAAAGGAAAATCAAAACAGTGTCTATCCATTCAACAGGAACAGAACCAAAGTCCTTTCCTTTTCGTGCATCTTCGTACACTTTCCAAACTTTCTTTATTTCAGCATCTGAAAACCTTTCCCTTGATGTTTGTGGAATCGGTTCTGATGTCAGAAGGTCTGAATACATCCTTGTGATGACATCCAGTTCCAGTGCAAACCTGTCCAAGTGACCCCAAAGGTTCTTGATTGCACCTTGGGTGGAATAACTCTTTCCACAGAAATCAATGGTTTCCTGCATATGGTATGACCTTATTTCTTTATACTTCATTGAAGACAGCTTCTGAATGTGATTATATGCTGACTTCAAGGAATTTCTGTTGGATGTTCCAAGTTTGGGTGCTTTCTTTTCCATCCACAGGTCAAACAGTTCCTGAAGGGTTATCTTTGCCCTGTCCACATCCCAAGGGTTCTTGTTATAGTCTGCAAGAAGCATGTTCCCTTCTTCCCTGGTTGCAGTATATCCAATAGTTTCATATATTGGATGACCCTTGTCATTCCATCCAACTGTCTTTCTGACCCAAAATGGTTTCCTTCTGTTCCCTGACAGTTTTGCAACTGAACCATAACCATTTGGATTTTTCACACAATCCACCTTCCTTCATTGATTTCAGGTGGGAAAAATGATAAAATGGTTGTGTTGGAAATCATTTCTACCATCCTGAAGTGATGACAATGTATGCTTTGACCCTTGCCTGATTGCAGCAGACAGGGGTCATCTTCTTATAATTCTATTGTTGCAGGCGTTTCAGGAAGCACTTTCTTTTGCAGATCAAGAAACTTTCCATATTCCATTGCAGTTCCCCACAAAGCAATCATTCCTTTGTCATACTGGATCACAAGATAGTATTTTGAAGTTCCTTTGTCAGTTCTTTTGGCTTCACCATGGTATCTTTCCATGAATCTTGGTTCTTCCATTGCAGAAAAAGAACTGATCCTTGACAGGGGAAGGGTGACAACTGTTTCAGGCTTGATCCTTGTGATCACAACCTTGTCATCTTTCACTTCCAATGTGCATGGATAGTCTGATGCAAAAGCATCAATTCCTTCATAGTGCATGACCCGGATCGGGGCATCTTTCTTCTTTCCAAACATAAAATCCACCATCCTTTCTGTTTTACCTTGAACCGCTGCCTTTCACCTTGAACCGCTTCAATCCCTTATAAACAAAGGACTTTTCAAAGATTTGGATGTGTCCCGGTTCAAGGGTTCAAGGTAATTTCTATATATTTAATATTTTTAGAGAAAATACAAATTTTTGTTGTTTTCTTAAAATCTAAAAACATAAAGAAGTCAAAAGCACCTTGAACCTTGAACCGCAACCTTTGAAACCCTTATGAATAAAGGCTTGCAAGCGGTTCAAGGTAAAGTTTTTCACCTTGAACCTACTTTGAACCGCCTTCATTGTTATACTTGGAAAGACTGGACAGATCATCCAGGTCTTCCAGGGCTTTTTCTTTTCCAATGCTGTTCAGCTTTGTGAAATATGAAAGCAGCCTGACAGCCTGATCACCAAAATTCTTCTGCACAAGTTCAATGGTCATTGATTCACCTGATAGTTTTTCTTCCAGTGTGAAACACATCAGTTCAGAAGGTGTCACATCAAACATTTTTGCCATTTGTTCAATGTGTCTTCTTTTGATGTTGGTCACCTGATCGGATTCCCACTTGTTCACAGCTGCCCGGTTGACCGGGGGATCAAGTTTTTGACCAAGTTCTTCTTGTGTCATGTCCTTCTGCCTTCGTAATTGCCTTATGTATGCACCCATAGTCATATAAATCACCATCCCTTCAGATGTATTGTTTTGGTGTACAGTGTATCTTGAATTTATCATATTTAGGGCATTTTTTCAATGATATTGAAAAATTTTTCGCATAAATTTGAAAAAGTATCTTGACAGGATAGTTTGCAGGGTGTATTCTTGGAATGTATCTTGAACAGATACAAACACAAAGCATACATTATCAATTCAGGAAAGGATGGGTCTTTATGTATCAGTTTATCGCAAAAATCACAAGAATGGATTCCCCTGGTGGTTCAACCATTTGTCATCTGATTGAGATTAACACAGTTTCATTGGATGCTGAATCAATGAACAATGAACCTGAAGAACTGTTTGCATGGAAGGCAGCGGTCACACAAGCACTTGCAATGTGCAAGGAAAATGAAAGCCTTGATTATGTCACACTGTTGTCCTGCTGAAAGGAATGGTGAACAGGAATGTGGATTGTTTATTCAGGAAGGGAAGCATTTGAAGTTCCCACAGAAGATGAAGCCATTGAATACTGCAATGATAACAATGGTTTCCAGTACAGATGGAAGGAAGTGTGATCATGAAGGGTGAAATAATAAAAGAGTTCAGAAAAAAGGCAGGTTTGACACAAGAAGAACTTGGTGAAATGGTTGGTCTTTCAGGTGCAGCAATAATGAGATATGAAACGAACCAAAGAGAACCCAAACAGGAAATAGTTGAAAGGATTGCTGAAGCACTTCATGTGAATCCAATTATTTTCTATCAGTTCAAAAAGCCAAACACCAAGAACATAGATGAAAAATGGACTATCAGTTGCAGCGGACACACTTATGTTGTCCTGGAATATAATGAACAGGTTGTCTATACATATGACAATGATTGTGAGTACATGGAACAGATCATCAAAAGCATAGAAAGAAGAACCGGGATGAAGATTCAGGACATCCCAAGGAAGTCAAGTGTCAGTTCCTTTGATGGACTTCGTTTCCTTTATGGCGGATTCAAGGAAGGAAGTGAATGGTTGTGATTTTGCTTTGGGTAATCATGGATCAGAAAGCAGTTGAAAAGGAATGCAGAATGCATGGATGTCAGCCCGCTGTTTCAATGGCTGAAAGAATCAGGGCATACTTGTTTTGTTTCCTGATCCCGGTTGTGGTCGGGTTGCTGATAAACTATATCAAATGAAAGGGGTGAAAATGAATGAACAAACAGAAGTTGGTTGGTGTCATGCATGGAAACGGTGACAGGCAGGAAGACCTTGCAAAAGCAATAGGAATTTCCCCACAGCGGTTCAATGCAAAACTGAATGAAACGGATGGTGCAGAGTTCACACAGGGTGAAATCAAGTCCATCCGGGAAAGATACAACCTGTCAGCTGATGAAGTGGATGAAATTTTTTTTGCTTCTGTTGTATCTTAAAAGCGTACATTGAAAGGATGGTGATGAAATGAGTTTTGCAACACAGTTAAGTCTTGCAATGGCTGAAAGGCAGGTGAACCAAACAGAACTTGCAGCTGCAATCTGCAAAGGGAAGTCATCAGTCAGCCAATATCTGTCAGGCAGATCAGTTCCAAGGGCAGATGTCCAGGAAGCCATTGCAAAATTTCTTGATTGCACTGTTGAATGGCTGAACAGTTCTGTCCCGGTCAATGACAAAGTGGAAGGGCTGAAAAATATCAGTGTTGGACAGTGTGCAAAGATGCTTGGGAAGTCAGAACAGTTTGTCCGGGTAGCACTTCAGACAGGGACAGCACCATTTGGCTTTGCAGCAAAGAACAAGTCAGTGTGGTCATACCACATCAGCCCAAAGAAGCTGAATGAATACATTGGTGAAGGGGTGATGTGATGAAACTTTATCCACACCAGGTCAAAGCACTGGAACTGACCAATGAAATGAACCGGGTTGCCTACTACTTGGAAATGGGACTTGGAAAGACCTTTGTTGGATCGGAAAAGGCATTGTCATTTGAAGAAAAAGTGATCCTGGTTATTTGTCAAAAATCCAAAGTTCAGGACTGGATTGATCATTTCATTCAGGAATATGGGATTGCATATCTTCCATACAATCTGACAAAGAAAAAGGATTTTGATGATTTCACATTCTATGCAGGAAGAAATGATGGTGGTCTGCTGATCGGGGTCATCAACTATGACCTGATTTTCAGAAGAAAAGACCTGCTGAAGCTTGAAAACTTCACGCTGCTACTTGATGAATCATCCATCATTCAGAATCAGAAAGCAAAAAGGTCAAAGTTCATCCTGAAGATGCATCCAAAGAATGTGATCCTGCTTTCAGGAACACCGACATCAGGGAAATATGAAAACCTTTGGACACAGATTCATCTTCTTGGGTGGAACATCAGCCTGAACTGTTTCAACAGACAATACATCAACTGGAAAACCATTGATGTTGCAGGTGAACCGCTGAAGGTGGTGGACAAAGATGATCCATACAAGAATGTGGACAGATTGAAGTCAAAGCTTCGGGAACATGGATCAGTGTTCATGAAATCTGAAGAATGCTTTGACCTTCCTGATCAGACATTCACAGACATCCGGGTGGACAGTTCCAAGGAATACAGGAAATTCAGAAGGGACTGCTACATCACCACATCAGATGGAATTGAACTGATCGGGGACACCACATTGACCAAGATGCTTCATGAAAGACAGCTTTGTGGTCAGTATTCAAAGGAAAAGCTGCAAGCCTTCACAGACCTTGTGGAATCTACACAGGACAGGTTGATTGTTTTCTACAATTTCAATGATGAACTGTATGCATTGAAGAAGATTGCAGAAGAACTGGAAAGACCAGTGTCAGAAGTGAATGGACACATCAAAGACCTGACAGCCTATGAAGAACAGACCAACAGCATCACACTGATCCAGTATCAGGCAGGATCAATGGGACTGAATCTTCAGAAGGCAAACAAGATGGTGTATTTCACACTTCCCCTGATGTCAGAACTGTTTGAACAGTCCAAGAAAAGGATTCACAGGATCGGGCAGCATCAGCCCTGTTTCTATTACATATTGACGGTGACAGGCAGCATTGAAGAAGACATCAGATCAATTCTTGAAATGAGAAAGGACTACACAGATGAATTATACAAAAATCGTTAAAACAATCATTGAAATCATGGCATTGGTTGGATTTTTCCTTCTGCTTGGGTCAGTTGGTGCATCTGATTATGCTGATGAAATTGGTGTTTATTTTGACTTTTCAACAGTGACACCGCACATCATCATTGGAATTTTGTTACTGATCCCTGGAATCATCTATGGGATCAAGAAGGGCGGTGCAGACCATGAGTGACAAAGTATATGGCAGAAAGATCATCAGGATGCCTGAAGGGAAGATCACAGACATCCCGGATGTGACAAAAGGGTTCTTGGTGCTGCTGATTTTCTTCCTTGCAGGATTGGTGATTGGAAGCATTGTGACCGGGTTGATAGTTCACAGGATGGACAGGAAGGCGGTTGAAAAGGAAAAGACAACCATTTCTATATCTGCATCAGAAGAAGCGGAAATGAAGCCATATGGAAGCACACCGGGGCTTGTGAATGAAGAAGGGAAGACCTTTGACTGGTCAAGCGGTGAAGAACTTGGTTTCAAGACTTTGGACATCCCGCTTGATGAAGACCTGCAACAGTTCACATACTGCCTTGCATATTGCTACAACATTGACTATTCCCTGATGCTTGCAGTCATGGAAAAAGAATCCGGGTATGAACCAGGACTGATCAGTCAAACGCATGACTATGGACTGATGCAGATAAACAGATGCAACCACAAATGGCTGTCCGAAACATTGGACATTGACAATTTCCTTGATCCAAAACAAAACATCCGGGCGGGAATGTATATCTTTTCAGAACTGTTTGAAAAATATGGTGATGATCCTTCCAAGGTTCTGATGGCATACAACATGGGTGAAGGAAATGCACAGGTGTTTTGGAAGCAGGGGATCACATCAACAGATTATACAAAAAAGGTTTTTGAAAACCAAAAGAAAATCAAAGAAAGGATGGGAATGAATGATGAAAACTGAAATTGCAATGCTTGAAGGAAAGGAAGATTTCACTGAAGAAGAACTGTCAGTCTTTGAACAGCAGTACATGTCAGTGATGAAGAACCTGTCAGATATGACAAAGCAGAAAAAGAAGATTGAAGAACAGGAAAAGCTGATCAAGGCAAACCTTGGAAAAGTGATGGATGAATATGGGATCAAGTCTTTGGACAACCAGTTCTTGAAGATCATCAGGGTTGCAGAATCCAAGGGAAAGGCAACAGTTGACCTGGACAAGATGCAGAAGGAAGAACCTGAACTGTTTGATGAACTGATCAAGGACTATCCCAAGACAGCCGGGGCAAAGAAAGCATCCATCAGATTTGATGTCAAGTGAAGGGGGGGGGCATTGTTGCGTGAAAGGTGGAAAACTATCAAGGATCATCCATCCTATGAAGTCAGCAGCCTTGGGAAGATCAGAAACATTGCAACAGGCTTCCTGCTACATCCCTATGATGACAACAGTGGTTATTTAAGAGTGAAACTTGATGGAAAGTGTTGCAGATTGCACATCTTGGTTGCAGAAGCCTTTGTGGTCAATCCTGATCCTGAAACAAAGGTGGTTGTGAACCACAAGAAGGGAAAGAAGCATGATTGCAGGGCTTCACAGCTTGAATGGGTCACACAGCAGGAAAATGTGCAACACGCATGGGACACAGGACTTTGTGGAAGAAAGAGGAAGAAAGCATGAAATTGACATACACGGTTTCAAAAGAGAAAGGGACATCCAGGTGGTATGCACACAAGGTTGGATTTCCAAACATCCCGGTGATGTCTGAAAGGGGAACTTTTGGGACAAAGAAGAATGCCCTGCATGTGGCAGCGGATTCAATGGGGCTTCCATACAAGGAATACATGGAAATCAGAAGGAAAGCAGGTGGTGTCTGATGGCAGAAGAAAAGAGTTTTGAAGACCGGGTGAAGAACTTCCTGAAGGAACAGGGATGTTGGTTTGTGAAGTATTGGGCAGGGACAGCAAGGAATGGGAAGAACTACACCAAGAAAGGGATTCCTGACCTGCTTGTGAACCTGGATGGTTATTTTATGGCAATCGAATTGAAAGCCACAAAGGGAAGACCATCAAAGCTTCAGCTTTACAACCTGAAGCAGATCACCAAGGGGAATGGAATTGCAATCCTTCTTTATCCAAAGGATTTTGACAAGTTCAAGAAGTTTGTGGAACTGGTCAGAATGGGTGAACACCCGGTCAATCTGTATGAAACGGAAGATTTCAAATTCCTGAAGAATTGGTGGGACAAAATTTTGTGAAAGGTAGGTGGTGAAATATATGCAAGTGTCACATTCAAGGGTTGAATGCTTTGAATCCTGTCCCTTCAAGTATCGGTTGCGATATTTGGAAAACATCAGGACAGTGAAGGCAACAAACCCGGACAATCCCCTGTTTCTTGGAACAGCCCTGCACACTGGACTGGAAAAGAATGTGGATGCAGCTATTCAGGAATACTTCATGCAATATCCAGTGATCACAGATGATCATGTGAATGAAGCAATCAAACTGTCAATTCTGATTCCAAAAGCTGCAAATGTCATCCCCAAGGGGTTCAATGAAGTGAAGATTGAAAGTGAAGATTTCATTGGTTTCATTGACCTTCTTGCACCTGCCCTGTCAACAACAAGGCTTGGTGGGAAGTATCAGGAACTTCCAGGGGTGTTTGACATTTATGATTTCAAGTATTCAAACAATGTCAGCCACTACAAGGACAGTGTTCAGGTTCACCTGTACAAGTATTTTTATGAAAAACTGAATCCGGGAAAGAAGATAAGGAAGATGTTCTATCTTTGTGTTCCAAAGGTAAACAGCAGACAGAAGAAGGATGAAACCCTTCAGGACTTCAGAAGAAGGATTCAGGAAGAATGTTTGGATGTTCAGCCGAACCTGGTTGAAGTGGAATATGACCAGTCAAAAGTGATGGAATGGCTGCTTTCAGTCAAAAGGATGACAGATGCAAAGGATTTTCCACAGAAACAAGGATGGTTGTGCAGATATTGTGACTATCAAGACTATTGTCAGAAAGGATGGGATTTTATGATTTTACCTAAAAACGAAAGAAGAAACATTGAGCAGGTGCAGAAGAAGGTCATTTGGTTGTATGGATCACCCTTTTCCGGGAAGACCACTTTTGCAAACAAGTTCCCTGACCCGCTGATGCTGAACACGGATGGAAACATCAAGTTTGTTGATGCACCCTATATCCCCATCAAGGATCAGGTGGAAGTGGTTGGAAGAATGACCAAAAGAACCCTTGCTTGGGCAGTGTTCAAGGATGCCATTGCAGAACTGGAAAAGAAGGACAACACCTTCAAGACCATCATTGTTGACCTGCTTGAAGACACATATGAACAGTGCAGACTGTACATGTATGATCAGATGAACATTACACATGAATCTGATGATTCCTTCAGGGCTTGGGACAAGGTCAGGACAGAATTTTTGTCCACATTGAAAAGGCTGATGAACATGGACTATGAAAACATTGTCCTGATCAGTCATGAAGATACCACAAAGGACATCACCAAGAAGGGTGGGGACAAGGTCACAGCAATCAAGCCGAACCTTCAGGAAAAGACAGCAAACAAGGTTGCAGGAATGGTGGACATTGTGGCAAGGGTCATTGCAGATGGCAATGAAAGAACCCTTTCCTTCAAGACCAATGAAGTTATCTTTGGTGGTGGAAGGCTTCTGACCAAGACAGATGAAATTCCTTTGGACTATGATGCATTCCTTGATGTGTATGCAGAAGCCAATGATGCAGCTTCACAGTCAATGCATCAGGTTTCCAGTCCCAAGACTTCCACAAGATCAAGGAAGAAGGCAGAACCTGCACCTGCTGAAGAAGGTTTCATGAACCCGCCTGTTGAAGAATCCATCCCGGATGAACCTTTGGATAAGGAAGAAGCACTTGCAAAGGAAACAGCACAGGAAGAAGCACAGCAGGAAACCCTTCCCTTTGGTGAAGCAGCAGAACCTGCACCTGCTGAAGAAGCGGAAAAGCCGAAAACCCGCACAAGGAAAAGAAGGACACAGGCATGACCGAACTTGAAGTCTTTGCAAAGATGACATTGGAAAAAGGTGGAATGTGGACTTTGCTTGAAGAATCAGACACATTGAAGCTTTACAAGACACAGTCCACCTTCCTGGTCAAAAACAACTATTACTATGACACACCAGTCTTTCAGGTGTTTGACATAGCAGGAAAAAGGAAATTTGCATCAACCAGTTATGATGCAGCACTAACATTTTTCAGGAAAGGAAAAGGTGAATAAAAATGGCAAGTTTATTTGAAAAGTGGGACAAGGAAATTGACACAAAGGGTCTTGCAGAAGACACAGATCAGGCAGCAAAGGATGGTGCATCACGCACTTTCAAGGAAGTTGACCCCGGTGAATATGAAGTGGCAGTTCAGCAGATGGAATTGAAGGCTTCCAGGAATGGTGATCCTATGGTCAGCATTTGGTTCAAGGTGGTTTCTGATGGTGCATTCAAGGGAAGCATCATTTTCATGAACCAGGTCATCACACAGGGCTTTCAGGTTCATCAGGCAAATGAGATTTTGCGGATGCTTGTTTCTGAATGTTCTGATGCACCTGAAATCAAGTTTGAAACCTTCAAGCAGTATTCAGAACTGATCATGGATGTTCAGGAAGCAATCACAGACAACTATGAATATGCTTTGAAGTATGGCAAGAATGCAAAAGGATATGGAACATTTGAAATCACTGAAGTGTTTGTCCTGGAATAAATGTCAGAACATTGTGCAGTGTGGTCAACACAGATCACACTGCATGAAATTCCAAAGAAAGGCGGTGAATGTGGTTGGTATTTTATGATTTTGAAGTTTTCAAGCATGACTGGTTGGTTGTGATCATTGACATGACGGAAAAGAAAAAGACAGTGATCATCAATGATCCCGCTGCCCTTGAAACATTCCACAAAGACCACATCAATGACATTTGGACAGGATTCAATTCACTGCACTATGACCAATGGATTCTGAAAGGCATCATTTGCGGGTTTGATCCAAAAAGGGTCAATGACTACATCATTGTGAAGAATCAGCCCGGATGGAAGTTTTCATCACTGTTCAGGAATGTGTATCTGATCAACTATGATGTGATGCTGAACCTTGACCGGGGACTGAAATGGTTTGAAGGGTCAATGGGAAATGACATCAAGGAAACATCTGTCCCCTTTGACATTGACAGGAAGCTGACTGAAAAAGAACTGGAAGAAACAGTGAAATATTGCACACATGATGTGGAACAGACCATTGAAATCTTCCTTCAGAGAAAAGAAGAATTTGATGGAAGAATGGGTCTTGTGAAGATGGCATGTGAAGGAAAGGGACTTGACCTTTCCCTGCTTGCTAAAACAAAACCACAGCTTTCAGCAATCATCCTGGATGCACACAAAGTCCCGGACAGGGGGGATGAATTTGACATTGACTTCCCTGACACACTTCAGATCAAGAAATACACACAGGTGCTTGACTGGTACAAGAACCCGGAAAACAGAAAATATTATGTGATCATACCGGGAAAGAAAAAAGCACAGCAGAACAAATTTGAAACCATGGTTGCAGGTGTTCCACATACTTTTGCATGGGGCGGTCTACATGGGGCAAAAGAACATTATCATGCAAGGGGTTATTTCCTGAACATGGATGTGTCCGGGATGTATCCAAAGTTGATGATCAGATATGGTCTGCATTCAAGAAACATCAAAGACCCACAGAAGTTTTGTGACATCTATGAAAGAAGGCTTGAACTGAAAAAGAAAAAAGACCCTTTGCAAGCGGTTCTGAAGATCGTGTTGAACAGCACCTATGGTGTCATGAAGGACAAGAACAATGCTTTGTATGATCCACTTCAGGCAAACAAGGTTTGTGTCTATGGTCAGGTGCTTCTGCTTGACCTGATTGAACACCTGGAATCTAGGTGTGAGATCATCCAGTCCAACACAGATGGTGTGCTTGTGAAGATGCCTGATGGACTGAATGAAGATGAATGGTTTGATTGGGTGGATGATGTTGCCTATGAATGGGAACAAAGGACAGGCTTGGTGCTTGAATTTGATGAATACAGGGAAATCTTTCAGAAGGATGTGAACAACTATATTGTGATTGCTGCTGACGGTTACTACAAGTCCAAAGGGGCATATGTGAAGGAACTTTCAAACCTTGACAATGGTGATTTCCCAATAATCAACAAAGCATTGACAGACTTCATGGTCAAAAGGATTCCCATTGAACAGACCATTTTTGGGTGTGATGAACTGAAACCTTTTCAGATGGTTGCAAAGATCACAGGTCTTTATGAATGCATCATGCATGGAAGCAAGCGGTTGAATGAAAAATGTGTCCGGGCATTTGCTTCCAAACTGTCAACAGACAAGGGAATCCAAAAGGTGTCATACAGGACAGGCAAGCCTGAAAAGATAGCAAACAGCCCGGAACACTGCTTTTTGGTCAATGAAAATGTGAACAATGTGAAATGTCCCGCCAAACTGGACAAACAGTGGTATGTGGACAAGGCAGAAGAAAGATTGAAAGGATTTGGGGTGATGCAATGTTTTTCAAAGGTTATGTTCTGACACAGAACAAAAAATGCATTGAAAAGTTCAAAGGTAGAACATCCTTCAAGTCTTATGCAGAAGTCAAGGGTTTATCTGAATTTGCAGGAATCCTGTCTGAAAAGACAGTTTTGGTTGACATAGATGATTTTGAACAGTCGGAAATTCTTTTCAAGATAGTCCAGGACAGACAGCTTTGTTGCCGGGTATATAAGACCACAAGGGGCAAGCATTTTCTGTTCAACAATCCTGACCTGATCAATTCCAACAAGACACATGCAACACTTGCACTTGGGATCACAGCGGACATCAAGATTGGAAAAAGAAATTCATATTCAGTGTTGAAGTTTGATGGGAAGGAAAGACCCATTTTATATGACACCACAGGGAAAAGGCAGAAAGCACAGGACATTCCAAAGTGGCTACTTCCAGTCAAGACCAAGGAAGATTTCACAGTCCTGGAAGCCGGGGATGGAAGAAATCAGGCATTGTTCAATTATATCCTGACCCTTCAGGCACATGACTTTTCAGTGGAAGAAGCAAGGGAATGCATTAGGCTGACAAATGAATATGTTCTGAAAGACCCGCTTGCACCTGATGAACTGGAAGTGGTGATCAGGGATGAAGCTTTTGCAAAGCCTGTTTTCTTCAAAGGTACAACATTCCTGTTTGATAAATTTGCAATGTTCCTGAAGAACAATCACCACATCATCAGGATCAACAGTCAGCTGCACATCTACAAAGATGGTGTGTATGTTCCAGGGGAAAAGGAAATTGAATCAGCTATGATCCAACACATTCCAATGTTGTCCCGGACAAAAAGAAGTGAAGTGATGGCATACCTTGAAGTGTTGATCAGGCAGAACACACCTTGTGCAGATGCAAAGATCATTGCCTTCAGGAATGGGATTTTGAACATTGAAGACAACAGTTTTGTTGGGTTTTCCCCGGACTACATCATCACAAACATCATTCCTTGGGATTATAACCCCAATGCACACTATGAACTGACAGATCAGGTGATGGACAACATTTCCTGTCATGACAAAGAGATCAGAAGCCTTCTTGAAGAAATGGTTGGATATTGCCTGTTCAGAAGAAACGAACTTGGAAAGGCATTCATCCTGACCGGGGAAGGATCAAACGGAAAATCCACTTTCCTGAACATGCTGAAGACAATGCTTGGAAAGAAGAACCTGTCAGTGCTTGACCTGAAGAAACTGGATGACAGATTTTCAACAGTCATGATGTTTGGGAAGCTTGCAAATATTGGTGATGATATTTCAGATGAATTTGTGACAGATTCTGCATCATTCAAGAAGATAGTCACAGGTGAAACCATAGATGCAGAACAAAAGGGGCAGCCAAAGTTTGATTTTGAACCTTATGTGAAACTGATATTTTCAGCAAACAATATTCCCCGGATCGGAAAAGGAAGGGATTCAGGTGCAATTTTAAGAAGACTTGTCATTGTTCCATTCAATGCAAGGTTTGAAGAAGGACAGCCGGGATTCATGCCATTCATAGGGGATGAACTGAAAAGTCAGGAATCAATGGAATATCTGATCAGGATTGGACTGGAAGGTCTGAAGCGTGTCCTGGAAAACAGACAGTTCACCAAGTCAGAAGAAATGCAGCGTGAATTGGAAGAATTTGAAGAAACAAACAATCCTGTCCTTGGGTTCTTCAGGGAAGCTGACGGTGATGAAGACATCAGGATTGAAAACGAAACAACAGCAGAAGTTTACAAGCATTATCAAGAATATTGCATTGTGAACAATCTTTCCCCAATGTCAGCCGGGGAATTTTCAAAACAAGTCAAAAAACACTATGGTTTTGTCATCAAAGACAAGAAAATCAGTGGAAAAAAATACAGAATTTTCATGAAAGAAGGGTGAAAAATGGCAAAAGTGGAAGAAAGACACATCAGCATTGATGGTTTTGCAGGTGGCGGTGGTGCTTCAGAAGGTTTGAGAATGGCAGGAATTGAAGTGAACATTGCAATCAATCATGATCCTGCTGCAATCAGAATGCATGCAGTAAACCATCCAAAAGCAGTTCACCTGACAGAAGATATATTTCAGGTTGATTTGTCAAAGTATTTGAAAAATGATGACACAGTTGATGTCATGTGGGCAAGTCCTGACTGCACTTCACACAGTAAAGCAAAGGGCGGTCAACCAAGGGAAGCCGGATTGCGAATATTGCCTTGGGCTGTCCATAGACTTTGCAAGCAGATTTTAGATATAACAGGGCATCTTCCATATATTTTGTTCATGGAAAATGTGGAAGAAATTCAGGAATGGGGTGAACTTGATGAAAAAGGTCATCCAATAAAGGAAAAGAAGGGGTGTGAGTATAACAAGTTCATCCAGGCAATGAAAGACCTTGGTTTCCAGTTTGATTGCAAAACACTTGTGGCAGCGGACTTTGGGGCAACCACAACAAGGAAAAGGTGGTATGCGGTGTTCAGATCAGATGGAAAAGAAATCAGATTTCCTAAACAGACACACAACAAAGATGGTTCAGATGGTCTTCAAAAATGGATTCCTGTTTCAACTGTTCTTGATTTTTCAGACCTTGGGTCTTCGATATTTGAACGAAAGAAACCACTTGCAGATGCTACTTTGAAAAGAATTGCAAATGGAATTGACAAGTTCATCATCAAGAATCCTGATCCATTCTTTCTTCCTGACAAAATAGCAATGCCATTTTTGATTCAATATCACAGTGAAACAAAAGTTGGTGATGCAAGGGGGCAGGCGTTAAACGAACCAATTCAGACTATTGACACATCAAACAGGTATGGATTGATCACTTTATTCATCACCAAGTTTTACAAGTCAGGAACAGGACAGGGATTGGATGAACCCTTGCACACAATAACCACATCAACTGGTCATTTTGGTTTAGTGTCCATATTTTTGATCAAATATTATGGTCAGGGAATCGGACAGACTGTTGATGAACCACTTGCAACCATTACTACAAAAGACAGGTTTGGAATGGTCAGCACCATGATGACAATGAATGGTGACAGATATGTGATCGGTGACATTTGGTTCAGAATGCTGAAACCTGAAGAATTGAAGCTTGCGCAAGGATTTCCTGCTGATTATGTGATTGATCATGATGCAAATGGGAAGCGTTACCCGGTGAAGGATCAGGTTGCAAAGATAGGAAACAGTGTTGTTCCAATTATGGCAAAGGTTATTGCAGAAGCAAATTTGAAAACAGAATGATCAAATAGGAAGGTGGTGAAAATCTTGGAAGAACAGCAGATGTTCCTGGACTTCAGGAAGGAACTGGACACAATGTGTTTCCCGGTGCTTGAAAAATGGGCTGAAAGAAGCAGGAAGGGGACAATGAAAACAATGTATTGCAATGGTCAGAAGGTAGGTTTTCTGATGGTGATTGATGGTTATGTTGAAGGAATCTATGTCAAGCCTGAATACAGAAGACAGGGCATTGCAGAACAGGCGGTGAAGGACTATGTGGACAATGGTGGACTGATTGACAGGCTGCACATTATCAAGGGGAATGATCCTGCTTGGAAGTTTTGGCACAAGTTGTTTGACCTGATCATCATTGATGAATGTGATGTTGACAGGCTTTATTCAGTAGAAAGGAAAAGGTGGACATGATGGATATTTACAAAGGACTGGAAGATGGAAAGACATGTGTTGTGATCAGTGGAAACATGACAGAAGCTGAAGCAATCAAGACTGCAAACAGACATTTCAAGACCAAGAAGGAAAACCTGAAGGCATACTTTGGTTATGTGAAGGATGAAAAACTATATGACAAGAAAATCAAGGGTTCACTGAAGGCTTGGGTGGTGATCAGGAAATGACACAGGTGCAGATGAAAGATGGACAGATCAGGTGCATCAGGGTCTTGAAGGACTTCCTGGAACTGATTGATGATTACATGGGATCAGATTGCAGACATTGGGCTGAAGAAAACCTGCATGAAGAATCAGAACTGGAAGTTCTTGAAGATCAGATTTATGAATTGGAAGACAAGGTTGCAGAACTGGAACAGGGAAAGGTGGTGCAAAATGAATGAGAATGTGAACCATCCTGCACATTACAACATACCGGGCAGGAAGGAATGCATTGTGGAAATGCTTGACAAGTTTGGTTATGAGAAATTGACAGCCTTCTGTCAGCTGAATGCATACAAGTACAGATACAGACATGAACTGAAAAACGGTCAGGAAGACCTGGACAAGGCTGAATGGTATGAAAGGAAGCAGAAGGAACTGGAAAGGGAAGACCCAAGGTTCTTCATTGCAGATGTCTATGGTCAGAAGAATCAGCAGGTCATTCTGATTGAAGAAATGGCAGAACTGACACAAGCACTTTGCAAAATCAGCAGGATGCAGATTTTGGGGACTGATCCAATGCCTGATGAACAGGATTTCTATGACCGGGTGATGGACAACCTGATTGAAGAAATGGCTGATGTCAGTCTTGTCCTTGATCAGATGATCCACCTTCTTGATTGTGGGGACAGGGTCAGACAGATCAAAAAGCTGAAGGCACAAAGAACAATAGAAAGGATGGAAGAAGACTGATGGCAAATTATTTGAGATTTCAGCAGAACCTGATGAAGGCAGCAGCTGCAAGGGATGACATCTTCAAGAAAAGACCGTTCCAGTGTCCATGGTTTGAACACAATGACAGAATCTTTGCCTGCCCTGAAGGATTGTGGATGCTTGGTGTTCCAAAGTCCATGTTCTATCTTGACATGGAAAAGGTTTTCAAGGATTCCCCTGAATTTCAGTCCGGGAAGCAGTTCATGTCAGATGCTTTGAACACTGAACCCCTGATTGATACACACATTGTCATGACCAAGGAAGTCAATGGAAAGAAACTGAAGTTGCATGAATTTGTCCTTGACAAACCTGATGCTTCCAAAATCTATGTCAATGATGATTTCCTGAAGGACTTTGACCTGAACATTTCACACTTCACCGGGTACAACAGGCGGTCACTTGTTTATATATGGGAAAATGATCAGATTGTTGGTGGGATCATGCCTGTCAACACAGGGGAAGGAAGGTGATCACAATGAGAACAGATAAAGAAAGACAGCAGATGTTTGACAGTGCTGTTGGACAATGGGTGTCAGATGATTTCAGGAAATACCTGGTTGAAAACGGTTTCTTTGTAAAGCCTGCATCCATCAGTCATCACAGCAATCATACAGGCGGGTTGTTTGACCATTCCTTTGAAGTGATGGCAGTCCTGGAAGACATAACAAAGCGGTTTGACATCCAGTGGCAGGACAAACGGTCACCATACATTGTAGGAATGTTCCATGACCTTTGCAAAATGGATGACTATGTGGATGAAAATGCAAAGGATATTGTGATGATGGGAACTGGATCACCTGTTTCCAAGAATCCCAAGTGGATCAGAAATGATTCCTGCATCCTGTCAGGACATGGTGACAAGTCAGTGATGCTTTTGTCACAGTTTTTGAACCTGACTGAAGAAGAAATCTTCTGCATCACTTTTCACATGGGTGCATATGACACAGGAAAGTGGAAACAGTATGATGCAGCCATAAAAACCTATGAAACGGTGCTTTGGACACATACTGCTGACATGTATGCATCCAAAATCAATGAAAAATAGTGGTGGAAACGGTTCAAGGTGGGTTCAAGGTAGGTTCAAGGTAAAAACAGGTCACCTTGAACCGCTTGAAACCCTTGTCAATAGTGGGTTTTCGGGGTTGCGGTTCAAGGTGGTTCAAGGTAAATGTAAATTTCTTTATATATTTGAAATGTGAAAAACATATATTTTTTAGAATATAGTAAAAAATAATAAATATATAGGAATCACCTTGAACCCTTGAACCGCAAGCGTCAGAACACCAGTATTTATAAGGCTTCAAGGCGGTTCAAGGTAACCTTGAACCGAAAATTCACCTTGAACCACTGTCAAATGATGTTGAAAGGATGTGAAAAAGAGTGAATGCACAAAAGTATTTGCAACAAATAAGGGTGCTTGACACCAAGATCAGACAGAAGGAAGAACAGATTGAAAGTCTGAAGCTGTCAGCGGATGGTGCAGGTGCAATCAGATATGACAAGGACATTGTCCAGGTGTCAAAGGTTGATTCCAAAATGGAAAGCATTGTTGTTCAGTATGTTGCCATTGAAGAAGAAGTCAAGAAACAGAAGCTGCATCTTGAACAGATGAAGCAGATCATCATTGATCAGATTCAGGAACTGACAGATGACAGATACATCAATGTGTTGTTCAAAAGGTATGTGCAGATCAAGTCCTATGAATTGATTGCTGTTGAAATGAATTATTCCTTTGATTATGTCAAGGAACTTCACCGGGATGCCCTGGAAGAATTTAGATTGCAACATCCCACCCTTTCCCACCTTTGAATGTGATATGATGCTATTGTGATAAAATATGCAGATAAAAAGCACCCATAAAAGGTGCTTTTTTCATGTTTTTGAAGGGAAGTGATTGGATGACAAGGAAACAGCAAAGGTTTTGTGATGAATACCTGGTTGACTGCAATGCCACACAAGCAGCTGTCCGGGCAGGTTATTCACAGAAGACTGCAAAGCAGATTGGGCAGCATCTGTTGACTTTAGTTGACATCAAGGCTGTTATAGATCAGAAGATGCAGGAAATGCAGGACAAAACTGTTGCATCTGCTGAAGAAGTCATCCAATATCTGTCTTCTGTCCTTCGTGGTCAATCTGAATCAGAAATAGTGGTTGTTGAAGGAACAGGGGATGGATGTTCAGAAGCAAGAACAGTCATGAAAGCACCTGATGAAAAAGAAAGATTGAAGGCAGCAGAACTTCTTGGGAAACGCTATGGACTGTATTCAGACAAAGTGAACCTGGAAGGTGCTGTCCCAATTATCTTTGCCGGGGAAAATGACCTTGAAGAATAAGGGAAACCGAAAAGCACAACGAAAAAGAAGAAAACAAAGGCTGAAACACAGATCAGGTGCATCAGAATATGAATACAGGCTGATTGATGGGAATTATTCATGTTTTCCTGCTGCTTTTTGCATGGCACATGATGGATTTCTGACAGAAGGACTGATGGACACACACAGATGCAGACAAAGGAAGTGTCCACAGATCAGGAAGGTGATGGATGGTGAAAAGAAAGAAAATCTTCCTTCCTGATATTGTCGGGAAAGGATATAGACAGTTTTGGAACTTCAAAGGCAGATACAGAGTTGTGAAGGGATCAAGGGCATCCAAGAAGTCAACAACCACTGCCCTTTGGTTCATTTACAACATGATGAAATATCCCGCTTCAAACACCCTTGTGATCAGGAAGACATACAGGACAATCAAGGATTCCTGCTTCACACAGCTGAAATGGGCAATACACAGACTTGGTGTTGATGAATGGTGGGACATTAAAGAATCACCACTTGAAATGACATACAGACCAACAGGTCAGAAAATATATTTCCGGGGAATGGATGATCCCCTGAAGGTGACATCCATCACAGCTGAAGTTGGATCACTTTGTTGGATATGGATTGAAGAAGCATATGAAATCATGAAGGAAGCAGACTTTGACATGATTGATGAATCAATCAGGGGTTCTGTTGATGATGACCTGTTCAAGCAGATCACAATGACCTTCAATCCATGGAATGAACATCATTGGATGAAGCACAGGTTCTTTGATGACATGACCGGGACTGATGCAGAAGGAAAACCCAAGTACAAAGCAAGGGAAAATCCTTTGTCTGCTGATGGTGAAATCCTTGCCCTGACATCAAATTATCTTTGCAATGAATGGCTTGATGATGCTGACCTTCGTGTCTTTGAAAGAATGAAGGCAAACAATCCAAGAAGATACCAGGTTGCAGGACTTGGGAATTGGGGAATTGTTGAAGGTCTGATTTTTGAGAATTGGGAAGAAAAAGCCTTCAGTCTGGATCAGATCAGGAAGATACCAGGCATCATGTCAGCCTTTGGACTTGACTTTGGATATACAAATGACCCTTCTGCATTGTTTTGTGGAATGGTTGATCAGAAGCACAAGACCATCTATGTCTTTGATGAAATGTATCAGACAGGACTGGTCAACAGTGCGATATATAGAAACATTTATCAGATGGGACTTGCAAAAGAGAAGATCACAGCGGATTCTGCTGAACCCAAGTCCATTGCTGAACTTCGTGACCTTGGTCTTTCACACATCAAAGGTGCAAGAAAAGGGCGGGATTCAATCAACAATGGCATCCAGTATGTGCAGAACTATCATATTGTGATTCATCCCCGGTGTGTGAACTTCCTGACGGAAATCAGCAACTACACTTGGGATCAGGACAAGTTTGGGAAGAAGCTGAATGTTCCCATTGATGACTTCAACCATTTGATGGATGCAATGCGGTATGCCCTTGAAGATTTGGTCAAGGGTGAAACCTTCAGTTTTGAATAAAAGACAATTTTGCAGGATGGAATGATAGGTGATGTCACTGCATAGGTCTTTTTTTATCCAGGGCGGTGTCCTATCAGCACCGCCAATGGTTTTTTATGATGAAATAAGGATGGACAAGGAAGAATGAAGAAAGTTGATGTACTTGGGACAGAATATAAGGTTATCAGAAGCACTGCAAGCAAAGATTACAACCTTCGGAACATTGATGGATATTGTGACAACACATCAAAAAGGATTGTGATTGATGCAATGATCCCAATGCCCGGAACTGTTGATGACCTTGACAAATATGCAATGCAGGTAGTCAGACATGAACTGGTTCATGCATTTTTGTTTGAATCCGGGCTTTCAGGAAATTCTTGGGCAAATAATGATGAAATAGTGGACTGGATTGCAATAATGTTTCCCAAGATGCTTGAAGCTTTTTATGATGCAGGTGCTATCTGAAAGGGGTGAACAGTGTGTTTGATTTTCTTTTGAGTGAAGCAGCTAAAATTGCACAGGCTGTCACTGTCGGAAAAGATAGGATCACAGATGAACAATACATAGTCAAAGAAATAAACACCTTCAAGGCATCCAAAAGAAGGAAAGACATGCTTGATGGTGAAAAATATTATGCAGGCATTCATGACATCCTGTCCCGGAAAAGGACAGTCATTGGTGAAGATGGTGAACTGACAGAAGTCAAGAATCTTCCAAACAACAGGATTGTTGACAACCAGTACAAGAAAATGGTTGATCAGAAGACAAACTATCTGCTTGGTCAGCCTATCACAGTGCATTCAGACAATGATGTCTATGCCAAAGTGCTGAAGCAGGTGTTCAACAAAAGATTTCAGCGGACATTGAAGTCTGTCGGGGAAGATTCCCTGAATTGTGGAATTGCCTGGATGTTTGTCTATTATGATGAACAGGGTGAAATGGCTTTCAAGCGGATCAGACCTTTTGAAGTCATTCCCGGATGGCATGATTCAGAACACACAAAACTTGATTATGCAATCAGGATTTATGAAGTTATTGTCTATGAAGGCAAGGAAGAAAAGGTGGTTGAAAAGGTTGAAGTCTATGATGACAAGGGCATCAACTATTTTGAACTTCAGTCAGGTGTCCTGAAGCCTGTTGAACCATTCTTTCAGAACTACATCACAGTGACCAATGAAGACGGATCAGAAGAAGGTTGGAACTGGACAAAGATTCCCCTGATCCCCTTCAAATATAACAGCAAGGAAATCCCGCTGATCAAGATGGTGAAGTCCTTGCAGGATGGTTTGAACCTGATTGAATCGAACTTCCAAAACAGCATGGAAGAAGACACAAGGAACACAATCCTTGTTCTGATGAACTATGATGGTGAAAACCTTGGTGAATTTAGAAAGAACCTTGCACAGTATGGTGCTGTCAAGGTCAGGACTGTTGACGGTGCAGGCGGTGACCTGAAGACCTTGCAGGTTGAAGTCAATTCTGAAAACTACAAGGCAATCCTTGAAATCTTCAAGAAAGCAATCATTGAAAATGCAATGGGCTATGATGCAAAGGATGACAGGCTTGCAGGCAATCCTAATCAGATGAACATTCAATCCATGTATTCAGATATTGACCTGGATGCAAACAACATGGAAACAGAATATCAGGCATCATTTGAAGAACTGCTTTGGTTCATTGACAATCATCTGTCCAATATCGGTTCAGGTGATTTTGAAGGGGAAGATGTGGACATCATCTTCAACCGGGACATGCTGATTTCTGAAACGGAAATCATTGAAAACTGTCAAAGATCAATGGAAATCCTGTCTGATGAAACCATCATTGCAATGCATCCTTGGGTTGATGATCCACAGGCAGAATTGGAAAGGGTGCAGAAGCAGAAAGAAGAAAACATGGAAGAATATGGTCTTGCATTCAATCCTGCTGTCAACAAGGATGAAGAAAAGGATGATCCTGAAGAAGGTGAAGGCTGATGGCAAAAAGAAAGTCAGATCAATATTGGAAAAAGCGGTTCACAGATTTGGAAAATGCTTCCAATGCGTATGGTCAGAAGACTTTCAGGGAAATAGAACCTGCTTTTGACAAAGCACAAAGGCAGATTCAAGCACAGATTGAAAACTGGTATCAGCGTTATGCAGATAACAATGGGATCACCATTCAGGATGCAAGGAAGCAGCTTTCAGCAAAGGAACTGAAAGAACTGAAGTGGGATGTCAATGAATACATCAAACATGGGCGGGAAAATGGAATCAACCAGTCCTGGATGAAGGAATTGGAAAATGCATCAGCAAGATTCCACATTTCAAGGCTTGAAGCACTCAAATTGAGAACACAGCAGGCTTTGGAAGTTGCCTTTGGAAATGAATATGATGCTGTTGACCGTATGGCAAGGAAAGTCTTCACAGATGACTACTACCACAGCATTTTTGAAATGCAGAAGGGTTTGGGGATCGGATGGCAGCCCGGACAGATCAATGACCGGGTGCTTGACAAGATAGTGAAGAAGCCTTGGGCAGCGGATGGAAAGAATTTTTCAGACAGAATATGGGAAAGAAAGCAACAGATGGTGGGACAGCTTCACCAGGAACTGACAAGAACCATCATCCAGGGGAAAGCACCTGATCAGGCAATCAGCCACATGGAAAAATATGTGGACAAGTCAGTGAAGAATGCAAAACATGCTGCATCCACACTTGTGATGACTGAACAGGCATATTTTCACAGTGTGTCACAGGAACAAGCTTTCAAGGAACTGGATGTGGAAGAATTTGAAGTGGTTGCAACACTGGATTCCCACACATCAGAAATCTGTCAGGAAATGGATGGAAAGCATTTCCCCATGAAGGACTATGAACCCGGTGCAACCGCACCGCCTTTTCATCCTAATTGCAGAAGTGTCACTGTTCCATACTTTGATGATGTATGGTCAGTTGGTGAAAGGGCTGCAAGAAATGAAGAAGGAAAAACATACTATGTCCCGGCTGACATGACCTATCTTAAGTGGAAGGAATCATTTGTCAGTGGTGATCCTGCTGATCAGGGATTGAAAGCTGTTGATCCTAATGATAAAATGAAAACAGAAGGTCAAACTTCAAGTGGCAGAGATTACACAACATCAATGGCAGTGAAGTTTGGAAAAGATCACTATGATGGAATGCATGATTTGATTGATGCCTGTCCTGACAAAAAAGCTGTTGGTGTGTGGAACAAATATGAAGCATCAATCACTGTTTCTGATCCAAAGTATAAGAAAAGGGCGCACTGCACAGCTGCAAATATCTATTTGGATGGGGAAAAGGATGCAAAAGGATCATCTTGGGAAAGTCCTTTCCAGGTGACTTTCCATGAATCAGGTCATGCAATAGATCACCTTGCAGGGAAAACCATTCCCGGAATCGGTCATTTTTCAGCAAAGTACAAGGATGGTGTTTTTTATAAAACCATCAAGGATGAAGTTGAAAGACTGGTTCAGGCAAAAGGTGAAATCATCAAGAAAGCATTCAAAGATCACAAAGGTGATTGGGAATGGCTTGCAGAACATGATTATATTTCAACAACCAGTTATCATTGGTTTAAGACCTACGGTCATTGGTTGGGCGGTGAACCAAAATATTCAAAATCACTTGCATATGCAGCATTGGAAAGGGAAATCAAAGAACTTCCATCAAAGGCAAAAGCAGACTTGTCAGATATTTTGGAAGGTGCAACCAATGCAAGAATTTCTATTGGTTTTGGACATGGAAAGACCTATTGGACACAAAGGAACTTTGCAGGTGTCAATGATGGACTTGCAACAGAAGCATTTGCAGAAATGACAGATTCAACATTTGCTTGTCCTGAATCATTGGATGCAATTAAAAAGTATCTGCCTGAATCCTATGCAGTTTGGCAGGAAATGCTTGAATATATTCTTGAAAACCTTTAGAAAGGGGTGTGTCCTATGTTAGAAAAAAAGTTGGAAGAATATGCTTCAATGTTTGAAGAAAACTTCCCAATATTCTATTTCAGGGGTGCATCAGATGATGAAATCATCAAGAAGATTGATGAATGCCTGGAATCAAACACACCATACACTATTGAAGATGATGGTGAAGATGATGTGTGATCACTTTTGAAGCATCCTGAACAGGGTGCTTCTTTCATATCCTGATAAAAGGCAGTGTCACTGACCTGTTATGTTTGCGGACATAGCACAAGGGTTGGTGGGGCTGCTTTTTATATAGATTCCATCTTTTTAGTATTGCAGATGAAAAAGAACAAGCGAAATGAAACCTGACTGAACAGGGTCAACAAATGTATTTCAAAGAAAGGATGGTACAAAACCATGAAAAAGGAAGATTTTGTGAAACTTGGTGTTGATGAAGAAACTGCAAAGAAGCTTGAAACAGCTTCCTTGGAAGAACTGAAAGGGTTCATACCAAAGGCAAGGTTTGATGAAGTCAACAACGAAAAGAAGAAGTTGGAACTTGATGTCCGGGACAGGGATTCACAGCTTGAAACCCTGAAAAATTCCACAGGTGATGTGGAAGCAATGAAGAAGCAGATTGAAGACCTTCAGAAAGCGAACAAGGAAGCAGATGCTGCACACAAGGCAGAAGTCAAGCAACTGAAGATTGATGCAGCCATTGAAGCTGCACTGGTCGGTGCAAAGGCAAAGAACACAACTGCTGTCAAAGCACTTTTGAAGGACTTGGACAAAGCTGAACTTCAGGAAGATGGATCAATCAAGGGACTTGCAGATCAGATCACAGCCTTGCAGAAGTCTGATGAATACCTGTTTGAAGCAAAGGATTCCAAGAAAAAAATGAAGGGTGCTGAACCGGGTGAAGCAGGAAAAGAAGATGCAGATGACAAAGTTGACTTTTCCAAGATGACCTATGATGAGTTGTCTGCATACCTGGAACAGAATCCCGGTACAGAATTAAAATAACTTTTTGAAAGGAAAAGGTGAACAAAAATGGCTAACAACAAATTTGATTCAAAAAGCTTCAATGCTGAAGCATTCAAGTACATGGTCGGCAGAGTTCCGAACCTGAAGATGAATGAGATCAAGAAGTCCAAAGCACTTGCAGGCAATCCTGACATCAAGGATGTCTTTTCCAGTCAGAATGGAACTGCCTATGCAAGAATAGCAATGCGTGGTCTTCTTGAAGGTGATGCTGTCAACTATGATGGTCAGACCAACATCACTGCTACTTCCACCAAGACCTTTGAACAGGGTGTTGTTGTGGTTGGTCGTGCTAAAGGCTTTGTTGAAAAAGACTTCAGTTATGACATCACGGCAGGTGTTGACTTCATGGAAAACATTGCACAGCAGATTGCAGACTACAAGGATGGTCTTGATCAGGACACCATTCTTGCAATCCTGAAGGGTATCTTCAGCATGTCCGGGGACAGCAAGTCTGTTGAGTTTGTGCAGAAGCACACCTATGACATCACTGGTGAAGCAACCAAGACTGTTGGTGCAACCACTTTGAACAGTGCTATCAACAAGGCATGTGGTGCAAACAAGAAGAAATTTGCCCTTGTATTTGCACACAGTGATGTTGCAACCGGGCTTGAAAACCTGAATCTTCTTGAGTATCTGAAGTACACCGACAAGGATGGGGTTCAGCGTGACCTTGGTCTTGCAACCTGGAATGGCAAGCTTGTGATCATTGATGATGACATGCCCACTGCTTCTGCTGTTGCAACAGCAGGTGTCTATGACATTGAAGTCAAGACTGCTGCAACGGCAGGTGACAAGATTGAGATTTGCGGGACAACCTTCACCTGGATCGCAAATGGTGGAACACCTGCTGCTGATGAAATCGAACTTCCTTCCACCAACAATGTGACCAATGAAGCAACGGCAATCTATACCAAGTTGGCAGCAATCACCACTGGTGAAATCGCAAAGTTCACTTGGGACAACACCACAGCAAAACATGTTGGTGCAACACAGAAGAACACCGCACCTGATGCAGTTTTCACTGCTGAAGTTCAGGAAGGTGCTGCAACTATGGTCATTGATGTGAATGAAACCACACCTGCTGTCATTGCTACTGATTACACCACATATGTTCTTGGTGAAGGTTCTATTGCCTATGAAGATGTTGGTGCAAAAGTTCCCTATGAGATGGCAAGAAATGCTGCTACCAATGGCGGTGAAGACACCCTGTACATCAGACAGAGAAAGTGCTTCGCACCTTTCGGTATCAGCTATGAAAAGGCTGTTCAGTCTTCGCTTTCGCCTACCAACACGGAACTTGAAAACGGTCTGAACTGGATTCTTGTTCATACCGGGGAAGCATCAGCAGATGACAGAAGCTACATCAACCACAAGGCAATCCCCATTGCAAGGATCATTTCAAGGGGTTGATCAGGAAGGCGGTGATGTTGTATGTCAGAAATTGTTGCAGCAATACTTGCACTGATGGAACAGCTTGAAGTGAAGACAGATCAGTCCTTTGTGGAAGCTGTCATCAACAAATTGTCTGTTTTTGGCTATACGGTCAAGACAACAGATGAATTTCTGATTGCTTTCAGCATTCAGAAGGTCATCACGCACATTCTGAACAGCTGCAACACACTGACTGTTCCTGAAGGCTTGTTCTTTGTTGCAGTTGACCGGGTTTGTGGGGAATTTCTCTTTTCCATGAACAGCAGCGGAAAACTGGAATTGGAAGGGCTTGACCTTGATGGTGCAATATCTCAAATAAAAGAAGGTGACACAACAGTGCAGTTTGAAAGCGGGTCATCTGATGGTGACAAGTTTTCTGCACTGGTCACTTTTCTGAAGACTGAAGGTGCAGGTGATGAAGTATGTTTCCGCAAGCTAAAGTGGTAGCAAAAGCCAAAAAAGCAATAGAATTGTTGTATGTGGGAACATGCAGCATTTATGAGCATCAAAAGGTTGTAAAAGCAAACAAGTCAACAGGGTTTTCTGATGTGGAAGTGTTAAAGGATCAGGCTTGCAGGTTGTCCTTCAGGACAATCAACAGCAATTCCATGAAGGAAGAAGGTGCAAGCAGCCTGGAACAGGTCACAGTGCTGTTCCTTGATCCTGACATCAATGTGAAGCCGGGTTCAAAGATCGTGGTCACACAGGATGATGTCACAACAGACTACACCATGAGTGGAAAACCCGCAATGTATGACACGCACCAAGAAATTGTTCTTGATTTGTTCAGGGGATGGTCATAGATGGCAGGAATGGGAAAAGTTGACTATGCAAGACTTCAGCAGTTTGTTGACAAGGTTGAATCATCCCTTGGTGGTGACCAGGTTGATCAGTTCATGGAAGCTTGTGCAAAGGAACTTGCAGCAAGACTTCTTGCAAAGGTGGTCAAAAGAACACCTGTTGGTGTTTATCCACACAGGGTTGGTGGTACACTTCGCCGGGGATGGACAGCTGAAAAACAGCAGGATGTCACAAGTTATGTCAACAGTCTTCAGGTCACAAAGACCGGGGGATCATATCAGATTGAGATTGTGAACCCGGTTGAATATGCATCCTATGTTGAATTTGGTCATAGAACCAGGAATCACAAAGGATGGGTTGAAGGAAAGTTCATGCTGACCATATCGGAACAGGAAATCCGGGATGCAGCACCTGCAATCCTTGAACGCAAATTGCAAAGAAAGTTGGGTGAAGCATTCAAATGAGTCACATAGTATCACTGAACAACATCATTGATGGAATAAGTGAAAAACTGTATTCAGAGTTTGGAAGCAGTTATGAGATATACACAGAAGAAGTGCAACAGAATCTGACAGAACCTTGTTTTTCTGTTGTTCTTCTGAATCCATCAATGAAACAGGTTCTTGGGAAAAGATATAAACGCAACAATCAGTTTTGCATCCACTACTTTCCACAGTCACAGAATGAAGCAAGGAATGAATGCTTTGCTGTTCAGGAAAGGCTTTTTGATTGCCTGGAATATATCACGGTTGATGGTGATTTGACCATGGGAACAGGGATGCATGGTGAAATGTCTGATGGTGTGCTTTGCTTCTTTGTGAACTATGACATGTATGTTTACAAGCAGGAAGTGGCAGAACCGAACATGGAAACTATTTCATCAGAAACCAATGTGAAGGAAGGGTGATCAAAAATGGCTAAAAAAGACATTGATGAAAAGGTTTTGAAGGAAACCAAAAGTGAAGAACCTGTTTTTGATTTGGAACAGGTTCTTTCTTCTGCCCGGTTTAAGGACAGAAGGGATGCAATAAAAGCAATATGGACAGATGGCAAGGCAAAGACCTTGAAAGAGATCGAAACCATGCTGTCAGATTTTATGAAAGGAAAGGTGAACTAAAATGGCATTAGGTGGTGGAACATTTATTGCACAGAATAAGATTTTGCCGGGATCGTACATCAATTTTGTTTCCCTTGCAGCTGCATCAGCAAGCCTGTCTGATCGTGGTGTTGCTGCCCTTGGTGTGGAAATGGATTGGGGTGCTGAAGGTAGTCTGATCGAACTGACCGCTGAAGACTTCATGAAGAAGTCCTTCAAGATTTTTGGTCATGAATATGGTGATGATGCCTTGAAGGGTCTTCGTGACCTGTTCCTGAATGCAAGAAAGGTCTTCACATACAGACTGAACAGCGGTGGAACAAAGGCATCAAACACCTTTGCAACCGCACTTTGGGGTGGTACAAGGGGAAATGACCTGAAGACCATCATCAAGACCAATGTTGATGACAACACAAAGTTTGATGTCATCACTGTCCTTGGATCAACTGAAGTTGACAAACAGACTGTTGCATCAGCAGCAGGACTGGTTGACAATGACTTCTGTACTTTCAACAGCGGTGCAACGCTTGCGGTAACAGCAGGAACTGCCTTCACAGGTGGAACAAATGGAACTGCTTCAAGCACACAGCATCAGGACTTCCTTGACAAGCTTGAATCCAAGTCTTTCAATGCCCTTGGTGCAGTGACTACTGAAGCAACCATCAAGACCTTGTATGCAACCTACACTGCAAGACTTCGTGATGAGATCGGCAAGAAGTTCCAGTGTGTTCTGTATTCAAAGGCAGCGGACTATGAAGGTGTGATCAATGTCAAGAACACGGTTTCTGATGTTGGGGCAAACGGTGCTTCCATGGTTTACTGGACAACAGGAAAGGAAGCTGCAAAGCCCATCAATGCATCTGCAACCAATGACATCTATGATGGTGAGTTCAGCCCGGTTGTGAACTATACACAGTCACAGCTTGAATCTGCTATCCAGGCGGGTGAATTTGTATTCCATCAGGTTGATGATGACATTCGTGTCCTGACTGACATCAATTCCCTTGTGACCACTTCGGACACCAAGGGTGACATCTTCAAGGACAATCAGACCATCAGGGTGATTGATCAGATTGCAAATGACATTGCAGTGCTGTTCAATACCAGGTATCTTGGTTCTGTTCCCAATGATCATGCAGGAAGGGTTTCACTTTGGTCTGACATTGTGAAGCACCACAAAGCACTTCAGGACATCAGGGCTATTGAAGACTTCAGTGATTCTGATGTGACTGTTGATCAGGGTGACACCAAGAAGGCTGTTGTTGTCAGTGATTCAGTGACCATTGTCAACACAATGGAAAAACTGTATATGACTGTATATGTCAGCTGACGGAAAGGGAAAGGTGATAAAAAATGGCTAATATTACCATGAAGGCAAAAGATACCATTGCTGCAAGCCTTGCACAGTGCTATGTCAAGATCAATGGCAACAGGTACAATTTCATGCAGGCAATCAACCTTGAAGCAAAGTTTGAGAAGAACAAGGTTGAAGTTCCCATCCTTGGAAAGCCGGGGAAGGGCAACAAGTCAACCGGGTGGAAGGGAACTGGTTCTGCAAAGTTCCACTACAACACTTCCATCTTCAGACAGATGATGCTTGATTACAAGGACAGTGGGGAAGACACCTATTTTGAAATTGAGATCAGCAATGAAGACCCGACAAGTGCAGCCGGGATGCAGACCGTCACCCTTGTGGACTGCAACATTGACGGTGGAATCCTTGCAAAGTTTGATGCAGATGCAGAATACCTGGATGAAGACATGGACTTCACTTTTGAAGACTTCACCATGCCTGACACCTTCAATCTGCTTGATGGTATGCTTTGATCAGGGTGATCCAAAGAACAGAAGACCCAAGGGAAACACAGTCCCTTGGGTCTTTTTATAAAACAACATAGAAAGGATGGTGGAAAGACCATGTCAGATTTCACAAGATTTATGAAAAACAACAAAAAGGTTAAGGAAAACACAACCTATCCTGCAACCAAGTCCTTGACGGATGAAAAGGGGAAACCCTTGCCCTGGACAATCAAGCCTATATCAACCAGGGAAAATGAAGAACTTCGTGAATCCTGCACCATTGAAGTTCCCATCACCGGGAAACCGAACCAGTACAGGCAGAAGTTGCTGACTTCAAAATATATTGCAAAATTGGTTGCTGTTTCTGTTGTAGAACCGAACCTTTTTGATTCAAAGCTTCAGGACAGTTATGGTGTGAAGACACCTGAAGACCTGATCCTTGAAATGATTGATGATCCCGGTGAATATAATGATTTTGCAAATTTCATTCAGAATTTCAACGGATTCACCACAACGCTTGATGACAAGGTGGAAGAAGCAAAAAACTAATTTTGGAAGGTGATGGTGAAGCAAGTTATGCACATTATGCATTGCAGAAGCTTCACATCCTTCCTTCCGTATTTGCGGACATGGATGAAGCTGAAAAGGCTTTTGTCATTGCTTCCTGCAACATCAGGGTAGAAACCGAAAAGGAAGAAGCAAGGAAGCTGAAAAAGATGAAATAATAACGACAGGCGGTTGAATGTGGGTGTTCAACCGCCTTTTGTGGCAGGTGATGATTTATGGCAAGCATTGCAACAACAATTCAATTATATGACAGATGTTCACAGCCTTTGAACATGATCGTTTCTGCCCTGCATACCACAGTGAACGCTTTTGCAGCAATGAACAGTGCTATGTCAGCAGGAATGGACACATCAGGCTTTGATGATGCAAGACAGGCTATTGATCAGGCTGTCAGTGAAGTGAATGCATTGCAGCAGGCAATTCAGGAAGTCAATTCTGAAGCGGTGAACCTGAATGTGGATGAAATTGCAGCACCTGACATTCACCCGGTCACAGTTCCTGTTGAACCTGATGTTCCAAGTCCCCTTGTGGAAACACCTGAACCTGTCACTGTCCCGGTTGAATGGGAAAGTGCAGACATTGATGTGTTCACCAACACAGGGATTGAAAGATTTGAACAGGAACTGAATGCAGCAAACAATATGATGCAGGATTTGGTTCAGACACAGGATCAGATTCAGCAGAATGCAAGCAGAACAAACATCCTTCCACCAAAGGCACAGGCTGACATTCAAAGGCTGACTGGAAGGATTCAGGCAATTCAGCAACGGGTTCAGGCATTGAACAGGACACCTGTTTCACTTCGTACTGATGAAGTGAACAATGAACTGGAAGAAATGCGGTCACAGCTTGCACAGGCTGTTGATGCACAGAATGAACTGAACAGGGCAATAGATCAGATGGATGTGTCCGCTGCCAATGATGCATATAACAGACTGTCACAGACAGTTGGGAACACTGAAAGACACATCCGGGACAACACCAACAGTCAGGGACAGTTCAATCAGTCCATAGAACAGGGGACAAACAACGCAAACAACCTTTTGCGGACAATAGGACAGGCTGTTGCTGCTTATGCTTCCATAGCAACGGTCAAGAAGCTGATGGACATGTCAGATGAACTGACACAGACCACAGCAAGACTGAACATCATGAATCAGTCCTTCCAGGAAGCACAGAAAGGGGCATATGACACACAGGAAACAATCAACCTGATTTATGCTTCAGCACAGAATGCAAGGTCTGAATTTGGGGCAATGGCTGATGTTGTGGCAAGGTTTGGAAACAATGCCGGGGATGCTTTTTCAAGCACACAGGAAGTTGTGGACTTTGCAAACCTTGTTCAGAAGCAAATGACCATTGCAGGTGCAGGAACACAGGAAGCATCCAATGCAATCCTTCAGCTGTCACAGGCTTTGGGATCGGGTGTCCTTCGTGGTGATGAATTGAACAGCATCTTTGAACAAGCACCGAACCTGATCCAGTCCATAGCAGACTATCTTGGTGTTCCCATAGGGAAGATCAGGGAAATGGCACAGGAAGGACAGCTTTCAGCGGACATTGTCAAGAATGCAGTCTTTTCTGCTGCTGATGAAATCAATGCAAACTTTGAAAACATGCCTATGACCTGGAATCAGGTGTGGACAGCAATGGGCAACACAGCCCTGATGCAGATGCAGCCTGTTTTGGCAAAGGTCAATGAACTTGCAAACAATGCACAGTTCCAGGTGATGATTCAGAACCTGATGAATGCTTTTGGACAGCTTGCAATCACCATTCTGAACATCATGGAAATGGCAGGTCAGGCAGCAGCATTCATTTCAGACAACTGGTCAACCATTGAACCTATTGTGATGGGTATTGTGACCGCAATGGGTCTTTATATAGCAGCCCTGACCATATATAACGCAATTCAGGGCATCAGTGCAGTGATCACAGGTGTGAAAGCTGCTGCTGAAATGATGGCATCAGGTGCAACCTTCATGGCAACAGCTGCACAGACTGGATTCAATGCAGCACTTCTTGCATGTCCTATCACTTGGATAGTGATTGCAATTATAGCAGCCATTGCTGCAATAGTTGCCTTTGCACAGCACATTGCTGAAACCGGGGAAATTGCAACCACAGCATTTGGTGTCATTTGCGGATGGATCAATGTGGTGATCCAGTTCTTTGTGAATTTGGGTCTTGAAGTGGCAAACATAGCACTTGGAATTTGGAATGCTTTGGGTGCTTTGGCTTCCAATATGGTCACAGCCTTCCAAAACAGCATTGCAAACATACAGACTTTCTTTTATAACCTGCTTTCAACTGCACTGTCAGTGATCAGTCAGATTGCAGCAGCCCTGTCAAAGCTTCCTTTTGTGGAATTTGATGCTTCCGGGCTTGCAGCTGCTGCTGACAATTATGCATCAAAAGCAGCTGCTGCACAGGCTTCCAAAGGTGACTATGAAAGCATGGGGGCAGCCTTTGCAAAGGGTGCAGGAACATATGAAGCTTTTGGAAAAGGTTGGGCATCAGATGCATATAAAAGCGGGGCAAACTTTGGTGATGGTATTTCAAACAAGGTTTCAAATTTCTTCCATGGCAACCAGGCAGCATCCAATGTGGACACATCCACAATGTTCAATGGTGGCGGTTATACACCGGGCAATTACACAGGACTTCCTGCAAGCGGTGTTGGTTCAGCGGGTGACCTTGGCAAAGCAGCCAATAACACAGCAGCGAACACGGCAGCAGCAGCGGGCAGTCTTTCCACATCCGGGGAAGATTTGAAATATCTTCGTGACATAGCAGAAAGGGAAGTTGTGAACCGCTTCACCACAGCAAAGATCAATATTAAACAGAATAACAATAACAACATCAACAGCGGACTTGATGTTGATGGATTGATGAATGGTATGGTTGAAGGTCTTCAGGAAGCAATCAGCAAGACCACAGAAGGGGTGCATTTCTAATGTCATATTATTGCTATATAGATAAAACTTTACTGCCTATAACCCCAAAAGAAATCAGGGTCAAAGTCAACAACAAAAACAAGACCTTGACCCTGATGGATCAGGGGGAAGTGAACATTGTCAAGAAGCCGGGTCTGACTGAAATCAGCTTTCCTTTTGTGCTTCCCAATGTTCCATATCCTTTTGCACATTATGAAGGATCATTTCAGAATGCAAAGCATTTCCTTGATGTCTTTGAAAAGCTGAAGGTCAAAAAGAAAAAGGTGCAGTTCATCCTTGTCAGGCAGATGCCCAATGGGAAAATCCTTTATTCCACCAACATCACTGTCACGGTGGAAGATTATAACATTGATGACAGGGCAGAAGAAGGTTTTGATGTAACAGGGACAATCAATCTGAAACAGTGGGTTGCCTTTGAAACCAAGACCTGCAAAATCAAGAAAAAGAAGAAAAAGAAGAAAAAGAACAAGCTGAAGAAGAAAAAAGCAAGGAATGGAAAGAAGAAAAGCACACCGACAAAGAACAAGAAATACACTTGTGTGAAGGGTGATACTTTGACCAAGATTGCAAAGAAGTTCTATGGTGATTCTTCACAGTATAACCTGATTTATGAAGCAAACAAGAAGGTTTTCAAGGGCAGAAGTCCCAATGTGGTGAAGAAAGGGGATGTGTTGACCATTCCACCTTTGAAGGAAAAGGATGATGACAAGGACTGAAGGGGTGATTGAATGAAGGTAAACACTGAACTTCTGATATATTGCACAAGGAAAAACAAGATCATGCAACCGCCTGTTGTGGAAGGCATCACCTGGACAACGGAAAGAAGCGGTGTTCCGGGGATGCTTGAATTTAAGGTGGTGAAGACCAAAGGGTTGAAGATGTACAGTGGGGATGCAGTCAGGTTCAGGATGAACAACCACAACATCTTCTTTGGTTTCATCTTCAAGCAGAAATTTGACAAGGATGGTGTAATCAGTGTCACCGCCTATGATCAGTTGCGATATTTGAAGAACAAAGACACATATGTCTATGAAAATATGACTGCAAGTCAGGTCATCAAGATGATTGCAAAGGACTTCAATCTTCAGACCGGGAAGATCACAGACACCAAGATGAAGATTCCTTCCAGGGTGGAAGACAATGTCAGTCTGTTTGACATCATCAACAATGCACTTGACCTGACTATGACATCACAGGGCAAGATGTACACCATGTATGACAAGTTTGGGAAGATCACCCTGAAGGAACTTCCTGACATGAAGGTGAAGGTCAAAAAGGCATATTTGCTGATTGATGCATCTGTTGCTGAAAACTATGAATACACATCAGGCATTGATGACAGCACCTACAATCAGATCAAACTGACAAGGAAGGACAAGGATTCAGGTCTGACAGAAGTTTATATCACAAAATCCACCAAGAACCAAAACAAGTGGGGTGTCCTTCAGAAATATGAAACCTTGCAATCCGGGGAAAACGGACAGGCAAAAGCAGATGCCCTTCTGAAACTGTACAACACAGTGACCAAGACCTTTCAGCTGAAGAATGTAAAAGGTTTTTGGAAAGTCAGGGCAGGTTCAATGGTGGTTGTTTCCATGAAGGTTGGGAACACAAACAAAATCAACAACTGGATGCTTGTGGAAAAATGCAAGCATGAATTTAGGGAATCAGAACATTTCATGACTTTGACATTGAGGGGCGGTGATGTGAATGCCTGACATGACAAGTTTTATGAAACAGATTCAACAGATTTCAAGTGACACAATGGCATCCAAACAGCCTGCTGATTTTTACTTTGGAACAGTCATTTCTGATTCACCACTTCAGATCAGGCTGACACAGAAGCTGATTTTGAGTGGAAATCAGCTTGTTTTGACCAGGAATGTGACTGATCATCAGGTCAAGGTCAGCATCAGCGGATGGGAAACAGAAACAAAGAATGGTCACCAACATGGGATTGAGATTGCATCACAAGTCCTGACTGTCCACAATGCTTTGCAGGCAGGTGAAAAGGTGGTTGTTATAAAGGAACAAGGCGGTCAGCGTTATTTGGTAGTAGATAGGGTGGTGTGAACATGATACCTGCTATTGATGAAGATTTCACTGAAGAATTTGATGAAGAAATAGACCCTTCCCTTGATTATGCAATGAACTTTGACAAGAAGGTTGTGAAAGGGAAGTGTGATGAATTGGAAGCAATGAAACAGGTCATCTTCAAGATTCTGAACACTGAAAGATATGAAAATGTTATATACAGTTGGGACTATGGCATTGAACTGAAAGACCTGTATGGAATGTCAATGATTTATGTTGTCCCCGAACTTGAAAGAAGGATCAAGGAAGCACTGGAAGCAGATGACAGGATTGATTCTGTTGATGACTTTGATTTTGAAGTGAACAGAAGAAATGTCACTGCAAAATTCACAGTCCACACCATCTTTGGTGACCTTGAAGATGAAGAAATGGGGGTTGAAGTCTAATGTATGAAGATCAGACATTTGAAGAAATAATGGAAAGGATGCTTGACAGAATCCCGGACACAATGGACAAAAGGGAAGGTTCTGTCATCTATGATGCACTTGCACCCGCTGCCTTTGAACTTCAGAATGCATATATTGAACTGGACTACATCATCAATCAGACCTTTGCTGACACCGCTGAAAGGGAATATTTGGTCAGAAGGGCTGCTGAAAGGGGTCTTGTTCCCTATCCTGCAACAAAGGCTTCTTTGAAGGCAGAAACAGCACCTGCAAGCTTGCAGATTCCCATTGGTTCAAGGTTTTCATTGAATGAACTGAACTATGTGATCACATCCAAGATTCAGAATGGTGAATATGTTGTCCAATGTGAAACAGAAGGAACTATTGGGAATGAGTTCCTTGGTTATCTGATCCCCATTGATTACATTGCAGGACTTGAAAGCATTGAAATGACTGAAGTCCTGATCCCTGGTGAAGATGAAGAAGACACAGAAGATTTCCGGGAAAGATATTTTGATTCATTTGACACCAAACCATATGGTGGAAATAAAAAAGATTACAGGGAAAAGGTCAATGCTATTGCAGGTGTTGGTTCAACAAAAGTTATCCCGGTTTGGAATGGGGGTGGAACTGTCCTGCTGATCATCCTTGATGCATCCTATGGGAAAGCATCTTCCACACTGATCAATACTGTTCAGGAAGAAGTTGACCCGACACAGACAGGATCAGGGGATGGAATAGCACCCATTGGACATGTTGTAACAGTCAGGACAGCTGATGAAACCACAATCAACATCAGCACCCACATCACCTTCCAGGAAGGCTATACATGGGAAGGAATGGAAGAAACAATCAAGGATTGTGTGGAAGCCTATCTGTTGGAAATTAGAACAAATTGGGCTAATGAAACACAGTCTGTTGTCAGGACTGCACAGATAGACACAAGAATCCTGAACATTGAAGGTGTGGTTGACATAAGCAACACCAAGATCAATGGAACAGCAGGAAACTTGGTTCTTGATGCATATGCAATCCCGAAAATGGGGGTGATCACTAATGTCTGACATCAGAGAAGTTGACCTGCTTTCTTTGCTTCCACAGTTCATGACAGAATATCATGAAATATACAGGATCATGCAGGCAGAAAACCCTGAATTTGAACTGTATGCACAGCAGCAGGAACAGGCAAAGGACAACACTTTCATCACCACTTGCAATGAAAACGGCATTGCAAGGTTTGAAAAGCTGCTTGGGATCAAACCAACAGCACAGGACACCCTTGCATCAAGGATTTCAAGGGTACTGATCAGATGGAATGATGTTGTTCCCTACACTTGGCGGGTTTTCCTGTCAAAGATGGTTTCCCTTTGCGGATCGGATTTTGAAACACATCCTGATTGGGACAACTATCAGGTGCAGATCATCACGCACCTTGACCTGTTTGGACAGACAGATGAACTGGACAACATCATTGATTATATGTTCCCGGCTAACATTCTTGTGGATGCACAGAATCAGCTGAACTATACACTTGATGGAAATGCTTATGTTGCAGTGGGTCAAGCCTTTGCAGATATGTTCACACTGACAGATTCTTTCAATGTGAACTGGACAGTCAATGCACAGGCAGGTGCAGCTGCAACCGGGGCAGGTTCATGTGAAATCATGATGACAGATTCCTTCCAGGGTGCAGTCTTTGGTCTGAATGCAGATGCAGGCGGTGCAGTGTCACCTTCTTTTGCTGATCAGATTGAAGTGACCGATTCTTCACAGGGTACAATCAATGTTGGTTCTGCTGCCAACACTGGTTCAAGTATCAATTATACAACAATAATAATCTAAAGAAAGGCGGTAAAAGAAAAATGGCAGAATTTAGAACAATGGTCATCACCAACAAAGGTCAGGCTTTGATTGCAAAGATGATTGCGGGAACTGCAAACATTCAGTTCACAAAGATTGCTTTGTCTGACACAGCCCTGACAGATGCACAGATTCAGTCCCTGACATCACTTTCAGGTGTAAAACAGACCACAGCAATCACAAGGGTCATCAAGACCAGTGCAGCAGCGGTTCAGGTTGAAGGTGCAGTGACCAATGCAACACTTGCAGCAGGCTACTACATCAGAACCATTGCCCTTTATGCACAAGACCCGGATGAAGGTGAAATCATCTATGCAGCATGTGGTGCTTCCACACCTGGTTGGATGCCACCATTCAATGGTGTGTCCACAAGTGGTTGCTTCCTGAAGCTTGTCACCACAGTTCAGAATGCATCACATGTCACTGTCAATGTTGATCCTGCTGCTGTTGCCACCATTGGTGACATTCAGGACTTGCAGAATCAGATTGATGACCTTCAGGCTTTTATTGGCTACACTGATGATGACATCTATGGTGTTGAAGTGGATTTCACCAACAAAGTGTTCACAAGGCTTGCAGGTGCAGCAAACAAGACACCGGGCGGTGATTTTGACAACCTTGATCCTTGGAAAAGAAAAAGATGTATTGTGACAGATGGTGGTGTTGTCCTTGCATACTATGGTGAAACAGGATATTCAGAAACAGGTGCTTTGACATCTGCTATTGAAAAGGATGGTGTCACCTATGCAGTTGGAACTGCTGTCCAGGTTATGGTTGAACAGCCCAAGTTCTACTACAAGGTTGTTCCCCTTGTGACGGAAAAGCGTGAAGGTGACAAGGGTGTCCACATGAGAAAGGGCAGATACTATGTTTCAGGGACAAAGAAGGCAGGTTTCAAGGTTCACCCTGCATTTGTCAGAAACGGTGTGGAAGTTGACAAGATTTATCTGTCAGCATATGAAGGATCAACCTATGATGTGTCTGCATCTGAATACAACATCAATGATGCACAGACTGTTGACTTCACAGCAACCACAGGTGACCTGCTTGCATCCATTGCAGGGGCTATTCCTACAAGCGGAAATACACAGTCAGGTGCTACCAGGGCGGGATTCAGAAAACTTGCAGCAAACAGGGGATCAGGTTGGACACAGGCAACCATCCAGTCTGCAACAGCAACTGAACTTTTGTTCCTGATCGAATATGCATCAATGAACATGCAGTCCAAAATTGGAAAGGGTGTCACTGACAAGTCAAGCGGTTCAGGAAATGAATCTGAAGCCACAGGTGCAACCACTAACCTTGGAAATGCAACCGGGACGGCTGTCAACACCAATGGTTGGACATTCATCACATACAGGGGTGAAGAAAACTTCTTTGGAAACATTTGGAAATGGATTGATGGAATCAATATCTATAACTATGGTGAAGGTTCTGTTCACATTGCTGATCACAGTTTTGCAGATGATTCCAAGTCCAGTCCCTATGCTGATGCAGGAATCACTGTTTGTGGAACAAACGGATATGTGAAAGCCTTTGCATATAATGAAGACTATGATTGGTTGTTCATTGCTTCAGATGTGAATGGTGGTGCAGATTCAGCCCTTCCTGTTGGTGATTATTTCTATCAGAACAAAGCAGCAAGTGCCTACACGGTCGCTGCTTTGGGCGGTTATTGGAGTAATGGTGCTTATGCCGGGGGTTTCTATTGGGGTGTGTATGATGTTTCTTCTTATCGTAATCGGAATGTCGGCGGTCGCCTGCTGTATGTACCTGTTGC
>Ga0310786_10001085_pt1 | contig 43593 bp, 56 predicted proteins | sample AusTroGonzalo_MG_FD_203881 | JGI IMG/M metagenome (GOLD analysis project Ga0310786, IMG submission 203881) | Bovine rumen microbial communities from tropical cattle in Woodstock, Queensland, Australia - Gonzalo_03 (v2) (version 2) | ecosystem: Host-associated > Mammals > Digestive system >...
TGGTGCGCCGTTACCGTCGCACGGTGTGAACTTCAGATTAAGACTGCTGTTCTTCGCGTCTGTTGCAGGTGAACCGCCATAGTGGATTCTTTCTTCAATGTCGCCGTACTCTGTCGTGTCATTCACGTTGATGTACTTTTTGTCCGGGAATACCAGAAGATACGTCCCCATAAGTACAAACTTCTTTACCGTCGCCGGGTCAACGGCAAGGTTCGTATATGTATCGTCAATGCAAAGTTTGTACGCCGCGTCCACCGCGCCAGACGTAGGCTGAACATATGCGTAATGTTCCACGCCGTTTTTGTCCGTAAACGATGTGATTCCGCACCCGGAAAGTGCCGGGTATACTTGCTGACCGCCGCTTGTGTATGTTGCTCTGTCCACGGCGATAGTCTCCAGCGCAGGGGACATGACCGGATAATGGTCGGTGCAGAGGTTCTCCTCGTCATACCATTCCATCGGAGGCGTATTGCCCCACGAGGACGTTGGCAGGCCGTCCGCTATCCGCAGGTTGTGGTTGTACCCGGCGAACGTAGTGACCATGTCGCGGCTGGTCTCCGGGCCTTGGATATACGGTGCGAACATATCACCACCACCTAACACATTTGCGCTTGGGTATGAAATGCCTGTTCACATAGTCCATGTAGTCCTGCAGGGCGGCGTTGTACTTCTCCGCCGCGCCGTTGTATCTGGCAGTCTCCCCGTTGGCGCCGTGAATCTGCATCTCCAGATGCCAGCGATAGACTACGTCAAACGGCTCCGGGACGAGCAGGACGATGGACGGGTCCGCGTCCAGCCCGTAGCCTCCGAACGGGTCCATATCTATATCGTAGTTGGACAGGATGTTCCGCCAGACCATCTGGTCAAGGGCAGAAAGCCAGTCCACTTTCGTCTGGTCGCTGATTTGGTTGGGAACAAGACGATTCACCAGTTCAATGGCTTCTCCAATCGTCATAGGTTCACGCTCCTTTCATAAGAAAAGGGGATGCCCCGTAGGACATCCCCAAACAGGGTGATTACCTTGACCCGGCGTACCGCAAAGCGGCATCCTTTGCCTCCTCGGAGTTCCGAAGAACCTCTGCTACGGAACGGGGGACCTCTACGTCCACGCCGCGCTGGATGCGGTATCCTTTCCCGTTCACCCCAACAAAGACGGTTTCCTCTTCTCCGTAGGATGCTCTGGGCAACCGTATCATAACCGTTTCCGGTACTTTGACGGTTTCTACTGCTTCTTCTTTGGGCTTGGTAGCCGTTGCCATTAGATATCACTCCTTTAGTAATGTGCCGTATGTAACGGCATTATTTGGTTTTTTTGCCGCTCCGATTGGTAGCGGTCTGCTTTTTTGCTCTCTGCACCGTCGCGTCCCAGCGTCGCTGGTCACGGGCGGCGTTGGGGTTGGGGGTAGAGTAAAATTCACCTCTGCCCGTGGGAATAACGATGTCCGTATTCCCGTAATACCCCGTTCGGGAGACCGACTTGCCTTTACCAGAAACGTACTTACCGGCGAGTTGATTTCTGCCGGTTGGCCGGTTGGCGGTTCGCCCTGCCGGGGCTGACTTCCTCTTGCCAGCCCCGGTATCAGCCATTCTTACGCTCTTGTTCCCGGCCATTAGTTCGCGTCATCCACCGCGCTGTACGCGGAACCGGACTCAACGCGGACCATTCTCTCCTCATAGAGGACCTTGGTCGCGGTCTCAAACTTGTAGCCGACCGTGCTGAACTGCTCCAGAGGTCCGCCGACTTCGGAACGAGCCTTGATAATCATTTCCATGCCCATGGAGGCAGGGTCAACGACACCGAAGGCGTCCTTGCCGAAGAACAGGGTGCAGTACAGGGCATCACCGTTGCCCAGACCGCCAGCCGGGGTAATCTTGGCGCTCGCGGATACGTTCGCGGCCAGACCCGGAGTGATGGTCAGAGCGTTCGTGGTGTTGTCGGTTACGGTGTAGGTCACGCCGCCGATGTTGACGGTACGGCCTTTCACCTCATGCGCCACCAGAGTCTCGGATACGGAGATGCTGGTAGCGGCGGCGCTGGCGTTGCTCGCGACCGTGAGGGCACGGCCAGCGGCGGCGAGGTCTTCGGGCTTCAGAATGGGAGCGTTCGTGGCCTCAATGAAGCGGCATCCGTGCAGTTCGCCGATTTCGCCGTTGAAAATCTGGGTCACTGCGGCGTACTTGTGCGCCTCGTTCCACTCATCGCTCTTCCGCAGGTCATAGGCGACACTGGGATGTACGACGGCGACGTACTTGTTGCCCTCAAAGGTGGGGGCTTTCTGCTTCTTCAGCATCGTCACGGCCTTGTTCACGATGTCGGGCGTGAGGATGCAGTCGGCATCCAACTGGGCGCGGCTCGTGGGAGTCGTGATGGAGGCCGGGTTGCCGATGTCGTCAGCGTAGATGACGTTCGTACCGGACAGCAGTTCGTTCCTCGTGAGGATATCGGCGGTCTCGCCACCGGCGGCACCCATTTCCTCGGTCGCGCCAAGGATGATGGGGTCAACGGCATGGACTTCCAGAACATCAGAAATCGTGGTGTAGTCACCGTGCTGGTCAACGGCCACGTTGATGCTGGTCATACCGAACTGCTTGCCCTCCGGGATGACACCCTCCTGCAGGGGGATGAGGGACGGGGCAAAGGTGTTGAACTTTCTCCACTCAACGGTCTTGCCGTGGTTCTTGGGAAGAGCCTGCTTCTTGCCCAACTGCTGGAACACCAGTTTCGCACGGGCATTCTCCAGCAGTTCGGTGTCGTAGTAGGTCTTCATGGTCGGCGACATGCTGTTGGTCGCCGGGTCGGGGTCAACAGTGGCGCCGCTGTAGGCGTTCACATAGCCGGTAGTCGTGGTGACCACGGAACCGGAATCAGCAAATAACTGAAGATTCACAAAATCAATGCGCATGGTAATGCTCCTTTCAAAGTTGGCGCACTACATGGAAATCTTCTCCCCTCTGTAGATGCGCTCGCGTAGTTCTTTTCGCTGTTCTCGCGTCAACTTTGTAGGGTCAAACTGCGACTGGGACGGAAGATTGCCAGACGCACCGTTCTCTCTCGGTCTCGCTTGGTTCGCGGCATAGGCATTGCTGACCTTTTCGGTCACTTTCTGCGCGGCGTACTGCATCGCGCCGCCCATGATTTCATCCATATGCACCGCTTCAAACGCACCTTTGACCGGTACGCCGTTCATCACAAGCCGGGCGAACTGTGGGTTCGCCATCTCCGCTTGGATGTCAAAGCCGGGATAGAACGCTTTCAGCGCCTCGCCCTGCTGGACGAGTTCACTGAAGAACGCCCGGTCTTCCTGCTCCTGCATTTGCTCCTGCATCTGACGCTTGAGGTCAGCGTTCTCGCGCTCCATGGAGCGTATCTCTTTCAACTGCGCGACAGTAAGCCCCTTTTCCATGGCCTCCTGCTCGTAGAAAGTATCATCGTCCATGATGGCCTGCATGATTGCTTCTTGGTCATACGTTCCATCATCGCTTGACTTGACTCCGTACTTCTCCGCAAGCATCTCAAACATCGGCTGGGACTTCTCCTGCTTCTCGCGCAGGGAGTTGAACTCCTTGAAGCGTCCATCCAGTGCTTTCTTGACTCGTGAGTCATACTCGGCCTTGAACTGCGGATTGCTCTTCAGCATCCCGTCAAAGTCCACAGCGGCGTCCTGTGCAGGGGGCGCACTGGCTCCCTCTGGAGATACCTGCCCGGTTGCGGATGCGGCGTCCATCCCATTACTGCCCGATACAGGTGCCTGCCCGTCGGCAAACAACTGCAGATTCAAAAGGCCCATAAAAAACCCTTTCTGCCCGTAAGGTGGGCGGCCCGTATAGTACGTTTATATCAAAGGGGTTTACTTCGGTGTAACCCCCTGCTTACGGAACTCGTAAGACACATAGTGTGGATAACTCTGCGACAGCAGTCTGAACCCCTCGTTGATAACGGATGCCACTTGGTTCGTCCGCTTCGTGGTACGCCATGTGATGCGGCTGTCGCCGTTGTCCAGTTTCAAGTCTTCCACATCCTCGCCAAGAGCGGCGGCAAGGGTGTACAGCAGGATACTCACCGATGCGCAGATGATGTCCTGCCCTTTCGGGGCGTAGTCCGCATGGCCGCTGACTTCAACGGCCCCGTATCGCGACTCAATCGTAATCATCGCGGACTACTGCCTCCCTCTGCGGCGGCACGGGCCTTGTCCAGATAGGCGTTGCCGGTCATGCCGAACGCGCCCTTGTCCACGGACAACTCGCCGACATCGCCGCCCTCCTGCGGTGCCGCGCCCATCATCATCTCCGGTGCGATACCCATGTCCTGCGCCATCTGCATATACAGAGCCGGGCTGTACTTCGCCGCCAACTGCAGGGCTATCATGGCGTACTTCTGCAGTTTCGCGTTCATGGATATCTTCTCCTTGACCTCGTCCTTGCCCTTGAACTCCATCATGTCAATCATGGGAAGAACTTGGTCAGCCATCTGTGGATTGAACGCCCCCAACTGGTACAACTGGATGGCCAGTTCGTTGTAGGCGGCGGTCTTGTACTGGCTGTCCTTTTCCACCTCTACGTCAATGTCAAACACGGGGAGTCTGTAGCCCATGTCCATGCCAAAATCCACGCCCTGTGGCTGTGGCTTAATGGCACTGTTGTCAAAGGTGATGAACACCGGTTTCCCGTTCTGGCCCAGAATGCGGAACTGCCTCGGAATATCGTAGAATTCCCGAATCAGTTCTATGCACAGGTTGATGACCTTGGCGAACGCCCGGTAGGCATTGGAAATCATGTCACGGGAGATGCCGTTCCCGGCCTCCTGCAGTGCCGCGATAGCAGATGCCGCAGTGACCGAACCGCCGGTTCCGCCGTTGTTCACATCACGGTTGCCTGCCACCTGCTTCAGTTCGTCTATCTTCAACTGCTTCAGACTGACGAACACCTCGCCCAGACCGGTAGACTGGACCGGGACCAGTGCGTCATCGCCAAGCCTGCCGTTCACATGGACGAAAGACTTCGTGAAATCGCCGTACTCCGCCTCGTTCACGCCGCCGTCATTGCGGATGAACCACCGGGGCGCGGCGTTCGCGAGCAGGTTCTTTATCATGGCGTTGTCCATGAGGTCTATGTACTTCTGTGGGTCCTTGCACAGGTCCACATAGCCAAAGCCGCAGTTCGGGTATCCCTCCTCCGGGAACAGGGCATCAAACACGAACGGATACAGCCCGTGCTGATACAGGCCGGTCTCGCTCATCGGGGCCTGCGTCTGGACCATTGCGGTCTGGCCGGTCATCGGGTCCACCTGCTCTCCGTACTTGCCCTCGGTGTCGTTCTCCGTGGCGTACAGCAGGTACTCGTCAACGTACTTCGCAAAGTGCAGGACGGTCTTGCTGTCCCTCTTCACCTTGTAGTAGACATCCACCACCTCGCTCTTCTGGGAGGTGTCTATCGTGTCATCGTAGACATACCGGGTCAGAGTCGTCTTCCCCTGCTTCAGATGGCCTTTCAACTGGGGATACTCTTCCTCCAGTACCTCGTTGTCCACCAGTTTCACTTGGAACACATACCGGGAGTCCTGTATGTCCGTGATGCCGGGTTCCCAGAACAGGTTCAGTATCTCCACTTTCTGGATGGAGATGTCGCCAAGACCGCCCAGTTTGTCCGGTTCCCAGTACACGCCGTACACGCCGGTACCGCTCTTCAGTTTGTACCACCAGACATCGCTCCACGTCTGGTCAAAGTGATTCTGTTGCAGGATGACCGGGAGGATATCCGACAGGCTGTTTGCCGTCTCTGAATCGCCCGGTTCACGGGGCAGGCAGACCGGCGCAGGATAGTTGTCGCAGGCATCGCTGTGCTTCGCCAGAATCACGTTCACGAGCCATCCAGAGGCAGGCTCCGGGTCGCCGACATCTTTCTTCCGTATCTGCTCCCAGTGGCGCAGTTTCCAGACCTGCTCCGCATCCACGATTCTCTGCTCCAGATGCTTCTTCCCGGTCTTGTACTTCTGCAGGATATCCTGCCATTTCCGCACGGTCTCCACCGTGATTCTGCCTCCCGGAGACAGGGCCTCGTCACCGTATGGAGTCTTCACTCCGGTGCCTATCAGTTCCAGTTCGTTGTCGCCCATGATGGTATCTCTCCTATCTGTCAAAATGTATCGCCCCGAACCGCTTCACCTGCTTGTCCTTAAACTGGTTCAACGGGTCGCTCCACGGGGTCGGGTCAGCCACGTTCTGGCGTGGGCTTATGGGGCTTTCCATCAGAACGTATCGCGTCATGTCGTAAATGTGGTCCTCTTGGGTCGTGTCAATGTCCTCCACCTTTTTCTCGTCATAGACGAGGGACGGCAGAGTCCGTATGAAATTGCGGCAGGTATTGAACACTTGGAACATGGGCAGGCCGGTCTCGTCAAACGCCAGACGGTAGTGTATCTGCATCTTGCCTGCGAGCCTCGTGTGGTCGCCCTTGTACCATGAAACGTAGTTCGGATGCCGTGCCATCAAATCCGCGATGCTCTCCCCGTGCGATTCATCAAATATCGCCGGGTCAGCGATGCCGGTAATATCCCGGCCCCGGAGAAGCGGATGCTCCTGTTCTATCCGGTTGATTTCAGCGGCTATCTCCGCAGGGTTCATCCGTATTCCCTCGTTGGGCGTTCCGGTGCATCCATACCACTCTGCTATGTGGTATATCCGCCCCTCTTCATCAGCCACGAACCATCCCACGCTGAACGGCCTGCTGTAGCCAAAGTCAAACCCACGCCAACATTTCCAGTGCTTGGGAGGGTCAAACGGGTCAATGACATGGGTCCACAGCCGGTCTTGATAGTGGGTCGGGTCGTTCTTCCATTCCCGGAACACCTGCCCGGAGAACGAGTCCCAGTTCCCGTATAGCAGGGCATCACGTTCTGCCTGCGGGAGCATGGCAAGTGAGCCAAGGTAGGCCGGGTCAGCCTCAAGCAGTGCTTGGTTGTCAAATACTGTCGCAGGCACGAATACCCGGTCCCTCTTTATGGTCACAGGCCCATCTGGTCCTTGTACCACCATGTCCTCCGTTATTGTCGTCATAGGAGGTGCAGGGTCAATGAATCTGGCCTTGACCCATCCATGCCCCACGCCGCCGGGGTTGGCAGTGGCTCTCATGTAGACTCTGGTCTTCTCTCCGCCCGGTCCTCTGCTCGGTCTGTTCCGGGAGAACATATACGAATACTCGTCCCACTGGAAATGGCATAACTCCTCAAATCCAATGAAATCATACCTTTTCCCTTGGTAATTCGTTCTATCCTGCGTATGTTGCATATTTCCGAACCATATTTTGGCACCGGACGGGAACTGCCAGACATGGGCAGAGGCGTTGAACTTTGCTCCGGGGAACGCAGGCTTGTAGATAGCCAGAGAGCGGTCAATCAACTCGGTCATCATGGGGTAGGTCTTCCGAAACAGAATCCCCCTGTACGCCGGTATATGGACCTGCCGCAGGGCCTCAACCAACATGGAATCAGTCTTGCCTCCGCCTGCCGCACCGCCATACAGGGCCTCATACTCCGGGCGGCGCATGAATTCGGCCTGCTTGGGCTGTGGTTGCCAGATGATTCGTTCAGCCATCCACCACGGCCTCCTCCACGGGCTGGACCTCCGGTATCATCACGATGCCGGTGCCGTACTCTTCATCAATCTGGCGCTGTCTCTGTATCTGCTCAATCCGGGCGGCAATTTCCGCCCTCGTCATGCCTGCAAAGGCACCGGCGACAGACTGCAGGTCCTTGAGAGATGAACAGTACGAGCGGATGGTCTGGGCATCCTTGGGGTCCACTATCCCCATGCCTGCCTCTATGCGGTCAAGCCCGGTCTTCACGACTCGCAGGCACTGGTCGGTTATGTCTTCTATCCTGTCAGCAGGCTTGTCACTATCAAAGAGGAGGCGCATTCCCTCCCCGTTGCGCCCGGTAACAGACGCGCCAAGCACGGCCCCGGCTTTGACCCGTGCCTCATGCCAGTGGCCTATGCTCGCGTGGTTGGCTATGGTGGACCTATTCACGCCGTACTGCTTCGCCAGAGACGACAGCGACATACCACTGATATATGCAGTTTTAATCGCGTCCCAGTTTGCTTGGACTCTGTACATGGTCATCACCGCCGACAGCGTACACAATTGATATGTGAAAAAGTAACCCCCGGTCCACATGACCGGGGGCGTTTTACTCGCTATATTTCTGCGCAATCAGCCTGCAAAGGGGACACAAATCCCAGCGCATACTATTACAGTATCTGTCTGCATGGTCGCGCCTGTCGCCTGCAGAATCAAAAGCAGTGATGGTCGTGGTCCTGTTCTGGTCTGACCACCCCTCGCAATGTATCCGTGTGCTGTCCTGCCTCACAAAGTACGGGCATTGCACCAATTTATCTTCATACATCCGAGCCATGGAAATCACCCCATTTCGGCCCTATTTTGCGGAAATAGAAAAATAGAATACGCTATTTTGCTGTTTTGGAAAAATAAAGGCGTCTATTTTGCTATCGTGGGTATGTAAACTGTGTACCCAGTGTGAGATGATATAATCGCAAAGGCGAGGTACCCAGTGCTTCGCAAGGCCCCCTCCGGGTACGGTTGATTAGGTTCCCTCTGGGGGAGGCCGCAGGACCTTGACAAGTGAATGACCGCAGGCAGACACAGCATGGCCCAGTATTGAATGCCATGTGACCACCGGAAAGCCCGGGACAGGTCGGAACCTCGTTGGGAAGCGACAGCGAGTTGTGCAGAACATTGAAAGCGGCGAACGAACCACAGCGCGGTCCCTGCAGGAGTGGGGGCTTGGGAGTCAATGCAGAGTGATGCCCGGACGGGCAGTAATGCTACATGACGGTCACAAGTCCGTCAGACTGGAGGATATGACATGACAACGAAAGAGCAGGAACGCAAAGCCCTTGAACAGATTAAGAAGATAGTCGCAGGGCTTGGTGAAGACAGTTATCTCGCGACAGCATTTGATGGATGCTTTGACCTCGCGGAGCGGAACATTGATGAGGATGCGGCATACAGCATGAAAGGCCGTTGGGAGTATTCGGAAAAGGAACGCGATGCGGCAATTGCCACGATAGACGAACTGAAGAAACGCGCCTGCGATGCAGAGAAAATGATTGACGACCTTGAGGCAAAGTTGGCGAAGAAGATTGAAGAGGTTAAAGCCCTTAAGGAGGAAAACTACAGAGTCCGCGACAACGCCATCGCGGCGGTGTATGACGAGAAGAAAGACATCACTATACAGACGACTGGTGGGGACCTGCATTGCAAGTCTTTCGCCAAGGTTGAGTATTTCAACAACGATGGATTCCAGTTCGTCAACGTAGTTGAGAAAAGCGGCTGGACAACCAGTTACAAGATTGAGGACCTAAAGGTCCTGCGGATTGAGTAATCGCAGAGTGACGGGGCTACGGCCCCGGTAATGCGGCAGACCGGTCACAAGCCCGGTCATCGCAAATCTTGTTTGGAGGTACTACAAATGAAAAAGCAGTTTTCCTGTAACAGAGCGGATGTCCTTGAGCGCCTTGAAAAGCGCATTGAAGAGGGCAAAAGACAGCAGGCTATCGCGAAGCGGTACTGGTCCCGGTGGGCAGGATTCCCGATGGATGATGTCTACGCAGAGTTGAGCATCTTTGACTGGTGGGTTGATAACCTGTCTGTCACCAAAATGAAGCAGATGCGCGACTTTCTCATCGCCGCCGGTAAACTTGGCTACAACGGATATGTCTGCTTCAAAGTCGGCGCTACCTATTGCTCCCACGGGATGTGGGCGCACAAGGCCGAAAGCACGGACGGATACTCCCCGGACGGCGAGTGCCTGTACCACAGTTTCCGCCCCGGTGATAACTACTGGGACTGCCTGCTCCCGGACGGAGTGTGGATGCACCAGAAAGAAACAGACGACAGCCACGACCACGAGTACAGCCTGCGAGAGGTCAAGGACGCGCTCCTCGCCTACTATGCAAACAACTGATAGGAGGAATGAACATGACCAAAGCAGAGAAAGCCAGACAGGACAAGTTGCTGACCACGCTGAAAGGCATGATGACCTACTACAGCGCGATGTGCAACAACGCCAGAGACGAGGGGAACAACTACCGCGCAGGCCGCGCCCATGACCGGGCATACGCCATAGCCCAGTTCATTGACCTGCTGACCTATGACGACTATCTGGACCACTACCACACGCTATACAAAGAGTACGCAATACACTACGAGGCCGAACATTCTGGAGAAAACTGATTCCGTCTGATGATGGGAGGGTGGCTCCCTCCCGAAACGCCCCGGCGTCACGGAAAGCCAAACACCGCTGTCCTACCGGCATGACGGGGAGAAAGGAAACGAAATGGAACGCTACGACTACATGGAGCATCTGAAGCAGGACATTCGCGAGTACATGGGCGACAGCGAATGGGCCATCTGCCCTGCTGACTACGATGACTGGACCGACTACTACGAGGCCCTGTATGACGACCTGTTTTTCGCTGACAGTGTGACCGGGAACGCATCCGGGTCCTACACGTTCAGCACGTGGGACGCAGAGGAATGCCTCTGCCACAACTGGGACCTCATGGAGCAGGCCCGTCTGGAGAACGGTGTACATCACTTTGAAAACGCAGAGGAGGCAGATGTGTTCATCCGCGTCTACCTGCTTGGGCAGGCACTGGACGCAGTCCTCGGAGAGATTCAGAGCGAATATCCGGGCAAGACCCCGGCAGAGATTTATGAGGAGGATAACTAACATGGCAAAGGCTCTGACACGCGAGGAGGAACTCGCACGGACAATCACCGATGCTATCAACGCATTCGGGTTCAAGCCCTACAGATTTGCGGAGGCGATGGCAAAAGAACACAGGTACCTACAGGCGGCGTTCATGCTCCTCGTCCAGTATTGGATTGAGTACGCCGCATCTGACGAGTACCAGTACGATAGCAGGAACGAGTGGGTACATGAGGTCGCCCAGAAGATGGCAGGCCACATGTTTGACCCGTTTGCGTAAGGAGGTGAGACCATGAAATACTTCGTCGTCGCAACCAAGTGGAGCGATAAGCACAACTGCCAGATTAAGTTCATCGCCGGGTCGTTTGACCGGTTTATGGACGCCAGCCTGTTCAAAGCGGCATACGAAAGTCACTATTCCGCTCGCGCAGGCATCGTTGAGGCGCTTGACCTTGTGAACGCATTCTACGAGGAATGACGCAGTTGAGGAGGTATGAATCATGACAGACAGCAAGAAACTCTACGACCGGATTCATCACGATGTCTATGAGCAGGTAGCATCTTACCGGCGGCTTGAGCAATCCGCGCTGATTGAGGGCCAGACGCAGGCGGCAGAGCGGTACTATCATCAGTACATGGCGGCCCTGTCCATTGCGTACGTGATTGAGGACATCGGAAAGGAGGTTGGATTCAACCATGACTAAATCACAGGAAAGAGCAATCGCCCGTATCAAACGGATGTGCGAAGACACGCTGTTCTACGGCGGACCGGAAGAGTACGAGTTCAAGAAATGGGATGTGGACGAAAACGAGTACTTCGTAAGCCTCGTGTTTGAGACAGGCATGAAAGGCGATGAGTACACTATGGCAGAGGTATTCTGCCGCAACCGGGCGCAACTGTTCATCTACCCTCGCGGACGCGTCATATACCCCATGACCCGTCATCTTAAGAACGGCACCTTTAAGTGCTGGACGCGCCAGTTCAAATGGGATTCTATCCTCACCCCGGTCCTTGACCAGAAAATCTAATCTGAAAGGAGAATAAATCATGACCAACAACAAATGGCCCGGACGCATCCCGGAGGGGATTACGTTCATCATGGCGACTGACGGGTATGCTTGGGAAAACAGCGAGTCCGGTTCCATGCTGTACATCTTTGGTGTGGACAGTTACGATGCATGGGATTCCCTGTGCGGCAAAACACAGGACGAACGGCGTGACGCTTTCGGTGTCCGCAACGACTCCGACTATTCCTACTCCATCCCACCCGGCGCACTGTTCTACGACTACAACGTGTATCTCATGCACGACCATGTGGTCATTGAGGAAATCTGCCGGGGAAACTGGTAAAAAACCTTTGACTATCCACCACTCCCGGCATAGAATGAGGAGGTGATATGGGGGTGATACAAATCGCGTTTGACAAGGCGGCCTATGACATTGAGTATCAGAAGAAGCACATATGGCAATGCAAACTGAATTTCAACCGGCAACACGATGCTGACATCATCGCGAAACTCCAGTCGGTCCCCAACCGGCTCGGCTATCTGAAAGAACTCATCCGCGCCGACATTGAGAAGAACAAATAGGCCAATACCCCCGGTGAAAACCGGGGGTTATTTTTTTTATCTCCATGCATCCTCATTGACGATGCAGTAGATGACCAGAGCCATCACGATTACCACGAGCAGTGCCGCGCACAGATATCCTACAATCATCGCTTACCACGCCCCGTCTCATAGATGACTATGCCATGTTCTTTGTACATGAGTTTGCGTTTGAGTTTATACGCCTCGGTCCGCAGGCCCTTGAAATCCTCGGTGACCCATACGCCCTTGTCCCGGTCGTAGTACCGGAAATCCGCGATGTACTTGGTGGCCTGCCACTTGGTCCCGTCCGGGAGGAGGAGGGCCGGGATAATCTCAAACGGGACCTGCGTCTTCAGCCCGACTATCTTCCCGGCTTTCTCAAGCCAGAGGAGTTCCTCGTACCGCTCGGCCTCTCCTTTGCTGTCAAACGTGATGCCGTTCACATCGGTCTTCACTGCCCCGAACTTGTTTCTCATGGTATCTCTTCCTCCTCGGTTATGTAACCCTCGGTATCAATAGGCATCACGACTATCGGCGCACCCGGTTCCATGTACGGCAGGGCGCGGATGGTGTTGTAGTCTATCCACTCCATCGCGTCCTCGGTGGAGAACTTCTCGTGTTCTATCAGCCAGTCCACCATCCGGTTGTAGTCATAGACCGCCCGGCAGTCTGGCGTGGTCACGCCAATCAGCGCGGTGTCGTAGGAGTAGTTCTGCAGAATCTTGAGGCCCTCGTATCCGTACTCCATGAGGAGTTCTTCAATGCTTGGCATGTTTCTTTCTCCTCACCGCGACCCGTTGCCTTGGCCTGCCGCTGGAGCAGTATCCCTGTGGTGAAACGTATCTCCCTTTCCCAAAACAGAATCCGCTCTCGTCACAGTACCTGCAGTTTGTACACCTAACGACAGGCACGGCATCTACCGCAGGGAAATCTGTCAGTTTCGCGCCCTCTATGTACGTTGTGAATTCTCTGGATACATTGCGGTTTGCAACCCATCCGTCCTGTTCCGCTTTTTCTGCGTCAATCAGATACATTCTCGTCTCCCCTTTCCATCGCCGCCAGAACCTTTTCTTTGTAGTCGTCTGGTATTGGTCCGTACTGCTGTACAAAACTCTGCAAAAGCAAAGCCCGTTGGCTCTTGTCTTCAACCATCTTCATGGTCATGATGAGCATGGCTGTCGCAATCTTTTTCTCAAGCAAATCGTCCTTAATTTGTGCCATCGTCTCTCGCCTCCATGTAGTGTTCAATGACCTGCCGCACAGTGGTCGGCTCTCGCGGTGTCCGCCAGTCGTGCTTCGCCTTGTAGTAAATCTGCTTCACGAGGCACGACCCCACGTCCACCCGGCGGTCTCCGTGCTGGTAGAACTTATCGTGTGTTATGTACAGCACGATGGCATCCCGTCCCCATCCCTCTGCCAGCCGCTCCAGTATGTGGCGCTGGCCGGGCCGCAGGATTCCTCGCTGGTTTTTTATTTCCCCAAGCACGAGGTCTCCGTCTGGCGTGAGGTAGAACATGTCTATATCCGATGGATGATTTGAATCCGGGAACGAGGATGAGAAATCCATGTGCAGACTGTGGTAGTTCCAGTTGTCAATCATCGTCTTTCCCTCCGTCTTTTTCCTCTTTCACACACCGTTTGCACTCGCACAGTTTCGGCAATATCCAACCGCCGAATTCGTAATACCGCTCAAGCCAAAACCGCCGGTTGCAGTAGAAGCAATATTTCGGTTTCCAAGCGAACGCATTACATTTATCCCTTACTGTCATCGTCTTTCCCTCCTCCCATCATCACATCGTCTGCAAAAGGATGCGACTCATCGTCTTTCCTTTCTCCGTCAGCATAATCACAGTTTCCGCAGACCCTCATCGTCTACCTCCTGTCTCAGCCAATCATGGACAAAGGCACGAGAGTCTGTGTAGTACATCATCTTTTTATGCATCCACCAATACCAATCTTCAAGTTCCTCATCTGTCATCGCCCGGATGCGGTCGGCATTGGTCATAGACTTTCTGACAAACAAACCGCAATCTTCATCGACAGAGCAGGTTTCAGCGTTTACGCATTTTCTGCAATCACTCATCGTCTTCCCTTTCTCCCCAAGCACAGTAAAACTCGTCCTTGACCACCTTGCAATGCCCCGGCTTCTGACACCATCTTGTGTGGAAAATATCGTCCTTGCGACTGTGCTTGCAATCCTTGCAACGAACAACCTCTTCCAGTTCAGACAATCCTTTTTCCAAGGCATCCAATCTTGTACAATCGTTGTAGGCATAATTGATGTCCCTAAAATACAATAAAATCTTTTCTTTAGTTGTCATCGTCTTTCCTTTCTCCGTCCATCTTCGCACCGCAGTTACAGCAGTAATGTGATAGTTCATTAAAATCGTCTATGCCATAATCCCCAAGTGGATAATCCTCTCCGCACACAGAACAAGTGGCACAGGCAATATCAGTCCATCCGCACGGCTGTTGTGTTTCTTTCCAGTACCCGTGTACCACAGGAACGGCATCTATAGTAGGGAACTCTGTCGGCTTCTTCGTCTGCCATTCCATCGTTTGTGGATTAATTGCAACAGTTCTGTGCATTATCCATCCCTGTTCTTCCAGAGCATCCGCATCAATCAGCCTCATCCCTGCATCTCCTTTGTCAGTCGGAGCAGGCGGTCGGTCTCGCTCGCGTCTACCGGCCTGCCCCATTCTTTCTGTGTCTCCTCCTGCGCTTTCTGCTTCGCTGTCTTCTTCGGTTCCTTATCGCTGTGGTCATACACGCTGGACCAGCAGTTGTAGATGGACTCCTCCAGTGCAGGCTTGCGCCTCTCCTCCGGGAATGATTTCAGTTTGTCAACGAGCATCTGCTTTGCTCGGTCGGTCATCGGTTTCTTCTGGCGCTTACGCATTGCCTCAAACTCTTTGAGCAAGGTCAGCATCTCTTCATCATCCTGTGCGAAAGTGGAAAAGGCGTCAGCCTTTTCCCCCTTATCTATACTAACCTTACCTATCCTATCCTTACCTAACCTATCCTGTGTTGCCATTTGGTTGCCATTTGGTTGCCAAGTGGTTGCCATTTGGTTGCCAACTCCCTCCCAAGGTGCTTCAAGCAGGTTCTCTGCCTCGGTGTAGGCCCCGTTTTCCTTGAGGGATAACAGGGCCATTTCCTCTTGATACTGGGTGGGATTGTACCGGTCCTTACGCAGGGCGTTGTGCATACGCCAGTGCTTTATTACGATGACTCCGCTCTCAAACGTGAGGATGAATCTCTTCACTATCAAGAGTTTCAAATCGTCTTCGGAGGCACCAACGTACCGCTGAATTCTCTTCGGATTGTTGACGAAACCATCGTCATCCGCCCTCATGTTAAGGTGGAAATACAGGGCCTGTGCTGACGCAGGCATATCCAGAAAGGCATCACTGTCAACGATTTTCATCGTGAACATTCTACGTTCTGCCATGGCTCCTCCTTTAGAACGGCAAATCTTCTTCTGACTCTATGACCTCATAGTCATCCCGGCGGTCCTGCTTCGGCTTGCTGTCGCAGAACTCAACACGTTCCACTATGATTTCGGTCGTGGTCCTCTTGACTCCGGTCTTGTCCGTCCACTCCCTGTTCTGGAGCCTGCCGAATCCTGTAATCATCTTGCCCTTGGAGAAATTGCTCGCGATGAACTCTCCGGTCTGCCGCCACGCGACACACTTCATAAAGTCTGCCGCAGGCTCGCCCAGTTCCCCTTTGAACGGGCGGTTGGATACGATGTTGAACGTGCAGATGGGTGTTCCGCTTGTCGTGGTCTTGAGGTCGGGTTCGGTCGCCAGTCTGGCGGTGAAAGAAACTAAATACATTTTTTTCTCCTTTCGGTTTTCAGTCCGTAAATTTTGCAGAGGGTCTTGTCCAGCACGATGCCCTCGTCAATGTGATATCGGCCCATGAATGAATCATGTCCGCTCGTGTGATACTCGTTGTGATGCTCCCGGCACAGAGGCAGGACCTCCATGCCCTCGTGGATTATCTCGTCCCGGTCTCTGCCCATCCCGACTGCGTCAACGTGGTGCAGGTCAGCCCTGCGTCCGCAGATACAGCACTTCTTGTTCAGCAGGCAGGAGTAGATGTAGTCTCCTACATCGTCTACGGAGCCAAGGAGCGACCATTTAAGAGGGATTCCGTTTGAGACGACAAATCGTACAAGGAATCTCTGAAACGCCGCCACGAGGCTCATGGGCGCGTCAGACAGGGAGAATATCTGGTCGTTAAGGTCGTCAAGGTGCGTGGACCAGAACTCCAACTTGAGATATTCCTTGGTTGAGACCTCATCGTCTCCTATCCAGTCAGCGATGGCGTTGATGAGGCTGTAGCAGAATCCTCTCTGCTTGTCCGACAGGGTCCTGCCGTCCAGCAACTGGACCTTGACCTTGGATATCTCGCGCTTGGTCAGCGTCATCCAGTCGGAGCAGGGAGCCTTGATGGTCAAGACTCCGCTCCGCTCGTCATAGGCGCTGATTACGCCGTCTATAATCAGCGTCTCCGGTGTCATCCCTGCGCCCTCTTGATGCAGTCAAGGCAGAGGGTCTTGCTGAACTTCTTCCGGGAGGCGTAGATGTGTTCGCCGACTGTGATGGTCTTGCCGTTCTTGCCGACATAGGGCTTGAGTTCAGCACCACACTCCTCGCAGACTTCTGCCGGGGAGCCGGGACCATACAGGGGGTCATCATCATCGGATACCGGAGGCGTCTCCTCCACTTTCAGAATCGCGTGGTCAATGTTGTTTTCCTGCTTTGGTTTGCTCTGCTTCTTCTTGGGTGCGACCTCCGGGCTGTCCTCTTCGGAATCCACCATGTCCTCCGTAGGTACGCAGAACGTCTGAAACAGTGCATATTTATACGCCGCGCTCATGGCCTTGTTCACGCTCTTGTCTCCGGTGTCCATGCCCTCGCCGACTGCGACCGCAGTTACGAACGAGCCGTCCTCTGCGTAGAACGTGTACTGGACTGTCAGAATCGTGTACAGCAGGGTGGTACCCTTGGTGTTCTGCCGCTCCTCTCTGGTCATGTCCAGCACGGTCGGTACGACGAAGACCTTGTGCTTTGCCAGCAGAGGATTGAACACGTTCATGACCTCGTCAATGCCCCGGAACTTATATCTCTGGACCTCATTCACTCTGTCCTTCTTTACCGCCGCTTTCTCTCCGAGGATGGCGGTGATGCTCTCATAGATATTCATGTTTCCCTCCAGTTAAAATCATTATCATTCAGCCAGTCGCGCAGTTTCTGCAGGCGCTTGTCGGTATCTCGCACACGGATGGTGATGGCTCTCGTCCCCATGATGGAATCCCACGGATTCTCGTCCTGTTCTTCCTCTTCCTTGGCCTGCTCTTCCAGAGCGCGGTGCCTCTCCTCCACGTTGGCTATGGCCTGCGATACGCTCACGCCAGAGGCGTACTCCACGAGTATCTCGGCCTGCCGCTCTTGATAGGAGATGGTCCGCAGGTCGTTCCAGATAGCGTCCGCTCTCTCCTGCGCCGTGTACTGCAGGGAGGTCTCGCTGTCGCTCAAGCCTATCTTGACATCGCCAAGCCACCGGAACCTCTGCGGTATGCTCTTCTCGTCACAAGCCGTGATGAAAGCCGCCACGAGGAACTCGTGCTTCTTTGCCTTAATGGCATCCTCAACCTCGGTAATCTTGGCCTTGAGGTCTGCGTCCGCCGCCTTGTAGGCATCGGCCACGCAGGCCTTGTAGACTTCCTCAAAGCGCTTGTACGGGTCCGTGACCTGCGCCTTGACTATCTTTCTCTGCTCCTCCAGAGAGGCGAACTCCTTGTTCAGAGCGGCGCGTATCTGCTTGATGACCTTGTAGTTCTGCTCGGTGCAGACAAGGGACATGGCCTGCTCTGCTTTCTTCTGGACCTCATCTTTCACGGAGCGGAGCCGCTCCGTGATGATGGGTATCTGTTCCACTACTATGAGAGGGGTTGACTGCGCTACCATTTCCGTGCTATCATTAGTTACCATTTCGTTTTGGGTCGTGGCCTCTTCGGAGACTGCGGCCCCTTTCTTTTTACCCGTTGACATTTGTTTCTATCTCCCTCCATGTGAATCTGCCGTAGCCTGCGTTTCTCCACTGCCCCAGACCCATGAGGTCTCCGTAGTCCAGCCACTCCCGGACGAGGTCAAGGTCTTCCTTGCAGATGGTCTGGACGGTGAACCGGACCACCACGCCTGCGGATGCTGTCTCGCTGTTCGCCAGAGCGATGCGCTCGCCCTGCGGTGTCTGCGCCCGGAGGGGCCTCTGGAAATCGTACACGTTCTCCATCTTGTCAAGCGTGATGTACTTCGGAGTCACGAAAATCCGGGTGTTGATTTCCTTTTTGTACGCCTTGATTTTGCTTGACAGGTACTCCTTGTTCCCGGACAACGCCTTGCAGGCCTCTTTGAAAAAGCCCTTGATTTGATGGGCCATCAGACAGGGAACTCCGTCTGCGTTCCGGGGAAAGATAGTCTTGCTCTTCTCGGTCACCGCCTCGGTGCCAAGGTTGGCTATCTCTTCCTCTCTGGTCTCCGCGTCCGGTGCGAGGGACGCGATGTAGTCCTCCGCCAGATACGGATTACTGGGCCATGACCCAAGGATGTCGTCAATGAACTCCAGTTCTACTCTCATGTCATATCTTTTTGCCATTTCGTTTTTCCTTTCTTTTTTGATTTGCCATCACTGCGTGAGGCCTTGCCGTTGATTGACCATGCTTTGCCTACACGTTCCAAACTTTGCCTACACCTTTCATTGCAGTCGCAAAGATTTGAACTGCTTTGCCTTGGCGATGCGATTCAATGCCATCACATCACCCTACCTTGTCGCGTCTCGCCTCGCCTACGCGCACAATACTCCGCTGACTTTGCCTCCGCACTGCTGTCGATGCTTTGCCTTTGCTTACACTGACATACCCCACTCCGCCGGTGCCGGGACACAGGATTGCTCTGCCCCCGCGTGGCTCGGTTATGCGATGCCTTTGTTTTACTACACAATGCCTGCGCACAACTTCACTGCGCCTTTGCTCTGACCGCTATTGCGATAGCGGCAACGATTGCGGCCACGCCCCATGCGATGAACGCGCCCACGATTGAGACCATGCCTTTCTCCAGACCGCCTGCGATACCTACTATGGCCAACAGGCAAACGATGACGATGGCCTCCAGAAATGTCTTCACTTCCTCACCTCCTAAAATGGCTTGCCATGCAACTGGCTTGCGTGGTACTTCCGGTCCTCCGGTTTCACCTTGTCCCAAGGCAAATAAAACGGGCAGGGTCGTTTGAAATCGTCCGTCTTCGTCAGCGCGATGCATCCTCCGTACTGTTCTACGTTGCAACAGTCGCGCTTGGGATGGGTACACAGTGGGAACCCGGTCATGGTTCTTGCCATCACTTCACCTCCCCTCTCCGACCATCGTCCAGACCTCGTCCGGTGTGGCCTGTACGCAGGTGATAAAGTGGCGGAACTCGTCCAATGTCATGGACCCGAAATCTTTCTGCCGCCTCTGCCATGTCCGCCGGGGAATCTTCAGCCGCGCCTCAATGTCCTGCGCGGTGAAATCGTTCGCGGCTTTCCACATGGCGTAGACTTTGCGGACCTCTTCATTCGCTCTGTTCATAGGCTCTCCTCACGAACGACTCTGCCGTCACGCCAAGGGCGATGCAAATCTTGGCAAAGTCATCTGCGTACATCGTCCTGCGGCCATTCAGCATGGCGTTGAACGTGGAGTAGTGAATGCCTGCTCGCCTCGCCACCGCCGCCTGCTTCAGCCCCTGCTCGTCAAGGTATTCCTTGACCGCTTCTGATATCTTCATTTATTCACCTCCTTGCCATTGCCATTATCTGGCAGGCCACGGCCATTATACTGCCATATTTTAGCCCTGTCAAGCATAAAATTGCCAGATTATGGATTTTTTTCTTGCAATCGCGGTTACAATAAGTTACAATGGCGGCGAGGTGAATGATATGAAATACAAAATCGGAGAGCAAATCAGAAAGTACCGGAAAGCAAGAAACCTGTACCAGTCTGCCGTGGCGAAAGATGTCGGAGTACCTGCGTCAACCTATGCCAACTGGGAGCAGGGAGTGGCGAGGCCAAGCGCGGACCAACTGGCGGACCTGTGCAGAGTTCTGAATGTATCCGCAGACGAACTGCTCGGTCTGGACGTGCCAGCCATTACGAAAGATGACGAGCAACTCATCGCCGCCTATCATGCCGCGCCGAACGATGTGCAATTCGCGGTGGCGACTCTTCTGAACAGGTATAAACAATGAAGAAAAAGTACCCGACTCCTGTTGAACTGCCGTCCGGGTCGTGGCGTTGCCAAGTGTCCGTGGACGGCAAACGTGTCTCTGTGACCGCTCCCAGCCCACAGGAGGCCATCTCCCGTGCGCTCCTGTTGAGAGACAAGGGCATAACAAAAAGCCCCACAGAGCGGACTCTGGGGGCCGTGGTGGACGAGTATATAGATTTGAGGGAGCAGGTCCTGTCTCCTGCTACAGTGAAAGCCTACCGGTCCTACCGGGCGAACAGGTTCCAGAGGTACATGGACCGGAGGATATCCACACTGGACCGGAGGACCCTGCAGAGGATGGTATCCGAAGAGGCAACGCAGGTCAGCCCGAAGACCGTAAAGAACGCATGGGGCCTGCTGACCGCCGCACTGCAGGAGTACGGTGTGGACACTGACGGTATCAACCTGCCCACTGTGCCTGCCGCTGTGAGGCCGTGGCTGACCGCAGAAGAGATTTTAATGTTCTGCAAGGTAGTTAAAGGGGAGCCGTGTGAAATCCCTGCTCTGCTCGCTCTGTGCAGTCTGCGCCGGTCAGAGATTGCCGGTCTGACGTGGGATGACATAGACCTTGTCCGGGAAATCATCCATGTCCGCAGGTCGGTAGTCGTGGGAGAGACCGGTCTGGTGGAGAAGAAGACCAACAAAACGAAGAGCAGTACACGGGACGTACCGATACTCATACCGCAACTGGCCGATGCGCTCCGGGCAGTACCGGAAAAGTCCGGGCGAGTTGTGACCACCCATCCGAATACGATATACAACCAAGTGAACCGGCTGTGCGAGAAGCACGGCCTGCCAAAGCCGGGGGTCCATGGATTGAGGCACAGTTACGCCAGCCTCACACATTACCTCCACATCCCACCGGAGGAGGCCGCTCGCATGGGTGGCTGGCAAGACCTCAACACGATGAACAAGATATACATGCACCTGTCCGCAGGGCAGATGACAAGGGCGGCGGAGACATTCCGGTCCTTTTTTGAATGAGATTTCGTGTGCAATTTCGTGTGCAATAAACGGCCAAACGTGGCATTTTAGGGGCCAAACGTGGCATTTCGCATGCCAGAAATGGCCGCATAAAATAAAGAAAAAACCCAGTAACTACGCCAGTTACCGGGTTTTTCCTATATGGTGCGAGAGATGGGACTTGAACCCAATCACAATCCTTATATTATGCGGTGTTCAAGACTCGCGTGTGCAGAATCGTGTGCGGTGCGCCAATCACGACTCGCGGTACATCTCTTGGTACTCTTTTGCCTCTTTCGCTTTTTCAATCTGCCGCTCGTGCAGATAGTCGTAGACGGCTTTCATCGTTTCCGGTATGTCGCCGTATTCCCTGCGGTACTCTTCAATGACTGTTGCCGTTGCGTCGTGCAGGGACATGGCGTGTTTCATCTCGTCAAGAGAGATGGCATACAGGACCTCGGCGAGATTGCGGTGGTCCGCTTTTTCTTTGACAGCCCACTTGGCGTAGCACTTGGAATCGTGAATCTCGTCCTCAATTCTCTCGCTCAACTTCTGGATAAGTTTCATGGCTTATCCTCCGGTGGTCGTGCCGCCCGTGGTGCTACTGAAGCAAGGAGAGGGAACGGAGTACACCGCCGTCATGGGGTACTTGACAACGCCAGCCATCTGCGCCTGCAGATTGAGGGCATTGACCTGCGCCTGCAGAGACTCAATCTTATCCTGCGCAATCATATCTTTTACCGACTGAATCTGCGCGGTAAAAGAAGCGTTTGTGGCCGCATCACGCAGGGCAGAATCGTAGTTGTTCTGCATAATCAACTGCTTGGTCTCACAGCAACAGGAGTTCTGGTTTGCGAGAGCCTGCGCCTGCCCGACCTGCAGGGCCGCGATGTCGCGAGCCGTCTCGTTGTACAGACTCTGCATCGCCGCCAGAGTGTCGTGGAATGACTGGTTCGTGGCCGCAAGGTTTTCTCTCTGGTTGGCAATGGTGTTCTGGGTATCAAAGCCACGCTGGACCTCGGCGCTCGTTGCGCCAGCCCCGTTGCCATTGAAACCAAAGCCGCCATTGAAAAGCCCAAGGAGAATCAGCAGACCGAAAATCCAGACAAAACTGTTTCCGCTTTCGTTCATGGTTATCATCCTTTCTGTATATTTCAAGTGTGCGCACTTACTTGAGCATGGATAGGACATCGTCTGGGTTTATGCCCATCTGGCCTGCGAGGGCATAGAACGCTTTCTGTGGGTCGTTGCCGTTCTCCCGGAGGAGATTAAGAATCTGCTGATACTGGGGGTTCTGCTGTATCATGTTCTTAATAGGAGCGGCAACCATGTTTCGGTTAAGTAGATTCAGCATGGGATTGTTCATTGATAATCATCTCCAGTTCATCAATTCTCTTGGCCAGTTCTTCATACCGTTCATCGTCTTTCTGTTCCGGGGTCTGCGCCGGTGTTATCTCGTAGGCCGTAAGGGATGGATAGCCAGCGCCATCTGTGGTCTTAAGCCACACGACGGGAGCAGTCTCGTCAAGCAGGAGCGTCTGGCTGTTCGGCGCCATTTGGAATGCCTCTGCCCCCGGTCGCCCGTTCACACGAACGATTTCATAATGCTGGGGTTGTGGAAAATAATATGGGTACATAGTCTTTCCCCCTTTTAATCTTGTAACTAAATTGTACAAAAAAAGAATCCCCCTTACTATGAAGCAAGGGGGAAACTTTAAGGAAGAAAAAAGGAACTATAGGTATGGAGAAATCTCCAGAAGCCTATCGGAAAGAATCTGGCTGATTCTGCGCGGAGAGAGAGGAACGATAGTCGCAATCGTCTCGGCGCTGTAGCCGTCAACATAGTGGAGTTTCATTATCTCCCGGTCTCTTTTGTTGTGGATGTACTCGTCAATAAGAAATGTGATATGAGAGTTGGTATACTCTTTCATTTCTTTGCCTTGACGCGGCCGGAGCCTTTGCAGGTCGGGCATTTCTTATACCCGGTATCTCCGCCCGTCTTACGGACTCGTGATTTCGTAGTAGTCGTCACTTTCTGGGATGCCATTTATCTCACCTACCACATAGTTATTACCGGAGCCGCTTGTATCCTGTTCTATTGTGGATGTACTCTCAACGATTTCAAACTGCGACTCGTAAATCAGCCATGCCACATTTGACAGGACAAAAAGGGCGATGACTACCAAGAGGAGAATCCACAGCCGTTTGATTGTCCGCTCCAGTCTGGCCATGGCGGCCTCGTGGACGATATACGGAACAGGTTCAACGTGCTGTCTGGCCTCCTTGCAAGCGTTACAATCGGGCATAGAATCACCTACCGAAAACCATATTGACGAGAACTCCGATGGTCGCCGCCGCAATAGCGGCAACGCCCCACAGGATGGCGTTGAGTTTCGTCTTGATTACGGCAAACTCTGTAGCGTCGTTGGCCAGTTTCTTGTTGACGGTGTCCATCTCTTTATCGCACTCCTGTCTTGTGACAAAGATTTCTTTCAGTCGCTCAATGTCTTCGCGGTCAATCATAGCGATTCACCACCTTTACACAGGAATGCGCAGGACCTGCCCCACAATGATGAGGTTAGGATTGCTGATGTTGTTCTCCGTCACCAGAGCGCGGACCGTCGTGCCGTATCTCGTAGCAATCTTGGACAGTGTGTCGCCAGACTTTACTGTGTACAAGATGTAGGAAGACGGCATGGCAACCCAGCCGGTCACCTGCCCAGCCACGCCCACACGGCTCTTGGCGTTGGTAATGCGGATTCTCTTGTTGATGACGCTACCGCCCCAGAAATAGTAGGTTCCTGTCACCGTGCTGGAACGGGTCTTCGCAGTGGCGGAGATGTACAGCGGAGTGTTCGTCAGTTTGAGAGTGTCGCCTGCCTGCAGGCCGTTGTCAATCGTTGGCACCGGCGCAGGCGCAGGCGTGGGCGGCGTCTCACCTTTCTTCTTCAGCGACAGGAACTTGACCAGCGCATTGCAGTACAGCCCTGCGATTTTGTCCTTGTTGTTGAGGATAAGCAAGGCATCCGCCTTGTTGTCATGAAATCCGCACTCGCCGATGACGCTGGGCATGGCAGGCTTGTAGCAGTCTATGAGTTTTGAGGAGGTCTTGAGTCCACGAGACGTGAACAGTTTCTTGAGTTCATCCAGAACATCCTGCGCCAGTTCCCGTGTCTTTGCGCCCTTGTTGGGGTCGTAGTAGACCTCAACTCCATGAGCGCCCTTGTTGGCCGTACCGGCGGCATTGCTGTGCATTGCGATATAGACGTCCGCGCCCCACTCCTTTGCCTCGGCGCACCGGGTGGACAGGTTCTGGGATGGCTTGGACAGTTTGACCTCGCAGTCATAGTCGCCCAGTATCTTCTGGAGTCTGACCGCGATGTCATACCACACGGCTCCCTCGTTGGTGTCGCCGGTGATGAACTTGTTGCCTGTCTGATTGCTGGGAGAGAGATAGATTTTACTCATCGTCAGAATCCTCCTGTTTTTTGTTGTAGGCATCTCGCAGACCGGCAAGGATAGTGCCTATGCATAGACCGATTGCGGCAAGGGAGCCGGTCACTCCCTCAATGTACGGCCAGCCCCACAGGGCGCCAAGCGCCGCGTAACAGGCGCCCAGCGCCGGGAGAACGACCTCGCTGATTGTTCTGATGGTATCAAAGCATTTATTTGACATAGGTATCCCCCTTATGCCTGTGCCATGCCACACGCTTCAACGAAGCAGGACGACGTGACTTCTGCTATACCGTAACCAACCTTGTTCCGCAGATACACCTTGCCAGAGTTGTAGATGATTTCATCGTACATCGGATGGTCGTTTAACACATGGACAACATCCGTCGCGCTGGTCGCGTCTGTTATGGCAACCACGTCAAACACAGGCCATGTACTTTCCCGAACGGTTATCAGCGCATAGTCCGTAGATGTTCCTGCCGCCGCCAGCAGTTTGAGCATTCCGCTAACATAGGCAGACTTGATATCCATGACAGTAGATATCCGTTCGTTGTAGTCGACTGCAATGTCAGAGTTGAGTGACTTGATGGTGCGAATCGTCCACTGACTTCTTCTGACGGATATAGATGTGGTTCTGGTAAAGTACATTCGGAGCATCTCAATGTCAGAATAGTGCGTTTCTATTCTGACAGGTGCTTCACAGGCTTTGAACCATACGTCGCCCATATAGACATATATGTCGTCGGTAATGGATACCTGCGATATTCTTACCGCCGAATTGAACAAATCCATGTAAGTGCAAGTACCTGCGCGTATAGAGTATTGGCCGTCCACGAGTTGGATATAGCCGATTGTAATATTTGAACCCGTGACTCTACCGCGCCTGTGATAGTTGAGGATATGGCAGGCTTCTTCCCATGTCGTAAAAGTAAGGTCTGGATTGAATTCGTAATCAGCATTCCCGTTTACTGTTAACTCTATCTTATATTGTGGGTGCATATACGACCGGGATTCTGATTTTTGAAGCGGACGAATCAAATCCGTTGACCAGATTTGGCCAATAGAAACGCAAGAACTTGATATGTTTTTATTCGTGTAATAAAGGGCGCTGTACAGATAGACTTCTCCGTCCTTTACGAACAGATTCTCCGCTTCTCCAACGGGATGCCGCGCATCTCCGTCCGGGATGTAGAACGCATTTGTAATCGTTCCAGTTTTGAGATGAATCTTGTAAATCATATTGGAACGGTTGAACACAGCGTATCCGTACTCACCGTATACCGTGAAACCTTGCCGTACCGTGTTCTTCGGATGTGGGAAACTGCAAACTTCCTCAAAGGTTTCATTCTCATAATCAAGAGTGCAGATATAAAGCATGGTTGAATCCCCGGAGCGATAACCAAGGAAATAGATTGTCCCGTTGTCTTCCCCTATCCCAAGAATACTTCCGTATCCGGTAATAGTGAAACTCTTGATGTATGACAGGTCACTGCGGTCAACGACAGAAATTGTGTTTCCGGTACCGTTTGCCACGATAAGATAGTCTTCTGTTGATGTAATCCCCTGCCCGTGTCCCAATTCCGTATAATCGTTATACGTTTCAAGGACGCCCGTGCTATCCCACACAGAGATAACTTGTGTGCTGTTTCCGGTATCTCCGCAAGCATAATAATGACCGTCTCTATACGTCGCGCACTGATTCCAGAGGATACAATCGCGCTCGTTCTTCACAAATTCGTCCAATAGACGCCCATATCTCTGGATATTCAGTTCTCTGTATGCCGGTGTCTCTGCTTTCCAATCCGTGCCGTCATAGGCAAGTTTCTGACCGGGCAATATAGACGCAGGAGCCTGCACCGCGCCGATGGATTTCAAGTCAAGCGCTGAAGACTGGATGTACTCCGTCTCATGACCGACTGGCATAGCAAACGGACGTGCTATCTCATCTATGAATTCTTCCGTTCCCCACGCGTCTACCTCTTGAGGATTCGTGTAGGGTACTGTCCTGTTTTTTTGGGGATTATTCAGCGGGTAAAGGAAGAACTGTCCGTTCATTGCGGTTTTAAATGTAGTGGCATCGTTATATGCGGAATCTTTGACGATGATATATTTGGTTCCGCTGAAACCCGAGTCATTACATACAATCTGCTTGTCTGCCATAAGGTTATAACGCTGGGCGACAGATACATAAGCACTGCACATGCCAGCGTATCCGGTGAGAACAGGAGGGGCGCTGTCGGCAGGGGACTTTGCGGCCATAACACCGGCAGACGCCGAGTATACCCACGTCAACGACCCAAGGTCAACAATGCCGTACCGCGTGACTACCGAACCGTCGGAATCGTAGGTATCACCTTGGAAGACAAGGTTGTTGTTGCCGTCGACCGTGGGAAGACCATTCAGAACGAGAGCATCGTCAAGGGAATAGATATGCTCATTGTACGCCTCAAACTCCCCATCCCGTGTACCGGAAAAGTGTACGATGGTATCGTCAGAACCGCCTGTGACCGTGAGGACGCCCGTTCTCACCGGAGTGAAATGGCCGGTGCCGTCAATCGTCAGCGTCTCACTCCCCTTGCCATCTACGGCATAGGTGACGGATGTATATGTCCCGTCAATCTGATACTCAACGCCGCCAAGGAGATGGGCTGTCCATGTGGCAGGATTCAGCAGATTGAACCCGACCGTCTTGTGTGCGGATACCCGTACGCTATGCATGGTCGGGGCTGAATACGGATAGAACTCCGCAGGGAAGAACCGTCTGAACCACGCACGGGCAAACCCGGATGTTATTTGCTCTGCGGCGTACACAGCGTCCGCAACATCTTTCCCAAACATCAGCGTAAGGTCAAGGCACATCGGCCAGACGGTCATGCTGTAGGAGCCTGTCGAGCCGCACCCAAGTCTTGCCCAAGACTGTGTCATTCCGTCTGCGCCGGTAAACTTGAATATCGTTCCATCTGTTCCCGTGTTAATGGTTTTATCTGTTTTTGTGGAACCGCTTTTCGTGTAACATGCTCTAAAGTAAAGCCAAGGAGAAGCATTCCCTACGAACGCAACATAGTAGATATGGTTAGGCAGGAATTTGAACTTTCCCGATTCCATATTCAGATTGATAAATGCAGATGTTGTAGATGTACATGAATTGGACAAAGTAATTGAACCGTCACTGTTCCCGGTAAAGGTAACACCACCGGCAGTGCTTGTAGTAGTCCGGGCAGGAATCATCTGATTCCACACGATAGTGCCACCGACGATTCGTTTCTTTGCCAGTTTGGCGGAAGAATTGCCCGTCCTGCGGAAAGAGTAGGCTTTGGAGTCCGAAGCAATGGTATCTGCTTTCATCAACGATTCCACTTTGCCTACCGTATCACCGATGGACTGGGGAACCCATGCCGAACCATTGTTCACAAGGAAATCATCGGAATCAGCAGACGATGGTTCTTCAATCGCACCGACGTCTTCCGCGTCAAGATTGACATCAGAGGACAGGGCATACCCGTTCACCTTACGTGTATCCGGTACGCCACCCAAATCCCCTGCGTCCACGACCACGTCTCCCGTTCTGCCGTTGACAGACTGCACGGGAGCCGCCGCCGCCGCTTCGTTCTCGTTGACATACCCTGCATCGTTGGTAAACGCGGATACGTTCTCCGGGATTTCGGGGATGTCCTCAAGATTGGCAAGGCCAAAATCATGGCCGTTCTTGCTACCGATGAGCGTCTCTCCGTTGATGCTCGGCTTGCTGACGACATGACTGCTGTAGTCCACGTCGCCCCAGACAGGCTCCCCGTTCTCGTCACACAGGATGACTTCTCCAGTCACGCCGTCCACAGCAGGCTTGTTCAGTTTGTGCGCCCACACTCGCAGTTCTTCCTCGGTGTAGACATAGTTATCCGGTTTCGGAGCAAGCCGAACCGGCAGGAAATCCTCGGTGTCTACATAGATGACCGTCTCATCGTCGCCTTTCAGTTTGTACGATACGACCGGCCTGCCCGTTGCCAAGAGGATGTCCGGGATATGATATACGTTCGTGTCTTCGTCTTCGTTGTAGACTGCTTCTACGACAAACGCCTTACTGCCATGTTCATTGGCAAACCGGCGCTTCGTTCCGACGTCTTCGGTTGTTGCTACCATAAGCCCTACGTCCCATTGGTAGGCGTAGGAATTGCCGTTGGTTAAGGTCATAAGGATTCACCGTCCTTTGTTTTTAAGTGGCGTCCGCTCCCCCATTGTCGTCGCTGGGGATTTCTGCCCATGCGATTGCCCCGTCTACAATCGTGAGGACTTTGCCGTCGTCACCGTCTCCGAACGTGGGGAGAATCGCACTCCACTCCGCTCCGTCATCACCGGCCACAAGGGCTTTGCCCACGTCCGTTTCCTCAATGTCGGGAACAGCATGGATGCCGGTCGGCTGGGCATTGGCAATCTTGAGGATGATTTCCTCAAGACGGGTCTTCGGATTTACTTCACGAGGGTCGCCCCAAAGTTTGGACATGACGGCCTCAAGGGAATCTTTTGGTTCAAAAGGTTTATAAGGCATGATGATGTCTCCTTTCGTGGTTTATATAGGTATCATAGCGAAAGCGAGGGGCCGTATGTAACCCCTCGCGTTTCTTCAGTTCCACGGCGCGTCGCCTATTGTAGACTCCGCGTAACCGCAGGCACGATACAGTGCATTCTTCTGGTCTTTGCTGATTGAAAGCGAATCAATGTAGCGAAGAACTTTCTCTCTCGCACTACCGTTGACGGCCTTTCCATTGGCGTCAACATCGGCCTTGGTTTTGCCTTTAAGCGTCACAACGTCGTAGAACACATCCACCGGGACCTTGGCTTTCTCGCAAGTCTGCTGGTAGGTCTCCATCTGCGTGTACACGAACTCTTCTGCGCCGGGATGGGACTCCTTGAAATCAAGCAGGTCTACGTTGTGGGTCGCGTCTTCTTTTGACACGCCATACGCCTCGTAGAGTTTGATTGCCTCCGCTCTGCTGATGTTTCCAGCGTTATAGTCGTCGGCGATTTCGTCCTTGGCGTACCCTGTGTTCTTCTCTGCTTTCCAGTTTGCCACCGTCTCCTCGGCTTTCTCTCTGGCAACGTGGCCGTATTTGACGCGGTAGTCTATGGCCTGCTTCTCCGTGATGTCGCCATCCATAAAGGATTCTTTCATCTTGTCGTAGGAGATGCCGGTGTCTTTCGCCATCGTCCACTCGTCAAGCGTATCCTCTGCGGCTTTCTCTTTCAGCCCAACGGTATCCATGAGCAACCGTTTGGCCTTGTCGCGAGACATCGGGTCGCCCTCTGCTCCGGTGTACCGGTTCTTGATTGTGGACTTGATGTGTTTGATGACATCCTTTTCCGCAGTGCCTTTCTTGACTGCCTCCGCAATCGCGGCGGTGATTCCATAAGAGTTCCCGTCAAGCGCCTTGTCAACCTTGTCGTACTTGGTCTGATAGGTCAGCAGTTTGCCCGTGAGGGTTCCCAGCGTGGTGTTGTAGATTCCGACCGCATCGCGCAGGCCGTTGTACACAGGGATACCAGACACCTGCGACAGCGCCTGCAGGGATTTGTATATGGCGCCATACGTTGTCATGTTGCCATACCAAGTGTCCTTTGTGGCCCGGTCCAGTTTGCCGGTGGAAAGGTTGATTTTCTCGTTCCAGACCGCCAGCGCGTTCTTGATAGACTGCAACGCCTGCACATCCATACGGCCTCCGACATCATAGCCCTGTGCGAGGGACACGACCTCTTTAAGGATAGGAATCTTTCCCAGCACGGTCATGTCGTTCATGAGGTTCGCAGAGTAGTATGCCTTGATGGCCTTGAACGGGTCGTCCACGTCTGACCAGTCGCCGAACATCTTCTCCAGCATCTTCTGCCAGAACGGGTCGTCGTCATCGTCGCGGACAGCATCCATGAGGGATTCCGCCAGCGCCGCTACAAGGTTGGTCACGGTGTACACGGTGAGCGCACGAGTAATCTTGTTGCCGTGTTTCTTCCATGCCGCGCCCTTGCCCATTTTCTGGACGTCCATGGCAAACTGCGCGAACTTGTCCAGAACCATGTTATAGGACAGCGTAGGCTCGGATAGGAACGCGGTCATAATCTTCTTCAGACCGTCCTTGCTCCGCATGACCTCCGACCGGGACAGCGTACTGTCAAAGACCTGCGTGGAGAAGATGACCTCGTTGAACCGTTTCTCGGTCAGACGCATCAGTTCCTCATACTCCACGTTCGGGTTTGCTCTCCGCTGTTCAATCTTGCAGGCATTCCACAGAGCGGCCCAAGTAATCTTGTCGCCGTACTCTGCGGCTTTCATGGAGATATCCACAGCCTTGTTCTTGAACTCACGGTACTTTGTCCGCTCGCCTTGAATCTGTCTGCGGACGGACCGGCCAATGTCGGTATCGTAGAAGCCAAGGTCTTTCCACTGGGCGATACCGGAGTATTTCATCATCTCTTCCTGCCCACCGCGCATTGCGGCGCCTCTCGCGAGGTCTGCAGGAGAGAGGACCATTGCCGCCCGGAAGAACGCTGTCGGCTGGAGCAGTGCCACACGCAGGTTCGCGCCAACGGCGGCGGCTTTGTAGTGACTCATCAGTCGGCTACCGATATCGTAACCGGCACCGCCCTCTTTGTCTGCCGCGTTGAGGTCGGTCATGAACTGGCGGAAATACTGGGTAGCCGCGCCGCCGAACGCATCCTTGACTGCGGTCTTGAGGCTCGTGACATTCACTTCCCTATCGCCGCCGGGTTTAATGACCCGGTTTGTCTCGGACCAGTTGTACCATTTCATCGCGTCCAACATCGGGAGGACCATGCTGGAATACTTCGCCATGTTCGCCATGTGGTCACTGAACACATTGAAGATATCGTCCAGAACCAGTGCGTTGTTGGCGTACTTTTGCAGGGCCTTTGTGAATCCCATGTTGGCCAGTGCGTACAGACTCATGGACTGGCTGTCGTTCGTCGTCAAGGAAGAACGAGCCGCATCGGACGTTGCCATCGGGAAATAGAACTTCTCTGTGAACCCGTGTACGCCCCAGCGTTCCATCGTCACCTTGTTGCCCCAGTCGGAGCCTACGGTGGACATGAACTCCTGCAGTTTCCGTGCGACCTCTTTCTGCCGGTCGGTCAACTGGTCAAAGACGTGCGCCCACTGCTCGGCAGTAAGATGTACGGCCTTTTCCTGCGATACCGTATCGTTCTTTGTCTTGATTTCGCGGAGGGCTATGCCGCCCTGCGTCAGATGGTTCTGCGCCGCCTCACGGCGAGACAGGCAATACAGACTCATCAACTGCGGTACGGTCATCTTCAGTTTGATGTTGCCCTTTTCGGAATCGTATGCGTCAACCTCAACAATCTGGTTGGCCCACTCTTTCTGCTCGGCACGTGTGAACGCTCCGGTCTTGCCTTTGCGGTCCTCGCCATCAACAAAGTCCAGAATGGTGTTGATGTTCCGGGCAAAGTCTGCCAGCCCTGCGCCAAGGTTTTCAAAGACCGTGTCACCGGCTTCGCCGAACCTGTGGAAAGCGTAGTACGGCGTCGCCATGGACCAGCCAAGGCTGTTGTACAGAGTCGGGTTTATCTTCTTGGATTTCTTCACGCCGTCCAGATGCTTCACCGTGTCTCTGGACATCTGCTCAACGCTGGCATACTTACCCTTTGTGAACAGGGTGTTCATCTTCTTGACCGCCCACTGGATGCTCCGTGCAAGGTCGTAAACGGTTTCCAGCATCTCTGCGTCGGAAACTTTAAGATGCATCTGCCCCTCGTCAGCCATGCCAAGATTTTCCGCGTCCTTGAACTCGCCAAGTTTCGCTTTGATATATGCGCGGAGGCCCTCAATCGCGTACTGTGTTACGGGCGGCAGGTCAAGGTACGGCGAGTTGCCGTCCATGGCTTCTGCATCCCCCAGTTCCATAAGGCGAGACTGCTGGGCAATCTTCTTGATTCCATCAAGCCTTTCCAGTTCTCGGTAGTCTGCCTGCGTCAGCACATGCTCGTTGGCAAATGAAGACGACAGGAAATCCACAAAGAACAGAAACTGCGCCACAGGTTCCTTGACATTGTCCTGCACATACCTGCCGGTCTTCGGGTCTGGCTTGTCCAGATAATCGCGCAGGTCCTTGACCACCTTGCTCACCTTGCGGAGAGCAATCTTCTGGTCGCGGCTTGCCCTCGTCTGCTTCAGTCTGGCTACATCACGCTGATGCTGTTCAGCCGCGCTGGTCTTGAGGAACGCGATGCGGTCAGCCATATCCTGCCTGTAGTTCGCAAACTCTGTCTCAAGGTTGGCGATACGCTGTGCCGCACGGTTGACCTTGGTCTTCTCTCTGCCCAGCGCCTGTCTGGCCTCCTGCAGTTTGGCGTTCCACTTGTCTGCCTTTGTAGACTTGGCCATACGCACTTGCAGGAGCCGCTCCATAATGGCGTTCGTCCCCATCGCGACGGCCTCGTTGCGCATCATCTTACCCTCAAGGGTTGTGGTCATATCCTGCGGTACAGACGCCGCCACGATGTCCTCTGCAATCTCCTGTGCAATGTCCATAGCAGTGTAGGCGTACCGTTCCTGCTTGTACTCCGTTGCGCGGTTCATGTTCTGGAACACCTTGGTCAGTTTCTTCGCGACAGCCTCAACGTCCACATCCGTGCCGTCAAACATCGTCGCCAGTTCTGTGGCCAGTTCCGTCGTCTGCTCGGCGTTCGGTGCGAACTTCGGCGTCAGACGCATCTCGGATTTGAAATGCTCGGCTCGCGCTTTCTCGCGCTTCGCATTCGCCTCTGCCTCGCGGACGCGCTTCTCAAGGGTGCGGCGCTCGGTTTCGGTGAGGGAGGTGCGAGGGCCTTTGGAATAGCGGATGTCCTGTTCGTTGGGATTGAAGCGCTCTGTAAGCGGAATCACATTGCCATCATTGTCATAAACAACCGGGTCTGCGCGTTTTACTTGGTCAGATTCAAAAACGATATAGGCCGTCTGCCCGTCGCCCTCGTGCCAGTTGGGATATGTAATCCCGTCATATCCTTTTTCCTCAAGGAGATTTCTCAACTTGGCATTAGCGTTCCTGCCCATCACGCCAGAGTATTCTTTCTCTGTAATAATGCCACGGTTCACCAGTTCTTTTGCCAGACGGTAATCGGCGTCCCAAGAGCCAAGGTCAACGTCAAACTCTATGGGGTTTGTCAAACGGATTCTCGCGTTGATTATCTGGGCCGTTTTGCTACGCCCTGCGCGAGTTCTCGCCTGCCCTTTTGTGGAGCCAAGGTGGATGCCGACGTCTCCTCTTTGGAAGACATTAAACTTGGAATTCGTCCCATGATACGCCTTGATGGTATACCCGGCGTTCTTTGCGGCCTCGTCCACCAGCCTCTGTTGAGTCTTTGTATCACCACTTTCAATGGCGTCCATATACTCGTCGTTGATATCCTCTACACGGCGAGAGTACCGGATGTCGTCCTGTTCTGCGTTGAACCTCTCTGTGAGGGGGATGACGTTCCCGTCATTGTCATAAGTGACAGGCTCGGAGGATTTAATCTGGTTTGGGCTGAACACGATAATATGTTCAGTGCCACGTTCGGTGCCTCGCGACAGTTGGCCAAACTTTGTGTCAACCTCTTTGTCAACGATGGCATCGTAGCCAAGTTCCTCAATAATCTGGCGAGTAAGTTCTGCTGTCCCAAGCACCACCTCGTCAATATCTTCAATTGTAATTTCTACGTCTCCAGCGCTTTCAATAGCATTGTATATGGTGTCCCAATCAATAGATTCATATCCGTTCTCAAGGATTTTTTGAGATATGCCCCACGCAGTAGTTCCCGACAGGTAAACATATCCATATCCATACTGTTGCTCTAACGCCCGAACAGCAGACGAGACTGCGTATTCAATCTCGCTTGCAACAAACTCCCATTCTTCAGTGAACAGGTCGGCCTCGTAATCCTCATCGGAATCATAATCGCTACGGTCTATCGTTGGGTCTGTCATAAATCGGTCTTGTAAGTCTTGCCCTATGTCCGTGCTTCTTCGGAAATTTCTTGTGTAAGGATTGTCATAACGAAGATATACATCATACGTTCCGGGGGACTTGTTCATTTCTTTTTCCGCGATTTCCATCGCTTCGGCATAATCCGTAACCGCAACGCCATTCCATTCCCCGGCGTCATAAATTCTTTCTGCAAGAGAATTCTGTTTGAACCAGTTGTCTGCGCCGTTGATGTCAGCGTAGTGGTCGTTGGAATCGGCTTTGCTCGTGCTGAAATAGAACCCTGCGCCAGAATTGCCACCGACGTGTGCCTTGTTCTTGTCAAAAACGGTGAAACCGTAGGCGAGGGAACCGTGATAGGTGTGCCTTGGATGCCACCCTGCTTCCTCCGCCGCTTCGTCCACAAGTTTCTGCGCTGTGTCCATGTCGCCACGTTCTACTGCCTGCATATAATCGTCGTTGATGTCTTCCACGGTACGGGAGTAGTCGGCCTGCTCTACTTCTTCTGTCTTCTCAACCCAAGACGGCATCTGGTCGCCCTCTTTGACCTGCTTGATATATGCTGTATTTCGCGCCCTCACGCTTGCAAGAGCAGAGCCTCTCGCGCAGAGGCTGGCACAACCGGCGCAGGCATCTTTGGACTCGTTCGCTTGACAGCACATGGATTCCTGCAGGGTCAGCCAAATCTTTGTCTTCTCTGCATCCGTGTATCTCGGAGTGCCGTCTTCCAACGTGCCGTTGATAAAAGCCTTGACTTTCTCGTATGGAGAGTTCTCGCCAGACGCCCGTGTAATAACGGTCTTCTTGTTCCCGTCTGCATCCTTGACTTCTTTCACAGTAACGCCGTAGAAATCCCACACGCCGTTCCTGCGCTCAACCACATGGCGGAGACCGCCAAAGTTGAGAATGTCGGTGCCGTAGTCGGAGATGCATCCTGCCGGTACCTTGCCGTGCATCAGCGTCTGGATGATTGCACCGCTGTTCACGATAAGACCGTGCTTGTTCAGCGCAATCTCCGCAATCTCTTCTGGCACACAGACAACATACCTCGGAGTGACTATCACTTCGGGGAATTCTTTTTTTGCACGGGCAATCATGTCGTTGACCTGCTCGGTGCTGAACCCGTACTTGCGGTAAAGTTGCCCGTCAATTTCCTTGGTCGCACGGCCAAAGAATTCGTCATAGGCTTCAGCCGCCGCGTCAAGGTTGCCTTTCTTCACAGTGTCAGCCAACTGCGTCTCCCCCCGAACGCCTGCGCCGTAGACATCATCCAATGCGGCAGGTACCCACAGGTTATCCATAGACGGCTGTACCGTGATGTTCGGCAGTGTGATGCCTGCCTTTTTCGCCTGTGACAGCATATCAAATGTCGCCGCCTGCTTCGTGATGATTTTCACATTAAGGCCACGCATCTGCGCGTGTTTCAGAACGTCAAGCAACTGGGAGACATTGTCCATCGTAGTATCGCCAACGCCGTTGATACGGAGGCCTCCAAGAGCGTTCATCGTTTCAATGACATCATCGCTCATCTGTAGCAGTTCGCCGGTATACCAAGCAGTGCGGAACAGGTTCGTGCCTGTAGCGCCATTGGCCATCTGCGTCAGATAGCAGGCGTCCAGATAACAGCCGTGATTGCCGATGGTAAACATCGGGCAGGCGCTGTTGAGGTTGAGTGCCATGACTGTCTTATCCGCGTGACGGAGAGGAGCCTGTACACCCCCCATGGTCTTGCCGTAGATGTTTTCTATTGTGGACGCTCCTGCTACCGCCTTGATTTCTTTGATAGACGGGAATGCATTGTCCATATCCGCGAGAATTGTAGACCCTTTCCCTTTCTCGTAGGCATCTTCAACCGCTTTGACCATTTCAACACGGAGGCTCTCCCTAACATTGGTGGGAACAGAATCAAGGAACATCTGGGGGATGGTCCTCTTGAACGCCGTGAACTTATAGCCAACATGGCGATACTCATCGCTGGTTCGTTCAACGTACTTGGAACTGCCCTCTGCCGCCTCAACATACTCAATGGGCAGGCCTCTCAATCCGGGAGCAACTGCCTTTCCCTCAACATCAACAGCCTCGCCGATGGGCGTGACAAAATCGCAGGTGATGCCTGCGTCGTTGGCTTTCTTCTGGGCATCAATGAGACGCTGGTGGAAATCTGGACGGGATTCAAGAATCTTGTTGATATCATGTATGCTGTGCGATGTTACTCGTACCGTCTCTTCCTCAATCGTCAAGTACCTCTTTAGTTTCTTGCTGTACTTGGGTTTGCGAGTTCCCTTGGCCTCTTTCTCCCTCTCTTCCGCTTGGTGCGCCTCGGTTTTGATTCGGCTTTCTTCTTCTTTAATGTCCTGCTCAATGGCCCAAAGGGTCTCCAGCACATCTCCTAATGCGGACAGTTTCTTTTTTGATTCTTTGCTGTCCGCCGTATATGTTTCTGCGTAGTTCAGCGTGGCAAGGTTCAGAGAGAAATCAATCATGCTCTTGGATGCCGCGACGGAATCGTAAGAGGTGGCATCAACGTCAACACGGTACTGGGCAGTCTCCTGCGCGGACCGGGACGCCACGTCAAAGTCAGCGAGGAACTGCTGGCGGAACGCCTGCGCTTTCTCCACCTGCATCTCAAGGGTCCTCTTCTGCATGGGGGAGACATCGTCCAAGTTGACAAGGCTCTTGACCCAGTTGACGATTCGGTCAATGAGGTCGGTCAACTTCTCAATGAACGATTTCTGCTCTTCCTCTGTCTTGTTCGCGGCCAGCCAGTTGGCGATATCCTGCGCCGCATCCTCGCGGTTGAACAGGGACCCGAACGCATCGTTGACCATCTCAATCTCAAGAGCATCGCGTGAATAGCCCTTGTAGGTTTTTCCATACTGCTTCAGCATCTGGTCCAGAGAGGTCATGCCCTGCGTCTGGGCGTACCAACTAATCATGTCGGCTTTCAACTGGGAGTAGGCCTGCGGATTGAATCGCTGGATAGCATGGCCAGACTCATGGAAAAGGCCTGCCAGCACGTTCGCTCTGGGATTGAGTGCAATAGTCATGGCGTTGGAGATGAACTTCGCGTTCTCGCCGTCTGCCAAAGACTCGTCAATCTTGATGTCAAATCCGCTCTTCTTTGCGAATGCCGTGAGCAGTTCCTTGACCTCCGCTACGCTCTTCACGTTGTTGGCCAACTGCCGCATGGCTTCGTCAGAATAGGTCAGAGTGCCGGTGCTACGGGTTGCCTGCATGATTTTCGTGGCAGGAGCGGCGGTAGTCTTACCGGCGGCGAACGCCACCGTTGCGGCCTGCTGGGTGATGGCCCCGGAGTACCGCTCGTCGTTCTTCCATACCTCGGCAAAGTTATCCTTACCGGTCGCACGGGCCTGCTGGCCCATCTCCTCGTAATACCGGAACGCGCCGAAATATTCGGACGGGCTGGCAAGAGAAGAATCATAGTTATCCACAATGCTCTGCGTGGACGAAATCGTAGCGGTGGATTTCTCGCCCATGTTCTGGACCATTCCACGGGCTTTCTCATCCAGTTCCGCCGCCTGCTTGGCTCTCTGCTCCTGCGCTTTCTGGTTGTACGCCTGCTCGCCCATCGTGAACTCAACAAACGCCTTTGCGACAGTAGCGTCTTCCGGGGTCATCTGCCCCTCTTCTACCTGCCGGTCAATGTTGTAGGCAATCTCTTCGTACTGGGTGGAGCGGTCAGAAAGGCCCTCCATCGTCTTCTGGTAGGTCTCCTGCAGGCGTTTGGCGGCGTTTTCGCTGTCGGCGCGTACTTTCCCATTTTCGTCCAGAACTCTCTGCATTGCCGTGCCGTAGTTCTCCACGGCCTCTCCTGTGGTCTGTGCGTTCTGGATGTTGGACAAGCCGCTACGAAAACCGCCGTAGGAAATGCCCTGTTCAAAGCCGCCAAAGATGGCACCGGACACAAAGCCGCCAAGGGCGTCCATGCCAAGGTCCTTGAACCATTCAATCGCGCCAAGTTTCTCCGCGTCTGTCTGGGAGTATCCTTGCTCCACATACTGGCGGATTTTCGTCCGCAGTTCGGACTTGTCCCCCATAAGGAGCGCGTCCGTTATGGTATTGGCAATCGTGGTCGCCACTTCTTCAGAAGCCTCGGTAATGCCCTGCCGGGCGAGCATATTTTTTATTGCCTCTGCCCATGTTGCAGGAGTGCCTGCCGTCAGCAGTTTCTCCAGAGAGACTTCCTCAAACAGAGCCTCTGCTACACCGGACAGGATACCTACGGATACCGCCTGCGAGTCGGATGCTCCGCGCTCTTTTGCCTTGAGCATGGAGTCCGTAGCGGCGGCGCCACCAAGGATGGCTGTTGCGCCGGGAACGCCAAGAATCGTCGCTCCCATGACAACAAGGGAATCTGCCATAGAGCCTGCCGTCTGATAGGCAAACCGCCCAACAGAACTGTCTATCTGGTTCAACTGGTTCTCCTGTATCGCCTGTGAAACGGTATGGGGCGTAAAGGATGCCGTGTTCCAGTTGACTGGTCGCCCTGCTTCTCCGGTTGCTCTCTGGAAAGCCGCGTCAAGTGCGCCGATGCCAGACGCAACATTGGCCGCTCTTGCCTTGAAGAACGAGGCGCCCTCTCTAATATTCCTTGCGGTATTCTCAACATAATCGTCCAGCCACGAAAGCCCGGTATCCGGGATTACATTTTCGGCATTACGGAGAGTATCCATCCGGGTGTTGATTCTGTCTGTGGCCTGCGTCTGAATCCTTTTGTCAAGTTCATACCCAAGGGCGTCCAGATAATCGTGTGCCTTTTCTTCGCCCTGCGTGTTGTAGATGGCGGAGTAGTTGCGCTTTTCGTCGTCCGTCATCACTTCGCGCCGCCGGGCGGCGGATATCTCTTCTTTGGTGGACAGTTCGTCGTCCGACACAAGGCCGAACAGGGCTTGATATTCCTTGTTGTACGCCCTGTTGGGGACCATCATGTAGTCCTGCCCGTAGGTCGGGGACTGCTGTGCGGCCTCTCCGTACTCAAGGCGCTCGGTCATCCAGCCGCGCTCTTCGTACTGTTTGGCCATGTTGCGCAGGTTTTCCACAGCCTGCATATTCTTGGCGTACAGAGACATCCCCTCTGGGGTGCCGTCCGTGCCACCGGAATACCGCTCCGCGAGTTGAGACTCAAGCCGGTCTGCCTCGTCGTTGTAATACTGCGCACGGGTCTTCGCCTGCGAGGAGTTCGCTTTCTCCCGGAGGATATCTTCACCCCACGCTCTCTGCTCGTTGGAAAGATACCCGGAGTTGATGGTATCCAGCAGGTTCTCATACGACATCTTCTGTGCGCCTTGGATGAACTTGTTCTTCTGCGCCTGCTTGTCGTAGGCACCGGAACTTAAAAGGCGCTCCTGCTCCTGCAGAGAGGTATAGTTCTTCTTCGCCGCCTTGAACTGCTGATACGCAGACTCGTACTTCCTGTTCGCGTCCGGGTCAAAGCCCGGCAACATGGCGTCGTTGTAATTGCGGACGGTTGCCGCTTCGCGCAAACGGTTTCTGGCGATATCGTACTCTTCCTCTGCCGTCCTCTGGGGCTGGAGACGATTCAGCACATCGGACGTAACGCCGCGCTGGGCGTACTGATTGGTCGTGCGATGGTTATCATACCGCTGTTTCTTCACCGCGCTGTCCAAAGCCTGCGCCTTGATGCTCCGCAGAGTACCAGACTTCTGCTGTGAATTACTGGTCGTCTGACCGTAGTTCTTCTTTTTCTTTACCTCTTCTACTTTGCTGGTAGTAGGCTTGGGCATGGTCACCCCTCCTTACTTCGTCTGGTATTTATTCTTCCCTCCGCCGCCGCCGGGAACCGTGCCTTTCTTCTGCGAATTTGTGGACGTGGACTTCTTTGAGGAGTTCGCTCCGAATCCGTTCGCGAGTGCGCGGATGGCGTCAATCGCACCGGAAACCGTGGTGTTGTACGCGTTCGCCGCGCCTGCCTGCAGGGCGTTGGCGTAGGCCGGTTCGGAAGAACTGCTTCTTCCTCGTCCACCTCTACCGCCACCGGAACCTGCCGCCGCCATCTGGGCCAACTGCATGAGGTAGGAGATGTTATCCTGCCACAGGCCGTAATCCCACTGGCGCTCGTTCTGGAACAGGCTGTTGTACAGGTTCACGTCGTCCTGCCACGAGGCCAACTGGTCTTTCCATCTGCCGTAGTCCGTATCGTCCCTGCTCTGTACGATGCCGTACCTCTGATACAGGTCGTTGGTGTCGGAATCGTAGTTGGACCGGGCGAGGGAGTACAGTTCGGGAATCTTGTCGTTCAACTGGGACAGATACGCGTTGTACTGTTGCTGGCCGACGGCCTGCCCGTAGGTACTTCCATAGCCGCCGGTAAGAGCCGCCGCCTGCCCCATCGTGTCTTTCATGGCCTGCTTGCCCAGCGTCTGGTACTGGTTCTTGTACTGCTGGTAGAGCATATCGCCGTTGAGGTCGTAGGTGAACGGCTTGCGGTTCGCAATCTGGCTGTACAGGTCGTCCAACTGCGCCGTGTACTTGGACTGGTAATCGCCGGGCTTGTTGGACATCGCATAGTCCAACTGCTGTTTGTACTTCTTCGCATCGTCGCTGTAGGAGTATCCCTGCTTTATGAGTTCTTCATAGGTTGCCATTTGCATTCTCCTTTCTTAAATACTCGCTGGGTATACCATGCGGATATGTGAGTCAACGGTCGCCAGCGTGGAGACCGAATAACTGTGGATAATTACCTTGCCTGTGCTTGTGACGGTCAGCCGAAACGCTTTCCCGTCCGGGGACGTGTAATCGCATACCTCGTCTTGGAAAGGCCGGGATTCGGGCGGCAGTATCGTCAGAGTGGAGTCGCCGGTCGGCACTCCGGTCAGTGGCCCTATCTCAAAAAACGCCAGCCCCATGTACTTGCGGACGGATACTTTTCCGCCGATTGAACCGCTGTTCACGGGATAAAAGGCCGTATTTTGACTGTTCTCTGCAAAGGCACGGATTATATCGTCAGATTCCGCAATCTGGTCCGGTGTGATGTAGTTGAGCATCACGTTGCAATACTCAACGAATTTGAACAGGTAATCGTATACCGTTCCGGTATCCGGGTTCGGTGTAAGGACGAGCGGCCTGTCGTATTTGAACATCAGTAGTCACTCCCCACTTCCAGCACCTTGCTGATGGAATACAGTTTGAAATCGCCGTATCCGACCAGTTTTATTCTGCAGTGGTCGCACCGTCTCGGCATGACCGGCAGTACGAAACTCTGCAGGCCGGGCCGGTACATCCTGCCCTTGGAGTACCACTGGCCGTTGGAGTCGTACTCTATGAACATCTCGCACCATGAATTGGCGGCGAGGTCTATGCGGAACACGAACCGGGACAGATACTTGTTGTCCGGGTAGGCAAAGCCTATGACCCCAGACACGGCGTACCAGTCGGTGAACATCTCCGTCATGTTCCAGTCACGGGTATTGATGGAGCCGATGTTGTTGTGTTCCTCGTCCTCAAAGAACAGCCGGTGGCGCATGGGGGCGTACATCGTGGCATGATGCGGCTTCACCTTGTGCCATACCTGCAGTTCGGTATCGTATGCGAAAGTCATATTCGTCTGGCCGTTTTTGGCGGACAGGTAATAGGTCTTGTTCAGCGCACCGGCAACGCCGTCAGTAAGGACGAAAGTTATCTGTTCGGATATCTTGGCAGGCAGGGTTCCGGTATATGCCATAACGCCAAAATAACTCAAGTAGAACAGGACTCCGTTGATGATGACAGCACTGCGCCAACTGCCGTTCGCGATGCCGTCTGCGGATGTCATGACCACTTGATGTGCGCCGGTGGAAGAGATGTATATCTTGTGGATGCTGTTCTCCTTGAAGAACGTGGGGTATCCGTTGTAGGCGATACAGCCCGTCCAAGGACCCTCTGCACCTACGGAGCCGCGCCACGAGTCTGTGGACAAGCCCTCGTAGACTTCCCAGTTCTTAAAGTCGCCCAGTTTGGAACAGTACAGTTCATTTACGTTCTGCCCGTCAACCTCACCGAACTTACAGCCCCAGACGCGGTTGTTGCACTCGCAGACATAGTCCATGTCCGGTACGGAACGGGAGAGATATGCGCCGCCACTCGTGGTGAACGGCTCATCTATCGTGCCAATGAGGATGATTCCTCCCAGCGTGGATTTCTGTACGATATGCGACCCGTTCAAGGACAGGTTGTCTGTCGTGAGGGACGTATCGGTATATTCCAGCGTGATACTGTCGCCCTCTTTGAAATACAAGGACGGTGGATAATACTCATACTCTGACGAGTTTTCCTCTACAAAAACATAAACGTCAGATACGCCCAGCCACATCCCGTTCGCCGCGCTGTATTTCTTGTACAGATGCGGCTCTTCACTTATATCCAGCCACAGGTCGCCGTCGGACGGATTCTGCGGCGCAGTGGCGGACGTGGTATACCCGGTGATTGGTGCGCCGTTACCGTCGCACGGTGTGAACTTCAGATTAAGACTGCTGTTCTTCGCGTCTGTTGCAGGTGAACCGCCATAGTGGATTCTTTCTTCAATGTCGCCGTACTCTGTCGTGTCATTCACG
>Ga0310786_10001086_pt1 | contig 43588 bp, 85 predicted proteins | sample AusTroGonzalo_MG_FD_203881 | JGI IMG/M metagenome (GOLD analysis project Ga0310786, IMG submission 203881) | Bovine rumen microbial communities from tropical cattle in Woodstock, Queensland, Australia - Gonzalo_03 (v2) (version 2) | ecosystem: Host-associated > Mammals > Digestive system >...
ATCTCTGAAAGCCTTGACCAGACGAACACGCAGACGCTCAAGGAAGACTTGTATCAGGCAGTCCTTACGATTGTCGGGATGCCGTCTCAGGGCGATGCGAACACGGGTGACAGCAGCAACAATGGCGCTGTCATCTTGAAGAATGGCTGGCAGGGCGCTGAAGCGAGGGCAAAGGACTCTGAACTGATGTTCAAGCAGTCTGAGCAGGAGTTTTTGAAGATCATCCTCTTCCTGTGCAAGCAGTTAAAGGAACTCGACCTCCAGCTTGCCGACATTGAAGCGCACTTCACGCGGCGCAACTACCAAGACTTGCTATCAAAGTCTCAGGTTCTCATCAATATGCTGTCGAACGAGAAGATTGCTCCGAAACTGGCATTTGATTCCTGCGGTATGTTCATCGACAGCGAAGAGGCGTATCGCATCAGCAAGGAATACTATGACGAGGTGAAAGCGGAAGCAGAGCGCAAGGCGAAAGAAGAAGCGGAGGCAATAAGAGATGCCAACACGGACGCTACTGCCGATGGACGAAATCAATCGGCTGGAATTAACACTCCGCGAAAAGCAAACAATCAGCAGTAAGACAGGACGGCGGGAGTATAAAGACCCTGACGAACTGTTCGACCTGATTGCGTTTCTTCTGGAGACGGCGTACATCGCCGGGACAGCGGATGCAGCCGAGCAGATAAACGCGCTTGTTGGCTACCGTCTTCTGGATGGCACGTTCGATGTTATCAGGGAGAACGAGGTCATATACAAGCGCCTTGCGGACGGCAAGGACTGGCGCGACCGCCTTACTGACCATCTGGAAAAGGGTGACGATGTTGCCCCGATCATTGCAATGGTTGAGTCGGAGTGCGAGCGGGATGCCAACACGGGCAGTCTCGACAAGGCGTGGGATAGCGGACTTGACCTCACGAAGACATGGCAGACCATGTTGGACGATAGAGTTCGTGAAACCCATGACTATCTTGAGGGGGTCACGGTCGGCGTACACGATAAGTTCTACACTTTCGATGGTGATAGCGCTGATGCGCCGGGCGGCTTCGACTTAGCCGAGAATAATGTCAACTGCCGTTGCTCATTGGCATACGGATTAATTTAAAAGGATAAGGACAACTGAATATGAAACTGGACATTCTGATGCCCCACTACAACGAACCGTGGGAAATTGTCGAACCGTTCTTTGACAGCGTGAAGCTGCAATTGGGAGTCAACTTTGACGACTTCCGCGTAATCATGGTGAATGATGGCGATGAGGTTGTGTTCGACAAAGCGCTATTTGAGCCGTATCCGTTCAAGACGGAATACTACGTTATGCCGCATGGCGGCGTGAGTGCCGCGAGGAACTACGCCCTTGACCACAGCGATGCGGAATATGTGATGTTCTGCGACTGTGATGATGGGTTCGTGAATCTGTATGGACTCCATCTGCTTGCCGAGAACATGGCGAGCGGGTATGACGCGATTACATCCGTGTTCATCGAAGAGCATCGGATGGATGACGGGACGTATAGGATTCTGCGGAAAGAGCGGGATGCGACCTTTGTCCACGGGAAAGTGTACAGACGGCAGTATCTCATCGATAAAGGACTCCGCTGGAATCCGAAGCTGACCATCCATGAGGACGGGTATTTCAACTGCTTGGCGCTGATGTGTACCGAGAACAAGAAGCACATCGATATGCCGTTCTACATCTGGAAGTGGAGAGCGGGGTCGGTTGCTTCCAAGGGTGACGAAACCTTTGTCCTCCGTACATATGGGCATATGATTGCCACCCGCATGGCGCTGGTGAAAGAGGCGAAGCGGCGTGGGTTCGTAGATAACGCGCAGGACTTTGTAGTCAAGACTGTCATGGACAGTTACTACGACTTCAACAAGCCTGTGTACCTCCAGCCGCAGAACAAGTGGCTTGTAGACATTGCCGAGAAAGAGTTCCGCAAATTCTACATGAAATACCGCGCTGACTACAATGCGACAAGCATCGACAAGATCGCGGAAGTCATGTACATCTCCCGCTCGTCTGCCTACATTCAAGGCTTGCGAGTGGAGCAGCGGACGCTGAACGAGTGGCTGAACCACATTGTCTACGAGGTCGAGGAATGAAAGCGGCGGTCTATTTCGGCTCATACCACATCTACTACGATATGGTAGCCGCGTACAAATCGCTCCTTGTGAACTCCGATGTGGACAAGGTGTTCCTGCTGATAGAGGATGACACATTCCCGTTCCCGCTGCACCCGGCGGTCGAGGTTATCAACATCAAGAACCTTGTGCCGAAGATATTCAATCCGCGTGGGGTGAACTACTGCTCGTTGTGGACGTACATCGGGATGATTCGGGGAGCGCTGGCGACAGTGTTCCCGCAGTTGGACAAGATTCTTTCCATTGACTGCGACACGGTGGTCGTGAAAGACATTTCCGACCTCTGGGACATCCCGATGGATGACTACTATGTCGCAGGGGTGAAAGAACCAGCATTGTCGGCGCAGCATCAATACCTCTATGTCAACGCGGGGGTGACGATGTGGAATCTGAAGAAGATGCGGGAGGATGGCAAGGATAAGGCATTAATCCACGCCTTGGATACCAAACCGTACATCTTTTGCAGTCAGGATGCGTTGAACGAGGTGCTGCAAGGCGGCATCTTGGAACTGCCCAGCGAGTACAACGCCACGCGGTATACGCCAACGTGCGATGACTACAGAGTGGCGCACTTCGCTGGGAACAACCCTCCAGATTGGCGCAATTTGGATATCGTGAAGCATTACCGCGATATGCCAGACAAAGAAGTAAGAATATTGCACGCTGAACGCCTAATGGATAGGCAGGAAACGTGATGATATATCGTCAGGGAAGACGTTAATCGCAAATCGTCAGGAAAGACGTAAATCGTAACATAAAGACGGAGATGTCTATAAGCGCAAAGGAGATTGTTAATTATGGATGACAAGACCACCACTATTTCTGTTGACAGTGTGAACACTCCTACCAAGGAGGATATTACCGCAAAAGTGGTAGACAAGACTGTTGACTACGATGCGGAGATCAAGAAACTCCGCGAAGAGAACGAAAAGTTAAAAAAGGCGCAGACGAATGCGGCAAAAGACGCATCCGACTGGAAAGCCAAGTTCCGCGCAACTCAGGATGAGGCAACAAGGGCGGCTGAAGAGCAGAAAGAAACCCTTGCGAAAGTCATTGCTGAGAATGAAACCTTGCGTAATGCCCAGAAGATGGCAACGCACAAGGCAGGGTGGCTTGGTCTTGGCTTCGATGAGACGCTTGCATCAGAAGCGGCAGAGGCAAGCGTGAACAGCGACTTCGATGCGCTATTAGCAGCGATGAAGAAGTTCATCGAAAATCACGACAAGGAATTAAACGCCGCGAACATTCGGAATATGCCCGCTCCCGTGAGTGGGTCACCCGCTCAGAGTGTGACGAAAGAACAGTTTGACAAGATGGGGTATGACGAGATGGTTGAAGTCTTCACCAAGTATCCCGACTTGTACAAGGAGTTCACGAAGAAGTAAATCTCTGGCGCTCTGAGCAAAATAATATTTTGTAAGGAGAAATAACAATGGCAACAACGTTACTTTCTAATCTTGTTAACCCTCAGGTTATGGCAGACCTCATCGACAAGAAACTGGTCGATGCAATGAAGTTTGCCCCTCTGGCTACCATTGACACGACTCTTGAGGGTCGCCCCGGTAGTTCCATTACGCTTCCGTCTTTCAGCTACATCGGCGATGCAGCAACTCTGCTTGAGAACTCTGCTCTCACTCCGTCTGCACTGTCCGCATCCACGGTCACGGCAACCATTCACAAGATTGCCAAAGGCTGTGAAATCACGGATGAAGCCGCGCTGAGTGGCTACGGCAACCCGCTTGGTGAAGCTGCCGATCAGCTTCGTCTGGCAATCGCTTCCCAGCTTGACAACGAAATGCTGGCAGTTCTGAACAGCATCACTGGCACGATGCTTTACAGCACGACCGCTGCTTCCCTCGTTCCGAACGACATCAATGTCGCTCTTGAGAAATTTGGTGAAGACATCGATATGGCTGAAAAGGCAGTCGTTGTTTCCCCGGCTCTCTACACTGAACTCCGTACCACCACGGGTTGGCTTCCTGCCTCCGAAATCGCTGCTGGTCGCCTGATTCGTGGCGCAGTTGGTGAAGCATACGGCTGTCAGGTCATTGTCAGCAACAAGCTGACCACTCCGGGTACTGCATACATCGTAATGCCCGGTGCGCTCCGCATCTTCATGAAGAGAGACACGCTGGTCGAAACCGCCCGCGACATTCTCTACTTCAAGACGGTGATTACCGCATCCAAGCACGAAGTTTGCTATCTGTATGACGGCTCTCGCGCCATCAAACTGAGGCACGCTTAATGCCGAATATGCTGTATCACCACCATAACGTTGAGCAGGACGATGCGAAGAAGCAGAAGTCCAACAACGCTGTGGAGGAAAAGGTAGAGCAAAAACCAGCGCCTAAGAAGCGCGCAAAGAAACCCGCAGAGGGTAAATGATGTAGAAATGAGGTAAGTATTATGGCAGTCCCTACCACGAAGCTGAACAAGCTGAAATTGTTGCTTGGCATCGAAGCGTCTGACACGTCGGAGGATGATTTGCTCAATACTTACCTCAATTTGTCAGAACAGGAAATCATCAACTGGATGTATGTCAAATTCCCTGATCTTCCAGAAGACGTAGAGATGCCTGATAAGTATGAGGTAGTCCAGATTCAAGCGGTCATTGCGGGGTACAACTTGCAGGGCGGCGAGAACGAACTGAAGCATACAGAGAACGGCATTACAAGGGATTTTGATTACTCCAGCATGGTAGATTGGATTCACGGTCACGTTCAGCATATCGCAAGGGTAGGGTGATTTGCTGTGAGGGAACTTGAACGTAACAAGCAGGACATTTGGTACTCGCTGATGAGCAGCGTGGTCGAGACGGTTGACGATTCTGGATACAAGACAGGGGAGTTGACCAAGACCTATTCTGCACCGACTCCTTACCGCATTAATGTCTCCCCAGCGAGGGGCAATGCTGAACGGGAGGGGTTTGGGATTGACTGCGTGTACTCCAAAACCATGTCAACGGCAGACAAGAAATGCCCGATTGAGGAAGACTCACTTCTCTGGATTGGGATTTCGCCGTCAACCAGCACCGTATCTGCCATCCCGCATAACTATTACGTTGTACGGAAAGCGGAGAGTTTGAACGACATTGTGTACGCCATTCGGGAAGTGACGCTCAGTGGCTAATCATGTCATAGAACTTGACCCGCTCGACCCGTTCAGCGTAATGGCTGCGGGTGTGAAGTACAGACGACTGATGAAAGAGTTCGACCAGAAAGTCGATACGTTTCTTGAACGGCTTGCCGAGCGGGGGCGCGAGGTTCTGGATGAACTTGGATACACGGTAGATGGCGGTGAGATTACCGTCACTGTCGAGCCGATTGACAACGGGTACATGATAAACGCGGCTGGCAAAGGCGTTGTGTTCTTGGAGTTTGGCGCTGGGGATACAGTGAACTCTGGGAATATGTATGTCGATGAGATGCCGTTTGATGTAGCGTCAGGTTCATATTCGGAAGCGAATGACGGTCTGTACGCCATCACCCGTGAAGTCTTCGGACAAGGTTGGTGGGAGTTCGGCGGTGTGAAGTACACAGAAATCATGCCGCGAAACGGTATGCAAACTGTCTACGAAACCCTTATGCAAGAGTGGCGCGAAATCGCAAGGGAGGTGTTCGCATGAATGTTACAAGAAACGCGGTGTATAGCTACGTTTACGATGAGGTAAAGGCGGCGAACGCCTCTGTATACATCACAAGTGTATACGAACCTACCTTTGCGAAACTCCCCGCGGTAGTCCTCCGCGAGATTGGCGATTTTCGCAACAGCGAGAATATGTCTTTCACCGGGGCGCAGGGAGTCAGGACATCGACCTTTGAGGCGCAAGTCGTTAGCGGCAAGACCAACGGGTCGCTGTCCGAAGCATATACTATTCTGGATGCCGTAAGAATGGCATTCTTCAAATTGCACTACAACGAGACGAATGCGGTCATTATTGAAGATGGCAGCACAGGGCGTTTTCGTTTGCGTGCATCGTATAGACGGGTGATTGGCGACTACGACCCGATGCCATCAGTATCGACAGTCTCAACGCCGACTCCAACCCCGTCAGCACCATAATTTAGTAAAGGAGATTTACCGATATGGCTGGTGAAGTATCGAGTGCTGGCATCAAAATCAAATATGCCGTAGAAACTTCTGCTGGCGTGCGCCCGACCACAGGGTATCTGGAAAAGGCAAGTTCCGCAACGCTGAAGATTGCGGAGTATGTTACGGGTATCTCTGGTCTGACTGCCGACTTTGAACAGTATGACGTTACGCCGCTTTCCGAGACGCAGCGCCATCGCTTCGTCAAAGGCTTGCAGGGCAATGACGGCAACCTGAGTCTCGCGTGCAATATCAACCCGACATCCAGAACCGACTGGGGTCTGATTGTCACGGCATACGAAGCGCTGACAGACGGCAAGGGTATGTGGTTTGAGTTCACTCTTCCGGGCGATACGCAGAGCGCATTCTTCCGCTGCATCCCGTGTCCTATGGGATTCCCTGATGTGGAAGCGGCGAGCGCAGTGCAGGGCGCGGTTCAGTTGATTGAGAACCAGTATGACGGGTGGCAGACGAAATCCACATAACAACGAATAAACGGGCGGCTTTAAAACCGCCCTACTGAATAGGAGGATAAGATGGCAAAGAGTGAACGCACAAAGATTGAGTTTAACTACGGCAACAAGCACTACTGCCTGATGTACACGGCAAACAGCCTCAAAAAGCTGGAGCGCAACGGGGTCAAATTCAACAAGCTGGAAGACATGGTTTTCACTGCTCCCGAAGTGTTGTTTCGCGGCGCTTTTTACGCGAATCATCCTACGGAGTCGGAGAGAACAATCCACGAAATCTATCTTGCGCTCAAGCGGACGGCAGAGGACGCAACACCAGAGTATGACGAGGATGGTCATGAAATCGACCTACTTGCCCAGACCCTTGGTGACATGATTGCGGAGGCTGTGGAAGAGTTCACAGGGCGAGGAGAAAAGGGAAACGTGGTCTGGAAAGTGACGTAACCGCATCGGCACTTTCCAATGAAGATGAGACGCGTGTAGAACAAAGTTTCGGAGAGGTTTTAGACAAGCTATGTGCTTATTATATGGCACTTGGTGTGCCGTGTGATGAGTTCTGGGACGGAGACTACACGCGTCTCAAATACTATGTGGACAAGCATAGAATTGCGGTAGAGCAGCAAAACGAGCAGTTATGGCTGCAAGGGGTTTACTTCTACGAGGCGCTTTCTGTGGCGCTTGCACAGGCGTTCAGCAAGCATTCTCAGGCGAAGTATCCCGAAAAGCCATACCGACTGACCCCGCTGTCCGAGGAAGAGCAGGAACTTGAAAACCAGAAGAAAGTTGAAGAGTTCCGAGCGCAACTGATGGCGGCAGGGAGACGTTTTGAGGCAAAGCACAAACAGGAACAAGGTGGTGACAAACCTTGATTGTAGATAACTTAGAGTTTCACATAAAGCGAACTGGTGATACTGCTGCAAAGGGTACAGACAAGCTAAAGAAATCTCTCAACGGTCTTAAAGGCGCTTCTGGCAGCGCGAGCAAAGGTCTTGGTGGACTGCTTCACACAATGGGCAGACTCGCAAAGATGATGGTGCTTCGCCAGATCATCCGCGCCATTATGAAAGCGATGAAAGAGGGTCTGGAGAACGCCTATCAGTTCAACAGCATGGTGGGCGGCGAGATGTCAGCAGCTTTGGATGCTCTGAAATCTGCTGCACAGCAAACCACTGGTGCGCTGGGATCTGCGTTTGGCGAAATGATTGCGAACGTTGCGCCGATTCTCATCCGCTTGCTTGAACTGATAAGCAATGTAGCGAATGCGTTTTCACAGTTGATGGCAGTCCTTGGCGGCAGGAGCAAATACACCAAAGCGGTTGCGTCCTCCGAGAAGTGGGCGAAGTCCACGGAGAAAGGCGCAAAGGCAGCCAAAGAATGGAAGAACCAACTGATGGGATTCGATGAAATCAATCGGTTGGAAGACCAGAGTGACAACGGCAGTGGAAGTGGCGGCGACTCCCCGTATGAGGGCGCATTTGAACTTGCTGATGCGACAAACGAATGGGCATCGCAACTCCGTCAAATCACGATGGATTGGTGGAATAGCCTCAACTTCGACCCGCTGATTAATTCATGGGATAGGCTGAAGACATCTCTTAAAGGACTTGCCAGCGTTATTGACGATTATCTCTATGCCGCTTACACAGAAGTCCTCCTCCCGCTTGGGCAATGGACAATTGAAGAGGGACTGCCAGCGGTAATCAATATGCTGGCATCTGCGTTTGAGTTCCTGACAGATGCACTGGAGTTCTTGAAACCATATGCACGCTGGGTCTATGAAGAATGGCTCAAGCCGCTTGCCAATTGGGTCGGAGATCATTTCGTATGGGCAATGTGGCGCGTGCAGGATGCATTCGTACAAGCGAGGGAATATATCAAGACGCTCGCCGGGTTGAGTCCCGCAGAGGTTGTAAACAAACTGTGGAACGACTTTATCACAGCGATGCAGAGAGTCGATTGGATGGGTCTTGGCAGGAAGATTATCGAAATGCTCAAGAAAGCCATCTCGCTTGTAAAGGACGCAATTACGAGTGATACATTTGCAAGCATTGTAAAAAAAGCTGCACAGGCGGCTGGCGTTGCTGTTGGAGCGGGACTTGAAATCATCTGGGGAGCGTTTGTTGAACTCTTACAGACGTTGCTGAACAAAGTCATAGATTGGTCAAACAACATGGAAGAGGCTGGCACGAATTTGATTCTTGGTCTTCTTCAAGGCATTTGGAACATGATGACGGGCATCTGGAATTGGGTGAAAGAAAACATCTTCCAACCATTCTGGGATGCAATGTGTGGCGTATTTGGAATCCATTCTCCGTCAACTGCAATGGAAGAGATTGGCGGCTATATTATCGAGGGTTTGTTCAACGGCATAACCAGCGGATTCCAGTGGATTCAGAGCGCAGTCGATACCATACTTGGCATTTTCTCCACCATTATTCCATCTGTACAGCAGATTTGGAATGATGTCGGGAACGGATTAAGCAGCGCATTTGCAAACTTTGGCACGGTAGCACATGGATGGTTGCAGAACGTCATTGATGGTCTTAACCATGTGATTTCCAAGGTTGGGCAAGCGTTGAGTGGATTGAATCAGGTTGCCAACAAGCGTGCAGCAGAAATAGAAGCAGATGGCAGTGTTTACCTCCCCGGATTTGCATCTGGCGGTTTCCCAGAGGGTGACTTATTCATGGCACGCGAGGGCGGTATGCCTGAGATGGTTGGGCGCATTGGGAACAGAACTGCTGTCGCCAACAACGACCAGATTGTCGCCGCAATCAGTGACGGCGTATTCAGTGCAGTCGTGAGCGCGATGGGTTCATCTGGTGGCAATAATACGCCTGTGAACATCTATCTGGATGGCAGCGTGATTGCCCGTAGCACGACAAAATATCAGCGGCAGTTTGCCCGCGCTGGCACGATGTAAGGAGGCAATATGAGACTTGTAGTAAACAATGTGGATATGATTCCTTACATCGCGCAGGGTGGCGTTAAGTGGCAGCGGAATGACATCGACTCGCCCAATACCGGGAGAACTTTATCGGGCAAAATGATGCGCGGTCGGGTAGCGACAAAGATTCGCCTCGACATCACTTGCAAACCGCTGAAAGCAAGCGAACTGTCAATTGTGCTGAATGCGATTTACCCGCAGTACGTTACTGTGTACTATGATGACCCCATGTCAGGGTATGTGCAGAAGACGATGTACTCCAACAATAACCCTGCGTCTTATCTGCTCCCGCAGCAAGATGGAGACGATTTGTGGACGGGTGTGACGTTCCCGCTGATAGAACAATAACGTTGTAGGTAATGAAATGAAAGCAGCATCGTCAACATACAAAATACTTCGTGCTGTGGATACATCGCAGTACGAATGGCGTGTACTCCAAGGGGAGAACATTTATGAGTTAGATCAGCTTAAAAGCATTACTGTTTCCTTTGCGTTAACAACCAAGAGCGGGATTGATATTGGCAATGCCAACGCTGCCGAATGCCGCATGACGCTTATCGAAGAATCTGCCAACTGGCAGCGGATGGCGCAGTTCACAATTCAGTTCCGCATCTGCACTCCTGCTGGCACAACAAAGTCCGAGTGGATAACGCTTGGCGTGTTTTATACAGACGAGCGAAGCGAAGACAAGGCTGGCAATCTGTCCATCATCGGATTCGATGCGATGCTGAAGCTGGAGCAAACTTGGGCAGACAAGATTCCAGAGCAGTATCTTCCTGCATCTTTTCCGATTACCGCATACGCATGGGCAAACATGATCGAGTTGGCAGGACTCGCCGACTTCGAAGACCTTACGCAGCTTGACAATACAACAGCGTTTGTGGGGTTGAACACGACTTCAACTATTAGGGACGTTCTGAAATCCATTGCGGCAGTCCACGCTGGCAACTGGATGATGACAACGAGCGAAACGCTGAACCTCATGCAGTTCGTCAACGTTGACCTAGAGGAAACGTCAACATACTTCAACCTTGAGTTGGCAATGCAGGATATGGACGATAGTCCCGCTCTGGATGCTGTCTCAGGCGTTCACTTGGAAACCGAGATGGGTACTGTGATGGAGTCGGGCGATGCGTCCGGGTACATGGTAAAGGCTGTGTGTGATGTGTCCTCCACAACGGGAGTGTCAGAACTGTGCTTGAGCAAGATCGAAGACTATGTGTTCCGACCGTTTGAGGCAGACATAGCATACCTCGACCCGCTGGCAGACCTTGGCGACTCCGTGAAGATTGATGGCACGATTTACCAGATTCTCGCCATCGATTGGACGCTGGAGAAAACTCCGACCGCGACTGTGTCTGCCCCATACGACAATGAGATCGACCATGAGTACACCGTACCGAATGCGGATACAAAGACGTACCGCAAGGCGATGTCGCTTGTGGACGAGAAGATGGACGATTATGTCCCGTGGGATGAGTTCGCCACAGCGATTGAGCAGAACGAGCAAGCGGTTGTAATCGCAGCATCCCACACATATGTCACGCAAGCAGTATACGATGCCCAGATTGCGGAGATTCAGTCCCAGCTTGACGGCAGCATCCAAACATGGTCTGGCAACGCAGTTCCGACACTGAGCAACGCTCCTGCGGTCGATTGGAACACGCCGGGTCTAAAGGCAGAACACGTTGGTGATACCTACTTTGTCAACAGCGATGCGGGCATCCCAGAAGCAGGGAACTACTACCGCTTTGAAGTTAACAATGGCGTATATAGTTGGCAGTTGCTCACGGACAGTGTGCTGACCGAAGCACTTGCACAGGCGGCGGCAGCACAGGCAGCAGCAGCGGCGGCACAAAGCACAGCGAATGCGGCAAACACAACGGCGCAGTCAAAAGGCAGAATCTTCGTAGTAGAACCTACTCCACCATATGACGTTGGCGACTTGTGGTTCAATAGCACGCAAAGTGTCATCAAAGTGTGCATGACCGCGAGGGCATCTGGCAACTATGTGGCGAGCGATTGGGTCAAGCGGGATAACTACACTGACATTGATTCTCTGGAAGACTATCTGGCGAATAACAGTGTTACTATTGCCGCGCTCAGAGAGCAAGTAGACCAGAAAGCAGAGACGTTTTACCAGAGTGCCGACCCTGCTATCGATTGGGGCGTTCATCCTGCTGGCGTGGCGATTGCCGGGTTAGATGTAGTTGGTATTTCTGGAATAATTGCAACGCAACACGCAGGAGATTTGTGGTACAGAACCACCGACAACACAACGTGGTACTTCAACGGTACAACTTGGGAGCAGCAAAATGTCCCAGAAGATGTCTTCGACAAGATAGACGGCAAAGCGCAAGTGTTCATCAGCGAACCATATGCTCCATACAACGTTGGCGATTTGTGGTTTGATTCCGATACTGCCGATGTAATGACTTGCGTACACGCAAGAACAGAGGTTGGATTTGCTGCAACTGACTGGCAGAAGCGGAATAAGTACACGGATGATACCGCTACAAATCAACTCCGTGAGGAAGTTACTGCCGAGTTTGAGGTTCAAAGCGATGCGATCAGCGCAAAGGTCAGCAGAACGGGTGGTAGTAACAGCACGTTTGGCTGGACGCTAACGGATTCTGCACACACTTGGTACTCAGGTAGCCAAGCAGTGATGAGCATTAGCTACCAGAATGGTCTTGTTGTTAAGGGCAATATCACGGCTACCTCTGGATACATCGGGAACAGTTCGCAGGGGTTTGAAATTACATCCACCGCGATGCGGAACGGGATGACCTCGCTGTCTGATACATCTCACACTGGCATCTATCTTGGTACAGACGGCATTGCGCTTGGGCAAGGCAAATTCAAGGTAACATCTGCTGGCGTACTGACGGCACGGAGCGGATATATCGGCAACGGGACGAATGGGTTTACAATTGGCGACAGCAATATCCGCAACGGCATGAACTCGTTGACTGATACTACGAACAATGGCGTATACATTGGGACAAACGGCATTGCTCTTGGCGCAGGAAAGTTTAAGGTAACAAGCGCTGGCGCGATTACGGCTACATCTGGCGCAATTGGTGGGTTTACCATTACAGCCTCATCTCTATACAACGGGATGTCATCGCTTTCCAGCACATCGGATGGCGTATATATAGGTACGGATGGGATCGCGCTTGGCGGTGGGAAATTCAAAGTAACCCGTGATGGTAGTCTTGAGGCAGAGAACGGGTATTTCGCTGGGTATGTTATGGCGGGTCAAATTCTCTCTGACTATACAAGTCCGGGGTATGGACTTGGCACTTATCACGGTGGAGGTTTGACACAATATTCTGTCAGTGGCGGTTCTGGCGGGCAAATTGCTCAGTACACTGTTACTGGTGGTTATGGTGGAAACATAGGATATAATACTGTAGCTTATGGCAACTCAGAATATACTTCTACGCTTGACCAAGTCGGATATAACGCATCTAACATTGCTTCTTTGCAAACGCAAGTGGCAACGATTTCAGCGGGTTATTTTAACTCAATTTCTACAAGCCAGATTCTTTTCCAAGATTGGTATTTCTATGTACATGATGGATATGTGAGGGCAGCTTACGCATGATGAAAATAACTACTGAAACGGGAAAAGACTTCCCAACAAAATGGTTTGGAACATCAACCATTGATGGTGCGTTTAGAGCGCATCTTATCGGAGAAACAATGGGCAATGCGTTTGCTGTTTTCTCCAACCCAGCAGAAACGAGTAAACTCTTGCTTTCCCGCGATTCAATGACTCCACCAGAAGAACTGATTGGATATACGACACTTCAAGGTGTAACAGCGGAAGCCGATGGAGTCATTATAAGTCTAAAGAATGGGTGAATTGCTTATGGATAACGAAACAGTAACCCTGCAAAAGCAGGAAGTATACACCGTAATTAACACACTGAAGAAGATTCGACCAGATGGGTTCAAGAGCATGGATAGGGTTGTTGGGTTGGTTATGTTTTTTGAGAACAAATTAAATCAGCAATCTAATCCTATTGAACAGATGGAAGAGGCGATGAACAATGGCGCTGGTTAAACGAACATATGTTGACGGTGAAACCATAATCACCGCGCAGAACTTGAACGACATTCAAGACGAAATCATTGCGCACGCAAGTACATTTGTCCCAAACACAAGGACAATTGGCGGCGTTTCTTTAGCGCAAAACAGAAGTGTTGCCGATATTGGCGCTGCGCCGACATCGCACGCATCTGCATCTACGACTTACGGCAAAGGCACAAGTTCCAATTATGGTCATGTGAAGATCAGTGATTCGTTGACTGACACTACAACTGCGTCTACGGGTGGCACAGTCCCAAGCATGAAAGCGGTAAGTGATCTAAATACTGCAATTGGGTCTGTAGAAGATAGCTTAACGCTTAATTCTTTCGAAAACATCACTCTGGTTGACAATGCTTACGTTGACAACACAAACGGAAATTTCGTTTCGTATAACGGTTGGCAGAGAACAGACTACATTCCCGTTGAAAGCGGGAATACATACATTATAATGACAACGAATGGGTCATCCTATAATGCTGTTTATGACAGCAACAAAAACTTCATTCGGTCGTTCCAAGTAGGCAAGCCATCAACAGAGATGTCATTTGCATCGAACGAAAAATATATTGCGATGTCTTTCGTATCTCTGACAAATGTTGTCAAGATTAAGATAAAAACGCTTTATGATGATATTGTGCCGAATACGATCAAAGTAATGACGTTCAATGTAGGGTTGTATAATTATGGAACATCTGAGGGAATCCCATCCGCACAGTATAACGAAAAAATAGTTAATTACCGCAGATTTTTCGGTGAACAAGGCGTAAATATTGCAGGATTGCAAGAAACGCCTGTCAATGTTAGTTCCGGGCATGAGGCTTTTGCGGATTTATACTCTGGTTATTTCAATTACCGTAGAGAAAACGGACCATATTTGTCTATTTATAGCAACATCCCGTTGAAATCGACAGGGTTCAGCAGTTTTTCAACGGGGAGAGCATATAACTACGCAACCTTTGACCTTGCAGGAAACGATGTTTATTTTCTTAACGTTCATTATCATCCGTCAAACGCAACATACCGCGCAACGGAAATCGGCGAAACATTAGCGCTTCTTGATGAACATGAATATAGCATTTTGACAGGGGACTTCAATCTTGCGCCCGGAAGTGAGCAATCAACACAGTATGCAAGATTTACTTCGGCAGGGTACAAGCTTGGCAATCTTGGATGGTTTGGCGATTGGTGGACATGGAGTACGAACCAAGCAGACTTTTCTAATTATGATAATCCGAGCGGAACTGTTTGGTATATCGACACGGTTATTGTTTCTTCAAATCTGTATTTCAAGAACGTGTACTGTCCCAATACTTACGCAAAGTTATCGTCAGACCACATTCCATGCGTTGCTGAAATATCTTTGTACTGAGTGATTTAAAATAACCAATTTAGTTGACTCAGCAATTTCCTCAGTCAACTAAACGATGCAAAACGCAAGGGTCTGCGGTTGCGGTGGGCAACGATAAAAAACCCATCTTTGCTATGTTGTTGTGGAAATCAAACTGTCCACCCTCTGGGCAACCGTGAAAGTCGGTTTATAACACACAAAGCGAGGTGCTTTTATGTGGGTAGTTAACAAACAAACCCTCCAGATGACTGAGGGCGATTGGGGCATAGATTTGCCCATTACCATTGACGGTGTAACGCTGACCGCCAGCGATGAGGTCATGGTCACAATCAAGACCGACAAGAATGGCGATACTGTCATTGTCAAGAACTATGCCAACATCAGCGACAACACAATCAATTTGTCACTAACGGAAGCGGAAAGTGCATTGCTGGAAGTCGGCACATATGTCTATTCGCTCGACTGGTATCAGGACGGAGCGTTCCTTTGCAATATTATCCCCGCCGCGTCATTTAAGGTGGTGGATAAGGCGTGAACGCAACTGTCACGTTTATCCCTGCACAACTTAATGTTGATGTTATCCCGCCAAGCATTGAAGCGTCAACCGGGACTCCAATTGCAAGGGACTATGTGGAGCGTGATCCTTATGAGGGTACATATGTGGTTACGCCAAGCGATCAGGAACAGATGTTGGAAACTAAGAACTTGCGGATGACAGACAATGTTGTGGTGGGCGCGATTCCACAAAACTATGGAGAAATAACATGGGACGGCAGTGTGATTACCGTTTCGTAAAGGAGAATAAATATGGCACATCCATCGGTTGTTATCAATAGCGTGGTTTATGCCGCTTGCCCGGAGGTAGATATTCCGATAAGCGGGGGCGGCACAGCGAAATTTTATGATGCATCACAGACGAACGTGGCGGCTGGTGATGTAAGAAGCGGAAAAGTCTTTGTCGGCGCTTCTGGTGAAGATACGGGGTCGCTTGCAGACAACGGGTCAACGAGTGGCACAATCAGCACAAAAGCTGGAACTGTGAATATTCCTGCTGGCATCACATCAGGCGGCACTGTATCTATCAGTTCAACAGAACAGGCGAAGATCATTGCAAGCAATATAAAGTCTGGCGTAACAATCCTTGGCGTATCTGGGTCGCTTGCGTTGCCGTCTATTTCTCAGGATGGTACGACAAAGATTCTGTCCATCTCCTGATAGGAGGTGGTATTATGGCAAATCCGAATATAAGTTTGCTTGGAGCGACATATAGCGGCGTGGCTGGCGTGACGTTGCCAAAGTCGGGTGGAGGCACAGCCACGTTCCCTTGGGTAGAGGGCAGTGAAACCAAGACCGCCAACGGCACATACGATGTAACGAATCTTGCCGAGTTAGTGGTGAATGTATCTGGTGGCGGTGGCAGCGTGTCTTTCGATACAAAGACTGAAACAGCATCAAACTATCCCGTCAGTCTGCAATTTACGTCAATGAAAGGGCAGCCGAAAGCCTTTGTGTGCAGATTAAACGCACAAGTCTCTTCGTCAGGCAACACAACCTACTATTATATTGTAGACATTTCCGCATTTGGCACTACGACACACGGCAACTGTTTCCGTATTGGCGGCACAAGGCGAATAGACAATATAACGTCTGGCTATTCATGGTCTTACAGCGGGACAACGTTGACAATTACATCGTCAGCGGCATCACGTTCTGCATCGCCCGGTGCTTTCTATAGTGGTTCATATGAACTTCTATATGCTTATTAAAGAGGTAGCAACATGACAGAAGAAGAATTAGAAATGTTTATTGACGCAATTCTGAGGGACAGCCGATGAGCGAGCAGACGATTTACAACGCTCTTCGTACGGGCGGCTTATCCCGCGTTGGCGTCTGCGCGATGATGGGCAACATGGCGATGGAAAGCGCATTGATAAGCACGAACGTGGAAGACCGCTGCACTATGAGCGACTTCGATTATACTCATGCGGTTGACACGGGTACAATAAGCAAGCATCAGTTTGTCCATGATTCTTTCGGATACGGTTTATGCCAGTGGACGTTTTATGCACGCAAGGAGAATCTGTACAACCTTGCGAAAGAAAAGGGCGTGTCCATTGGAGACGAGGCAATGCAGTGCGACTTCTGCATATGGGAACTAAAGAACGAAAACGCTGGTTTGTACAGTTTCCTCTGCGTGACCGACAACATCACCGAAGCTGCGAAAAGAATCTGCGCTGAGTATGAGCGCCCTGCCTACAACAATTTCGCTGACCGCATTAATGCGGCGCAGAAGTATTTCAACCTCCTTGCTGCCAATGATACGTCTACAAACGATACGGAGTGCGGCGATGATTCCTGCCCCGTAGAGATTCCAGAAGCAGAAACCGTTGGCGTGCAAGTGCGGATTCTGAAGAGGGGTTGCCTTGGGCGTGATGTATTTCTCCTCCAGTGTGGCTTGTTTGACATGGGGTATGATTGCGGTATGCCCGATGGAGACTATGGCATAAACACAGAGAGCGCAGTGAAAGAACTCCAGCGTAAGAACGGCGTTACGGCAGATGGCGTAGCGGATTGGTTCGTTTGGCAAACAGTGTTAAGTGAGAGGTGATGCGGATGAAGTATTTATCTCTGGCGATGTGTGGTGTCTTGTTTTGGCTTGGTAGGGAATACTACAAAGCTGTCAGGCACGAATTGTATCAGGTGTGGGACTCGATGAACGAGTTGAAAGGAGTTCAAAAATGAGATTACCAGATCAGGTTTACGACATCTTAAAATGGCTGGTTGTTATCGTTCTCCCAGCGTTTGGAGCGCTCTGGGCGGGACTTAGCCAGATATGGAATCTTCCATACCCATCGGAAATTCCTGCGACCGTGACGGTTGTATGCACGTTTTTGGGCGCTATCCTGTGTATTAGCACAGCACAGTACAACAAGGATAAGCAAGACGAGTAAAGGAGCGCGTCAATGGTAGTTACATGGCAGACGATAATCACAGCGGGCGCGGTCTTGGCTGCCATCGTTGCGATTCTCAAGTATTACAACAAAAGCTATGACTGGGTTAAGGCGCAAGGTAAACAGGAGGACGAGATCAAGTCGATCAAGGACGAGCAGGAACTTCTCACATTCGGCGTTCTTGCTTGCCTCAAAGGACTGAAAGAGCAGTTAGGCTGTGACGGGACGGTCACAGAAGCAATCGATAAGATCGAGCATCACTTAAACGCCAAAGCACATTCATAATTTAATTGCAACGTCCCGAATGCGGGGCAGAGTGTAAAACCGAAAGGACACTTGGGAGGAAAGGTTGCAAACAAATCGAACCGCCAAAAATGAGCCGCCACTCAACCTCTTACGGGGATAGTGGCGGCATTTTCTTTTGGAGGTGGCATTATGCCCGACTACAGCAACAGCGAGATGCGCCGCGTCATAGACGAGTATGTCCGCAACCCACGCTACCGTTCCTTGCTCTACCTACGGTACTGCGAGGGCGCAACGTATGATGAGATTGCCGAGCGCATCAACTACTCTCCACAGCACGTTAAGCACATTTGTAGAACATACCGTGATAAATTAATAAGCCATTTATAAGCCATTCATCCACCATCTGCTTGCTCGCGGGTGGTGGTTCTTTTTTATACAATAGCCTCAGAAACGAGGTGATTGCATGGACGGGTACGACAACGACTCCCTACTTCTGCTGCTCGATGACGACCTCTTCCCATGCGATGACGAGCCAGAGGAAAGGAGCGAAAGATAGTGTTTGATAACAACTACGCACAGACCTTGCAAGACCAGATAGGGCAACTCAGCAAGCTGCTTGGCGTTCAGAACGGGATTCCCGCGCAGGAGACAACCGCCGCTATGAGTGCGAACAAATTCGACTGTGTAGACGGCTTAGAGGGCGCGAGGGCGTTCCTTGGGAAGATGCTGGCAAGCAGCAAGCACATTGTGTGGGACAACAACCGCGATGCGTTCTACGTCCTCCAGAAAGACGCGAACGGCACTCCTGCCCGCATCCAAATCTGCCTGTACACTGTCGAACTGGAGCAGACGATGGAGGAGCAGATGGAAGAGAAGTACGTCACCAAGGACGATTTCAACGCCCTGATGGCGAAATTGGATGGCTTATTAAATTGAGGAGGTAGACAATGGCAAATTCGTTAATGTCGATTCTGAGCGGTTTTGGCGGTGGCAATAACAATATCATGATGCAAGCATTGGGAGCGATGATGCGTGGCGAGTCTCCGCAGACGTTCATGCAGAATCTTGCTCGCACGAATCCCGCTCTGCAAGGCTTAGACCTGACCAACATCAATGCGACTGCACAGAAAGTCTGCAAAGATCATGGCGTAGATGCAGACAAGCTGACGGCTGAGATCAAACAGACCATCGGCAACATGAAATGATTTCTCTTCCAGCGCTGGGGTGAAATAAATATTTTTTTGTGAGGTGAATACAATGGGCAACCTTGGAGATTGGATTGGCGTATTTCTTATTATCGCCGTCCTTTTCGGTAATGGCGGTCTTTTCGGCGGCGGCAGAGAATCTGTTTCTGATGCCGTGAATGCTGCCATCAACAACCAGACCACTCAGGCAAGCCTGAGAGATGTTCTGCTGTCTTCCGCAAACAACAACTATGAAACCGCAATGCTTATCAGCAACCAGACACGGGACTATATGCAGTCCAACTACACGAACCAGATTAATGTCGTGCAGGGATTCAATGCAATCCAAGCCGCTCTCGCTGGCATCAGCAATCAGATCGGCACTTGCTGCTGCGACATTAAGTCCACGCTGTTGCAGGATAAGTACGATGCGGCAATCCGCGAGAATGCTCGTCTCCTTGCTGACAAGAGCAACGCAGACCAGAGTGCCTACCTCCTGTCCGTCATGGGCAAGTGGGTCGCAAATCCGTCTGCTACCTAACCAACTGTTGGCGGGCAGGGGCAACTCTGCTCGCCCCTTTATAGGAGGTTAATATGGAAATCATCAAGAAACTATCTGAACTGATAAACGAAGAGGTTCATGATGCAGAGAAGTACGCCAAGCTGGCGCTGAAGTACAAAGAGGAGCGCCCGGAACTGGCGCGGACATTCGACACTCTGTCATATCAGGAGATGGATCACATGACCGCCCTGCACAACGCGGTGGTCAAGATCATCGAGGAATACAGAAAGACGAACGGCGAGCCGCCAGAATCAATGATGGCAATTTACGACTATCTGCACGAACGGGACATCGAAAAAGCAGCGGATGTCAAGCGGCTGCAATCAATGTTCCGACCATAACAAAAGCGGTAGAGAAATCTACCGCATTTCTGTACGATTTCTGTACGATTAGCCACCAGCATTTACCAGCAATTTCCAGCAATTTCCAACAAGAGGCGAATCAAAGAAAATGCTTTAAAAGTGCTTAAATGCAAAGAAAAACCGCCAAAATCGAACATTTTTTAATCGATTTAGACGGTTTTTACATGGTGCGAGAGAGGAGACTTGAACTCCTATAAAATCCAAGTAAATCGGGGGTTCTCTCAAACTGTACGATTTGCTGTACGATTTACAATTCATTTCCGCAGTCTGGGCAGAACTTAAAAACGTGACCGTCCTCTGCCGACAAGTAGGTGCTTCCGCAACGGGAGCATTTCTTTTTTGCCCCAAGGCGCTGCTCCATGACGTACTTGTTTGCCTTGTTCAGAATCTTAGTTGTGTGCTGCTTTTCCAGTTCCGTGTAGATGTCCTGTGTGACAAGGATGGAGGAATGCCCCATGACCGTTTGCGTGTCCTTGGCATCGATCTCCGCGCTGTGCATGATGCCAGCGAACGTGTGGCGCATCTGATGGGCGGTGGCGGTCACACCCGTGTCACGGCGGTATCGTTTCAGCGCCGTCTCATATGGGGACTTCCGAGGCAGACCGTCAGGGAAGAAGATGAACGTCTCAGGGTCATCGTATTGCGGCAGGATTTCCAACACGTTGTCGAACAGGAGGACAGTGCGCTCGCCAGCCTCAGTCTTCGCACTCTGCTTCACCACGGGGTCTTGCCCGTCAAAGGCGAGGTCTTTGTAGATGGAGGCAGTATGCGCTTCACGGTCTATGTCTTTCTCCTGCAAGACAACGCACTCGCCAACGCGGCATCCTGTGTACTCCATAAAGTAGTATAGGCGAGCAATGAGGCTATCCGTCTTGTGCGCTTCGATCAGCGCAACGTCTGAGTCAGATGCAGGGCGGCGCTTCTTGGCGGCTGCGCCTTTCACTGTCGGCACGGAGAGCATCGGGTTGTCAGTTATATCTCCACAAGCAATCGCGTGTTGTAGGATGCCGTTGAGGACAGATTTGCGGTCGTTGATACCGCGCTGGGCATACCCCTGCGCTGATAGTTTACTGAGCCATTGGAAGATACGCTGCGTTGTCAACTCGTTTATAGGAATGTCGCCAAGCACACGTTTGATCTCGCCGACCTTAGCGGTGTAGCTGGTCATGCTGTTCAAAGAGATGTGCTTCTGTTTCTCTTCCCACCACTCATCTGCGATCTCCTCCACAGTCTTCGATTTGACCGCAGGAGCGGCGTTGAGAGACTTTTCGAACGCATCTATACTCGCGTCTACCTCATCATCTGTCTTGCCATAGAAGTGCTTTACGCCGCAGAAGTCAGCGACCCCAAAGTGGTCATACTTCCGCATCGTCTCTTTCCAGCCATTCTTGCGAGTCTTATATTTTTCGTATTTCGCCCTGCGCCCCATCAGAGTTTGACTTCAAAAACTCTGCCGCAATCTTGGCACATCATTTTGACTTTCTTCTTCCCGTTGAACCCTGTGAGCGCCCCAATGGCAACCAGAGGGAGTGCGACTGCTCCAACAACTGCTGTTGCGGCAGCGCCTCCAGCCGCTCCGACAACACTCTTGCCAGCACTGAACTTCTTCTTGTCTGTGAGCGGGATACAATTAACCGATTTGCATCTCCAATTCGGGCATTGAATTTTCTTCGCCATGTTATCCTCCTGTCATTGCATACATTTTTCTGTGAGGTGTATGATTTGCTTTATAATCTCGTCCTTTTGGTCTAAGCGGTCAATCAGTCGATTAATTAGTTCGTTTTTGCGGTCTAACTCTTCGCGCTGCAAGTCTATGATGACTCTCAGCGCTTGGTTTTCTTCTTCTTGCGGATTCTCGTCAGTAGTCCCATCAAGACTCCTGATTGCCTCAACAATAGGGAGCAGAGTTTCTTCATACTTAAAACTTTGCGCCTTGTCTTCTGAATCTGGCGCAAAAACCCTACGCAATGTAGACAGAGAGATGGCAGGAATACCATTTTCTGTCATTGCGTCAAGAATATTAGCATAGGTAATTTTCTTCGATTGCTTAATGCTTTTTGCTTCTTTGATTAATTCTTCTGGAGCAGCACCCATGTTCATCTCCTGTTCCCGTGAACAATTTTTAAGCATCTTTTAAGCATTGTAATGTTCACGATGTTATTGTATTATCATAGCAACAAAGTGGATGGCAGTCAAGGCTTGGCGGCTCGATTGGCTGCCTCCACAATTAAATAATAAAGGAGAACGGGGCAATGTCTGACAGAGATAGAATCATAGAAATAATTATCAACCACCCTGATCTTGCTGGGACGATACGAGAGATTCTATCACTGGTCGTACAGCGGCAAGATTCTGAGGATTCAATTTCCGCAGAGCATCAATAGCCGCTCGCTGGTTCTCATTCAAATTTGATAAATCGAAATCCGCTTCCTGCCCGTCACTATTTGTGGCGGGTTTTTCTTTGTCCTGTGCAATCAGTTCATCAATAGACACATTAAAATATTCGGAAATCTTTTTCAAGGTTGCCATGTTTGGGTTCGTGTTTGTTGCTTTCCATTTCGCCGCGACATTTCTGGAAACGCCCATATCTTGGCAAGCCTTGTTTTTTGATACCCCTTTTTGCTTACACAAGTATTCAAAATAGCTATAAAACACGTTATCACACCTCCGATTTTTGTGCATGGTTAACAAGATTACCTAAATTATCAAAAAACCGTTGACATGATAACTAATGTATGCTATAAATACGAATGTGAACAAAAGTTATCACGAAAGATAATAAAAGTAATCTCTGCTGTATTTGATTAGTGGTGTATTCAATATAGCATATATGATAACTTTTGTCAACAAATAATTTCAAAAGATTACTTTTGTTGAAAGGAGGTATATGATGCCCGAAAAATGGACTGGTGAAGTAGTTGGCATTATGCACGTTAACCGCATTTCCTATCAGCTTTTGGCAGACAAAATCGGTTGGCACGTTAAGTACCTATCCGCGGTTATGAACGGTCATAGGAAGCCAGCGGGTGCAGAGCGCATGGTAAAGGATGCTCTGAACGAAATTCTCAGTGAAATAGGGAGTGTGGAGTAATGAGCCGAGAGACAGAAACTTATCGTCTGGAGTTGGAACAACTTCGGGCGGCATTCCCCAACAAAATAATCATTAGCAGAAGCGAATTGATGAATTACCTTGGAAGAAAGAGGTGGTGGCTTGACAGTCACGGATTTACCGAAAGGGATTTTACGTTGGTTTCGGTAGCCAACAGACTCAGCAAATTAAAGTAAGAATGCCGCTCACGGAACTGCAACTTCCGCAAACGGCAATGGAAAATGGTATAGCCTTAGTATAAAGGCAGAAAGAGGAAAAGTCAAGTGAATGACGATATTTCTTTTGAAACGTTAGATTTGCTCTCCACATTGGGTATGGGTCGCAAGAACGCCAAACCCGTTGCATTGATAGCAAGGCAGATGGACGTACCCAAGCGGAGAGTAATAAAGATGATTGACTGCGCTCGCATGGAACTGGAAGACACTGCCATGTTGATTATGAACACGGGACATGGTGCATATTACACGCAGGAGGTGGCGAATGCAAGTAGAGTCGAAGAAGAACCCTTGCTACCGCTGTTCTACTCGTAGTGTCGGTTGCCACGCTGTATGCCCTGAGTATGCCGCAAGGCACGCCGAGAACGAGGCGCGGAAAGCTGCATACAGAGAGAAGTATGCCATCGATACGGTGGTGTATGAGATCAACCGCGATGCTTCAAAGCGGAGGAAACGGAGGAAGAACATCAGATGAGAAGACAGGGCGTTAAGCGCGGCAGCAAAGCGCACAACCAGTATCTCGCAGATGTGATTGCCTCCGAAGAGCGCCGGGAGCATCAGCACTGGTGGCGCTCACGGCAGTTAGTTCTCGACTGCATGACCATCGCTTTCGGGCAGTTGGTTACAGAGGATTTGGAACGGGAGGATGTCTTTGAACTCCAGCGGAAGTTAACTGAGAGATACATGAAGCTGGAACATGACGTTGCATATGCGGTGACTGATGAGTCCGCAGAAGCGGCGATGAACAAAGACAAGGTTGGCTCGATCTGGTGCAGCATGGACGCTATCGACAGAATGATAAAGGAGTATGTTGCGCCAGAGGACTTCCTTGATTTTGATGCCAGATACAACGAGAACCGTGTCCAGCCGCTTACTAACAAGGACGAAACCATCCTTGCCCTCCAGCGTCTTGTGCAGAAACGGGATGACGAGATTACGCGACTCAAATCGCAGTTGAAACTGCAAAAGATTGCAAAGGAGAATCGCAATGGGTGACACAGCAAAGTGGTTGCGGGCGCTCCGTAATCAGAAAAAGGAACTTCAAGCGGAACTCGACCAAGTGAGGCAGGAATATGAGGCAAAGCTGCTTGTTGAACGAGAGCGTGGCGAATGGTTAAGCGAAAAACTAATCGAAGTACAGCGGCAATGTAGGTTGCTTACTTATGAGATTGAAAGAAAAGAGGTGGTGATAAGTGGTCTACAAGCAGACCTACGAGGAACGCAGAAGTTTTGGCGAAGCGCTCCGAAGACGGAGGCTGTCGCTGAGAGTGTCCCAAGCAGTGCTGGCTGGGGAGGCGGGGATATCTCCAAACACGATATCACAGTATGAGGTCAACGGCATGGGCATCACTTTGCTGACAGCGTTGAATATTATCGATGCTCTTGATTGGAGTCTGGAGGAATGGGAAGAAGATGCCTCCCGCTTGCTCGCAAATGATAGCTGGAGGCGTGCCAACAGGAGAGGAAAGAGGGAACATGATGATGACCACCGTTCCTGACTACAACCTTGAACCTCCAACTCCGCACAAATATCCATCCTGCCCAATGTGTGGAACGGAGTTGTATGACTACGTTGTTATGGATTGTTGCGGCGACATCGTTGGGTGCAGTGAATGTACAAAAACGCTTGATGTCTATGAGTATGAGGCGGTGCTTGTCGATGAAGAATACTAAAAAGAAATCGCCTCACATCGGCATGATTCTGGAGCAGCGCGAGTGGTGTTACCACAACGAACTTGGCAAGTGGCTGCAAGACCATCCAAAAGCTACGCCTCCAGAAATTGATGAAGCGCACAGGAGGCTCGCAGAAAAATGGAAAATATAGTCGATAACTATGGTTTCGTTTACGAGGTCGTTTCCTCGTATCGGAATGGGTACAAAATTTTGTACCAAGTTAAAGGCGCAACCCCTTGCCCGTGGATTATCCGCGAACCAACAGGGTATATGCAGCGCTTCAGAAGCGAAGTAGACCTCTGGCATTACGCATTAGACAAGAAAATTTTAGAAAGAGAGGGTAAGGACGATGGGTGAAGCCATCCTTGTTTACGGGAAGAGCGGCAGCGGGAAATCCCGCTCCCTGCTGAATTTCGGCGAGGACGAAATATTCCTTGTAAACACTATCGGGAAGCGGTTGCCGTTTTCCAAAAAGTTCAAATACGAACTCCGCACGGACAGCATTGAAACCATCAAAGCAAAGCTGAAAGCGATGCCATGCAAAACAGCAGTGATTGATGACGCAGGATACCTGATGACCAACACATTCATGCGCTCCCACGGCAAGGGCGACCAGTTTGCTCTGTACAACCAAATAGGGGACACGATGTGGGGTCTGCTCCGTTGCATCAAACTCGATTTGCCAGATGATGTACTTGTGTACATCATGATGCATGAAGAGTCGGATGACTTCGGGAATACCAAGCTGAGAACAATCGGTAAACTCCTTGACCAAAAGGTCTGTTTGGAGGGCATGGTTACGATTTGCCTCCACTGTGTTGCCAAGGGCAAAGATCACGTTTTCGTAACCAACAGCAACGGTCTTGGCATCGAGAAGTCCCCAGAGGGGATGCTGGAAAACGAAGAGGTTAATGACCTCAAAGAAATTGACACAAAAATCAGAACATTTTGGGGTATTACGCCCGCAAAGGAAGAAAACAATGGGAAGTGATAATGATTCATTTGATTATGTCGGCACATTTGTCCCTATGACAGCGAATTTGTATGATTGTTACATCAAATGTGATGTATCCACGCAATTGCTGTTCAGAGGACTTGATCAGACTGGAGTGCTGAAATTGATGCAGCTTGTCAGAGATGCTGTTATTTACAAAGACTATACCAAACCCGAATACCGCAAGGTGTCTCTTATGGTAGAGACGCATGAGGAAGCCGATGGCAACGACAACGAGTAGTTGCACATCCTATGCCGAGCGCTGGGTAAACATCTTCTTCACGGACGAAGAAGTGTGCTGTAAATACTGCCCGCTGCTTGAAACATATGCCCGGAAGCAGTGCCGCAGGACGGGGGAGTACATAACCAATGATAACACTGTTGGATATTGGTGTCCTCTACTCAAGCCTGACGAACATGGTCAGTTCACAAATCCAATGACAGGGGAGGTGCTTCAAGTATGAAAATATTTGATCTTCATGTCGGGTCACAGCGTTTACGTTCTTTGCGTGAACAGAAAGGATTAACACTTGAAGAAGTGGCATCAGCAATTGATTGTTCATCAGTAACAGTTAAATTGTATGAATATCTTGGTAGAAACGTTGATTACGACAGAAAAGATGCATACGGAGGCATGAGAATTGAAACATTGTGCAAACTCGCTACTTTATTTGATGTAGACCCCGCATACCTTTTGGGGATGGAGACATCATGGTACAGCCCATTAAAATAACAAACATAAAAGGAGATATAAAATATGATTTCTAAACCGAGCAACTATGACAATATTAATGAAAATGGCGCTTCCAGCAAACTGCCGATGGGTGGCTACGTTGCCATCATCCGCAAGGTCACTGATGTGCAGGATAAGCAGTACCTTGAAATCGAATATGACATCGCTGAGGGGCAGTACAAAGGTATTGCCGTGGACGCTTATGAAGCGCTGGGGAAGTGGATTCACAACTTCAGAGTGTATTATACAGAAAAGGCACTCTGGCGGCTGAAGAAATTTATCTCCCGCGTTGAGCAGACGAATCCCAACTTTCAGTTCGATTGGAACAACCCGCAGTGCTTAGTGAATCGCGGCATCGGATTGGTAATCGGGTATAGGCAGTATTGGAAAGATGACGGGGCTCTCAAAGAAGCGCTTGATGTGCAGGACTTCTGCACTGCTGGCGATGTGCGCGAGGGCAATTTGCCCAAAGCGCCTGAGTGCAGAGCGCCGAAAGACCCGCCCCCTGCACCCGCAATGGAAACGCTGCCTGATGCTTCGGAAGACAATCTGCCGTTCTGATTAATTGGAAACTTTAAGTCAGAAACTAAAAGTTTAACAAAGGAGGAGTCACTTGACAGTATATGAAGATGTTGGAAACAAGATAGGTCAGCACGACAACATCTCTGCTTGGTGCGAAGCAAACGGCGTGACGATACGGAGGCAGAAACTCAACACTGGGGACTACTGCCTCCCGCCCCGTGTGTCTGTGGATACCAAGAAAGGGATGCAGGAGGTCTACCAAGACATCGTAAACGATCACGACCGCTTCCGCGCAGAGTGTATCCGAGCGCAAGATGACGGCATTCTGCTGGTGATTCTCATCGAGGACGAAGAGATTGGCTGCCTTGAGGAAGCCAAGCACTGGCAGAACCCTCGCCGAAAGAAATGGGAGCATGACTATGCGTTCGTTGCGAGGGCGCAAGAGAAAGGGAAGATGCTTAACCACAAAATCCCGAAGCCTCCAGTGCCATCTGATCGGCTGGTCGGGATGATGGAAGCAATGACCATGAAGTACGGAGTTGTCTTCACGTTTTGCCATCCAGACGACACTGGAGAAACGATATACAACATTCTAACCACATGGAGGTGAGAAGCAATTGCTGGACAAATCATAAGCTACGATGCCGCAGATGACATCGCGGAGGCAATAAAGGGCTTTTCAGTTGATGACCTGATTGCTGCCGCTCCATCTGTGTGTTCCATCCTAGACCTTGCCGAGCGGGCAACTGCCCAGTCTCTCTTCCTTGCGAGGGCGCAGGAGTTGAAAGCTAAACCATTGTTGAGCAAAATCTTCTCTGCCTACCAGCGCAAAGAGAAGCAGGAAAACATGGAATCGGTCAGGCGATACAATGAGGCACTATATCAAAGCAACGATGTGCCTTTCCTTGAAGTTGATACCGAGGGGAAGCCAAAACCTACCATCTTCAACTTCAAGAGCATTATGCTCAAGAAAGACTTCTACGCGAACGTGCGGTTCAACGTCCTTGCCAATTATGCAGAGAGGCACATTGTGACCGTAAAGAACGGCAAAGAGGCGGTGACCATCCGCAGATGGACAGACGCGGACGAAGCGCTCTCCAAGGAATATATCGAGCAGGAGTTTGGCATCTATTCCGACAAGAAGCACTATGATGCGCTTCGCATCCTCTTCCAAGAACGCAGCTACAACCCTGTTCTGGAAATCCTGCAAAACCTCCCGCCGTGGGATGGAGTTGACCGCTGTGAATGCTTCCTGACGAAATGGGCGCTGGCAGATGATACTCCCTATGTCCACGAATGTTCCCGCCTGATATTTGCCGGTGGCATCTGGAGGATGATGCTTCCGGGGTGCAAAATGGACGATGTGGTGGTGCTTATCGGAAAGCAGGGCGGCGGCAAATCGAGTCTTATCCGTTTCCTCGCCTTGCATGACGATTACTTCGGCGAGATAAAGACGGTCGAGGGCGACAAGGCGACAGAGCAGTTGGCAGGGAAGTGGATTTGTGAGATCCCCGAGTTGGCTGCGTTCACAAAAGCACGCGAAGTTGAAGCGGTAAAGGCATTCATCACACGCCAGAAAGACAGCTATCGCAAACCATATGACCGCAATGTTGATGACAGACCAAGGCGCTGCATCTTTGTTGGCAGCACAAACAATCCGAACTTCCTTGTTGACCTAACAGGCAACCGCCGCTTCTATCCCGTCCAGACCCGCAGCGTTGGTTATGAACTTTTCAAACGTGAAAATGAATGCCGAGATTATATTGCTCAGTGTTGGGCAGAGGCACTTGTAAAGTACAATGAGGGGCGTATGCCAAACTATGCCAACGAAGCACTTGTGGAGGAATATCGGCGGGCGCAGGAGAATGCAACTCAGGATGACTGGCGCATTGGCGCTATTGAGTCATATCTGGATGACAAGGCGGTCAATGATTTCGTTTGCGTTAAAGAATTAATGGAATGCGTTTTGTCTCCAGACAAAGATCATCCATTGAACCCTACTCCACGCGATAGCAAAGATATTGGCATCATCATGTCCCGCATGGACGGTTGGGAGAAGACTGATCTGCGCCGATATACTGCAAAATATGGGCGACAGCGCGGATGGATAAAAACAAGCGAATCTGAGCCGAAGCCAGAAGATTATGTACGATCAGGAGATTTGCCGTTCTGATGGACATAGATGAAGCGAAACGCCACAAGGCGATAATGAATGCCGCGATGAGGGCAAAGTGGTCAAAAAGTGTGCTGCGAGAATGCCCTCATCCCGGCGTAAAACAAACATACGGGACTGCCGAAGTGCCAATCTGGATTTGTTTCTCATGCCAGTATGTGCATCGATATCAGTGGCACGGAGGCGTATCCTGTGATTACGAGGAGGAAATATGATTGAAAATAATATAAGCATTGATGCTTATATACACAGATTAATTTTGGCGTATATGAGAAAAGATTCTGGGGAAGAAATTCGTACACTTAACATTCTTGATAAAGTCGGAATGGGAAAATATGATGCACTTGAAGTTGCAATGAATATGCTTCCAGATGTTGTAATTGAAAAAGGAGGTCAATGATAGAAGATCATAACAATTTAGAACAAAACGACATAATCGATACAATGACCCCCGAAGAGTTCCATGCATACAACGTCTTGCAGACACTTATCGTCCTGCTCGACAACCTCTACTGCACCATCTTTGTTGTGTGCATTACGTTCCTGACATGGAAGATCGGCAATTGGAAGCTGATGTGGTTTTATTTGCTTCCTGTGATCGCGTACCTCGCAGTGTAGGAGGGCGCTATGACAAAATCAGAGCAGCTTGCAAAATATATCCCCAACCAAGGGAATGACCCTCTGGACAAAGAGTGCGGGCGGCGCATTATTGAACTCATCAGGAAGCGCGGTCTGAAGCACAAGGACGCAGTGAAAATACTTGGGTGGACTACAACCACGCTGTATTCGTACACAAGCGGTCGCAAGCGGCTGCGGATTAACCGCTTTGCCCAACTCGTAGACGGTTTGCAGTTGAAGCAGTCGGAGGTAGTGTATCTGCTGGAAGTGTACTGGGAGGATGACAATGGGTGATACAACAAGAGAAGCATATATCAAGAAGATTAATGAGGTGCTTGAGGACAGTGCAAAAAGCTATTTCCTTGATACCAAGACCGACTTAATTGCGTATGCGATTGTGTATGCGCTGTGCTGGGTTGCAGAGGAATTGCACGAAGCGAACAAGAGGTGCAAAGATGGCTGAGTATATCGAACGGCAAGAAGCAATTGACACTGTTGCTTGGTACAGAGAAGACCCAGACGGTGTAGACCATGCATTGCAAAGCATTATGAATATTCCTGCCGCAAACGTTCAACCCGTCATTCACAGCACTTGGGATAAGCATGGATATTCTTGCCCGTGTCTTAACTGCGGATATGATTTTGGATACGCTGGAACGCCTATTGAGGTAAAGATGAAGTATGAGTTCAAATACTGCCCAAGTTGTGGCGCGAAGATGACTTGGAAAGGCGGGAAAGATGGCTGAGTATATTGAACGTGAAGCGGTTCTTGATATATTGGCAAGCAAAAACGCCCCTTGGGATGCGTATGTGAAAGTAAGCCAGTTGAGGTTTGCAGACGTTGTGCCTGTGGTGCATGGAAAGTGGGTGTATGACGAGAATGGAATGGATTGGAATATCCCTGCTTGGAGATGTAGCGAATGCGATGCAGTACACCCTGCACTTCCAACATTCTGCGGAAAAGAAAAACTGCACTTGTTTGTTGGAAGTAAATTCTGTCCTAACTGCGGTGCAAGAATGGACGGTTGACACGATGGCTGACGATTTGAAAAAGAAAACACACAAAGACTATACTGCATGGGATTTGAATGTTCCACAGACAGTCATTGTGAAGAACAGACAGAAACTCGAAGCAATATTCAAACGTAAGGCAAGAAGAAAAATGAAACAGGAACTAAAGGAGGATGACAATGGCTGATGTTTTGATCCGTGGCATGGAAATGCCGACAAGCTGCAATGATTGCAGATTTGCGGTTGATGGTTGGTTCTATGTCGTTCCGCCAACAGACAGACAGCCAAAGCTTAACTATGAAGTTAGAACAAATTGGTGTCCTCTCATCGAAGTGCCGCCGCATGGGGATTTGATTGACATAAATGCGTTGAAACTTGCGATAGTAAACGTTGACTATGTGAACAAGCATGATTATTTGAAAGGGGTTTTGAACGCAATAAACAATGCTCCAACCATCATCCCTGCTGACAAGGAGAGCGAGGCATGAGTTGTCCATATTGTCATGGAGACAGAGAGGGTTTCTTTGCATCGTTAGATAGAAAAGGTCATGTGTTTGTTATGTATCCAAATGTAATGAAATTTAAATTTAAAGGAGATCAGTATTGCTTTTGGATAAACTACTGCCCTATGTGTGGAAGAAAATTGAAAAAGGACGGTGATGCCAATGTACCCTAACGGGAATCCTCACATAATGCTACCATGCCCCAATGATGGGGCAGAAGAAGTCTATGATGAATATTATGATACCGCAGGAAACTACCATTATACAGGAGTTAAGACAGGACATCATGTGATTAGATTTGAAGGGATGGAGCAAAACAACAATGGATAAAGAAAAAGAATATGTAAAGATCGAAGTCGGTGCGTTCTATCGTTTCACGCATATGCTTGAAACGCTTATAGAGTATTCCATTAATAACCAGAGTGAATATGATGTACTTCATGAGATGTTAGTAGACTTCGAGCATGAAGTGATGGTAGACACATATGGTGAAGCATGAAGTGCGATAACTGTAAATACTATGATTGGTATTACGATTTCTGTAATAAGTGGAAATGTGAAGTAGATGCCAGAGAAGTACACGATTGTTTTGAGGAGGGCGAGTGATGTACGAAGACCTGATAAATCGGCTGAGAGCGCAAGCAGATGCGGAACGATTTTTCAGCGGAGAAAAAATGCTGTATGACGAAGCAGCCGATGCCATAGAGGAACTGAGCAAACTACACGAAACTCAAAAGAAAAACCTATCTGTGCTTACGGATGCCTATATGAAGAGTTGGATTCCCGTGGCGGAGCGGTTGCCAAACGGAAATGGTGAATATCTCGTTTCAGGAAAGGACAAAGTTTGGGTGTGTGAGTTTATGATACTTGGTGACGTAGGTGGTTGGTGCAATAGTGCAATAAATCCATGTGTGAAATATTGGATGCCACTACCAGAACCGCCAAAGGATGGTGAGACATGAGTGTAACGTGTGATAAGTGCAAACACGCAGAAGAGAGTAATACTGCTGAGGGTGATTATTTCTGCACACGGTATAAAATCATTTGTTCTGGAATATTGGGGTGTGATCTTGGTTATCCAAAGATGAAAACCAACTCAGATAGAATCCGTAGCATGACGGATGAGGAATTGGCATCGGTAATTACAGACGATTGGTGTGAAATAGTTTGTGGCGAAACTGATTATCTTTGCAATAATGGCACTTGTGAACAGCACGTTTTGAAGTGGCTGAAAGAAGAGGTGAAACATGAACACACTTAAAATCTTATTTCCCGCACTGATGGTTATCGGTGCAGCAGGAAGCCTCTTGGTAAACATCGCAACCAAGGGTGAGTTTGCAATCAGCTTGCAGTGGATTGGGGCGTGTCTGCTGTACACCGCCTTGTTGTTGAGGAATATGGGATGATCAACTGTAAACATTGTAACCAAACGAAAAATTGCTGGTTTGCTGGCGAAGACCACGAAAGAGAGGAATGCAGACAATATATCCCAACAACAAACGCTGAACGAATCCGCAGGATGTCGGATGATGAATTGGCGTGCTTCCTTGCTGATGCATATGCTTTGGGGGCGGTGCAAGAAAAGTGCAGTGCGAGAGCATGGAAAAGATGGTTAACAGAGGAGGTCAAAGCATGACAGGAATTAAAAGCAATGGCATCTTGCTTGCCGTCCGCAGACTTCCAGACCACAAACGCCCAGTATTGACGGTATCAATCGAGAATGAATGTGTCAATGAGATGTATGTTGTCGCTTCGTTCAGCAGCGAAGAGAAAGCGAAGTGGACAGAGGAAATGCTGGAGGCGATGTTTGCACAATACCCAGAAGTGGGGGATACATCCAATGAAGATTGACGAAAACACCATTAACCACAATGCTCTCCTCATCATCGAGAAGAACATCACAACCTACACTTACGAATCGGCTGGCAAAGAAGATGATATTCTTCGTGCCATGAACCTTGCTTACATCAATGGAGTTGTTGAATTTGCAGACGCATTAAAGGAGGCACTGAAATTATGAGCGTCTATATTATCCTGACAGCGTGCTTTGTAGGAACATATGTCCTTGGCGTTGTAGTAGGGAGGTTGTCAACAAAACTGTGAGTTATCAAAGGAAATATCAGATGGGGGATCGAATTACGTCCCTTGACGAATTAGTACAGCAAAAATGGGTGTATTTGTTTCCGAACCCAAGAGGTATCAAGCACATTGGTTGGATAAAATCAATGCAGCTTGAAGTAGTCAGGAGATTCCTTAACGTTGGCATATATAAGGCGATTCCTGTTAACAAGGAGGACTCTGAATGAGCGTAGAACTTTGGGGTTACGACCACGCTCACTGTGATGGACATGAATGTGTCAAGGACTGCGACCGCTGCCCGTACAATGTGGAAAGGAATATCTTCGAAACAGCATTTGTATCTGATTCACAAGCCGAGCTTGGCGCTTCTTGCGTCATTTGTGGCGGGTTTATTCCCATTCACTTTCCCAGCCAAGCAGTCTCGCACTTCTGTGATGAGTGTATATCTCGTTTAAAGCACGTTCTGTACCCGACAGAAATCTTTGATTTAACAAAATCTTATCCAGTGCGAGTGACCGACAACCCGGAACTCAATCTTGTAGAACTGCATCATGTGACATACGATGATGCCCAGCTTGGGAGAGAGAAGTGATGGAAGAGCCAAAACCTTGCCCTTTTTGCGGCAGCCAAGTCTACATTGTTTACAAGTCCCGTGAAGACCTCTTCCTCGTTTATCACAAAGGCTTTAACCAATGCTATTTTCAAGAACCTTTCGGCATTACTACCGATCAAGTAGGCTGCTTAAAAGAAGCAACAGACGCTTGGAACAGGAGGGTAAACAAATAGCATCTTATCTTTATCCAAAAGGAGGTGATTCAGATGAGCCAAGGAATGGGCGCTGGAAGACCGAGAAAACATCCACGCGACCCTGCGGTCGGGCAACTCGCCATCGATGCAGAATGGCAAGACATCGCGGACGAGAAAAGCGAAGCGATAATCCAAAAGCAGAAGTATGTGGATTACTCGATGACTGCTCTGGTAGACAAAGCAGATGACGGGAACAACCGTTTCGCAGCCATCATCTTGGCGATCCAAGAAATATCGCAGGATGCCAACCTTGAAGATGTGCAGTCCCTCTACGATTGCTTCCACAAATATTTGGAGTTTTGTTATGAACACAACGTAAACATCACAAACAGCAGCGCATATATGGCGTGTGGCATCAGCAAACAAACCGTCAGCGCTTGGTCACTTGGTATGTACCGAGCCGCTCACGATCCTGAGTACAAGAAGTTTGCCCAGTATGTGCAACAAATGTGTGGCATTAACCGTGAACAAATGATGGTTGACGGGAAACTTAACCCAATTGTCGCCATCTGGCATCAGAAAAACTACGATGGCTTTACTGATAGACCGCCTGAGTTGACCGCTCCAGAAGACGAAACCGAAGACCCGACTGTGTCTGAAATCGCTCAGAAGTACGCCAACATTGGTGACGATTAACAGTATCCTGATTATCTTTATCTTAAATTGCGTGATATAATCTTCCCAAGAAAGAGGTGATAACATGGCACGAATCGGGCAGACATACCGCAAGAAGAAACCGAGCGGGATGAGCAGGGAAGCGAAGAACGCTCACAACGCATACCAGCGCAAGTACACCCATGACCACCCCAAGAAGAAGCGCGAGGCGAACAAGCGCTATTGGGAGAAGCGCAAGGCAAGAGCAGGGGACTAATACCCCTATTATCTTTATCTTTATCTTAAATAGTGCGATGCGGGCAAAACAAAATTCACTAATAAAGGTAGGTGGTTAAACCTCCTGAAAAGTCGAGTTCACTACAAATTTCATCCCGCACGCACTCAGGGCGGCACTCTTCAGCAAGGTGTCGCCCACTTTTCATACCTATTTGCGGTGATCTGAGCCACCCGCCCCGGCACTTCGGCTGGAGGCAAAGAAAAACGGGCAAGATTCCAAGTGTTACCGCCAAAATCTGCACTTTTTCCGGGAAACATTCAAAGTATACATATAACCGCCCATCAAGGCGCCTCCTACTCCCTACCCCGGCGAGCGCCGCGCCCCTCCCTCCCGGCTGCCGGGAACACTTCTACCGATTTTTAAATTTCGGAAAATCATGATCCCAAAAAGTTACAAAAAATTACAGAAAAACTTTAGTTCGCTAAAGTAGGGGAGTGGTTCTTCCCCTCCCCCGCTGGGAAAGAAAAATGTTGTGCATATTGACGGTGGCGGTTTCCATAATTTAGTTGTCGCCTCCGGGCAACCTCCCTCCCGCCCCGCCGCCGTGCTTTTCTTGCGCTGGAAAACAGCACAAACCGGGCGGGGTTGCAAAAATGCCGCCCTGCTGCCCGCGTGCGGTGTTTTGGCGGTTAAACCGTGTCAATATACCCCTAAACATAAAACGCAATACAGGCGCTTGTGGGGGCGTTTTTCGTTGCGTCCCTCCCGGCGTGCGCTCCCCTGCCCCGCCTCCGATCGGAGCGGCAGCGCCGCATATATTGCCCCGTATAGCGCCCGCCCTGCCCCGGAGCAAGGGCAACAAAAAAGGCGGGGATTTTATCCCCCGCCGATTGCTTTTGATAACTCCCGCCGCGCTTTGTATAATTGCGTGTCGATTGCAAGCCGTTTTCTTTGTGCTGCATACAAGTCTTGCCGTTTTCTTTTCAATATCTTTTCCGGGATGACAGCGCCGTAATAATTCATTTGTTCATCACTTGCAAGCGCTGCCGCCGCGGCGTTTTCCTCCGCTATTGCTTTACCCCGCATTGTTTCCAGCGTCCGCACGCGCTCCCGGTAAAATTGTAAATCCGTTCCAATTGGTGGCGTATATTGCGCCGTTTTCGGGGCGGGCGGTTTATATTCCTCCGGGACGGTTGCCGCCTCCCTGCCCCGGTTGCGCTTGCGGTTGTTGAATAGGTACAACGCAAAGCAGCACAACGAAAATATAAAAGCTGCTGTTTTCATCTTATCCCCTCCGTGTTATGTCATAATCGGCAAGGGCGTAAACCGTGCAATTTGTTTCCGATGTAAACAATTCAACAACGCGGTCATGATAAAAAGTAAACCAAACATTTTTGACAATTTCCGCCTCCCCGGTTGCCCGGTTTACAACGGAGTAGTTAAACATCGTTTGAGAGACAATCTTGTTTTTCACTGCTGCCGCCCTCCCTCCGTGCGATATAAACGCGCCAACAATACCGGGTTGTATCAAAGCGGGGCGCAAGATAATAAAACTGTCCTGCCCTTTTGCCCTTGCCTGCGATATACACAACACTGTTTTCCCGGCTGCCCTTGCGGGTAACATATCCCGCCTCACTGGTAACCTCCCCCGTTTCGGTATAACCATAACTCCGCGCCTCCGCAAGCGTTAAAATCCCGCCGCATATGTTGCGGGCGTATTGTTTCCCGTAGTAGTACATTATAAACCTCCGTTTCATAATTCACGCGGCGACAGTGCCGCGTATATTTTGTTATAGTCTGTTTCTTGCCGCCGGGGCGGTTGCGCTGGAAACATCCAGCAAACAACCGCGACAACCGCCAACACGGCAGCAACACACAAAGCGAAAACCCCTATATTCATAACGGCAATTAATGCGCGTATACTGCACGCCGCCCGCCCCTTTTGGCGTTGTAGCAATAACGGCACTCACAACAACGGACTCCCGTTCTCCGTCCGTCCTTGTTTACCGCGGGGCAATGTGGCAGTGTTGCAAGTTCCGGGTTGCTGCCGTTGTCATAAATGAATTGCGGCAAGTCCGCAATCGGATCACAATGCCCCTCCCACGGGCTACATTGCAAAGAGAAATTTTCCGGGAGGTTTTCCACCCCGTAACGGAGAACAACCTCCCGCGCTTTAGTATACGCCCCGAACCGCGTTCCCGGGTGGCGGGCAATCATAGCGCACAACTCCGAAAAGTAAATATAGCTTTTCTCCCCCGGCACGCCGTCCGGGTTCTTATCAATAATAAAGTCCCCGCTGTCGTGAATACGGAACAACTCCGGGTTGTTACCGTCCGCAAAGATTGCCGTTTCCAGTGCCGCAACAACGGCGGCAGGGTCTTTTTTAATGGCGGCAGTGTTTTCCGCGTAATGGATGAAAACATCGGTATAACGCGTCATGCGCTTTGCATAACATCCGGGGCAATTGCCCGCACAAGTTCCGCAAGCTGTCCCCGGATTAATCCCGGCGGCGCTGTACTTTTCCAGCGCGGCGGCGGTTTTCGGGGTTGCGCCGTTGTAAATAGCAGACGCGTCCCCGGCTAAAAGGTTAAAACTATCAATCCCGGTTTTCGAATTGTCGCGGGAAATAAAGACTTTGACAGAATCAATATTTTTTGCTATCATGATATAACCTCCGTTTAAATTTCATAATGTGGTAGTTGTGGATTTGTTCGGGGTTGCCCTTGCAAAAGTTGCCGCTTTTACAAGGGCTTTTATTCACCCGGCAATCTCGCACAATTCGTCAAGAAAAGAGTACATTTCGTCAAGCGAAAAACCGCTCACGCGGGAAAATTTGCGATTGCTACGCTTGCAAGCCCGGAAAGTTTTCAGCGCTTTGATACTATCGTTGTTATAACCGTATTCATCGCAAAACGTCTCAAAATCGCCGCTACCAGCAACCGCGTCCGAAACAAAGCAGTAAAACGCGTTCAATACATCGCTTTCCGTGTCAAGTTCCGGGCGGGCAAGGCTTGCCCAAAAGTCAAAACTCGTTGTCGCTCCCGTTTCCGAGTTTTTCACAATAACCTTGTAATAGTTGTAGTTGTTTCCATTCCACGATGCGGCTTTGTCGCCGTGAAACTCCGCTTTGACTTTGAAATTTTTAAATTTTGCTATCATGACTTGATATCCTCCCATAAATTAATATTTGATATTTTGCCGGGCGTTTAAGTTCCCGTGATTACCCGCCCCGGCTTTACGCGGCGGGCAATGGCTGGAATTTAAACGGTTAATCTTGCACAAAGTAGATAGTGCCGACCCGGATTGATTTATCGTCCCATTTTTTATGTTTGCGTTCCATTAGGGCGGCATAAGCGTCTTTTCTTAGTTTGAAAGTCCCGAAAAGTTCATCTTTGTATCTTAGTTCCCAGTGGTAATTCTTCATTGGTTCGACTTTGCGCCCGTTAAACTGCATTTCCAAAATTTTGTAACTTTCCGACCAACGTTCCCACATTTCCGCGATTTCTTCCTTATACAAGGAGTCGCAAAACGCTATACTTTTTACAACCGTTTTCTTTCCGTCCTTTACTTTGATAGTAACTTCCCCGCGTGGTAAATCGAAATAACCCATTTTTATTTCCTCCGTTTTTATTATTTCCGGGGGATTAACCCCCGGTTAATTTTCCTCCGTAAACATTTTGTATGTTAATAGTAGTTCGTCTTCTTCTATTTTGATGTATTCATCGCAATAAAACGAAATGCGTTTAAAATCAATGTAATTATCAATTACCATATCGACCCGGAAGTAAGTATCGCTTAAAACATTCGGATTGAATGCGGTTACTTCACATTTGACGATTTCGCCATTGCAATTGCGCTCCGTCAATTCTTCAAATGCGTTGCGGAGGTCGTTCTCTGTATTCCGCGCCTTGAAAGTTTTTAGGTCTTCCTTTACTTTGTTTAGATTTCCTACAAGCGTGTATTCCTTATCAATTGTTAATTTCATTGTTTTTTACCTCCTATTTAGTTCGTTAAAGTATTTTTTTTCTCGGTTTCGTCTGCTGACATTGCGTATTATATAGGGTAAAACCCTATATTTCAATTAGCAAATTGCACAAAATATATAATGTTTAACCCTATATTTTTGTGCATATATACAGCAAATTGTCAAAATGTGATGTTAAACCCTATATTTTATATGAAAGTAGGTACTTTTTATGCCTCAAACAGAAGCGCAAAAAAGGGCGGTAAATAAATATCAAGCCGCGCATTATACAATTGTTGGTTGCAAAGTCCGCAAAGAATACGCGGAGCGCTTCCGGGTTGCGTGCTACGAACGCGGCACAACGCCCGCGGAGGTATTCAAGAAAACAATTGCCACATTTCTTGCGGAGGATATACCCGCGGAGGACGGCAGCAGCGCCGCGGAGGATGATAATTTATAATAAAGTAGACAAGTGCAATTTTTGCGCCCTTGCTGCCCCTACACGCACGCCGCCCGCACGCCCTCCCTCCGTACCCCTGCCCGGCTGCCGCGCGCCCTTGTGCGTGCTGTAGCGGTATACAAAGAATGAACTGCACGCCGGGACGGGCTGCCGCCCTTGCGGTTGCTGCTGCCGTCCTTAACTGTAAACCCGGCTGCCGCCCTTTTAACCGGGAGCGCCGTAAACCGTAATCAGCAGGGGAGCGGCGGCAGGATCGCGCCCGCTTGCCCGAATTACAATAGAATACAAGACGGTATAGTCGCGCCCTATCTATTACGAAATGTAATACATACTATGAGAGAGTGTAATATACATAAGTGTTAGAATGCGGTAACAGTGGAATACCGAATTGTAGTGGAATGTAACTCCCTCCCCGCTGGACGACCCCGGAAAATTTTTAACAACATATGAATAGTGGTTCAAATGAACATATAAAAATAGTAAATAAACATTATTAAGCGAGATTTTTACGCAACAAAAGTTTAATAAGTAGCCACTTTTCAAGAAATAATCAACAAACGTTGTGCATAATGGGTTTTGGTTTCCATAATTTGGTTACGCAATCAGCTTGCTTTCGCACGGTAGCGATTTAGCGAACTAAAGATTGACGGGGTTCGGGGATATTGGTTACAAATTGGGGACAGAGGTTACCCCCATCAACCTCTCCAAAAAAGAAAAACGCCCTAAAAATCATTGCACTGTCCCGTCTTGTCCCATCTTGTCCCATAGTCTGTCCCATACTTTTATAATATATATACCCTATGAAATGTATATATTTATATATATTTAGGTACTTTTTGATACAAAACGGGACAAGGGACAAGAAAATGGAGATTTTTATACATGAGGAATTTAATCGTGTCGCAAAATTGAATTTCAGATAATGTATTAGGGAAAACGTGTCCCATTTGTCCCACTGTCCCATACAGTAGTTGCTTATTCAAGTATTCTGTGGTTGTGGCAAGGTTCTGCGGCTGGTAGAATAGGATAGATCACATCTTTGGAGACTTTAAAGGAGGGTGGCGCGGTGTCGGAGCAGAGTGAACGGCTGGTAGAAAAACTCATCCGCTTGGATGATGTTGGGGCGTGGAAAGACGCTCTCACGCTTTGTAGACAGATGATAAGCGAGGGCGCGGTGGAGGTGATTGCGCCGGGAGGGATGCTGCTTGCGGAGGAGAAAAATCTCGAAAATGTAAAAAAGGCGCTTGGGTACGGGAGAGAGTTGCGGAAGCTGCTGGCGAAGAGGCTGAAAGCAGGGGACGCGAGCGGGGAGAAGTTGTATTGGGACTTGCTGCTCATGGCAGCGCCGTATGACTTTGACAGCTTTTGTCGGTATATAGAAAAGGATAGAGAACCGACCAAGAAGTTCTATGAACCCCGCAGGAAGCAGTTGTATCAGCTTGCGGTCGCCCTCCAGAAGATGGAGGACAACGAACTTGATCTGCTGGCGGTCAGTATGCCGCCCGGTGTCGGGAAGACGGCGCTTGCCATCTTCTATGTATGCTGGACGAGCGGCTTGCATCCAGAGTTGCAGACCTTGTGCGCCTCACACAACACGGAGTTCCTGCGCGGGATGTACGATGAGTGTTTGCGAGTGATGGACAAGGACGGCGAGTACCGCTGGGCAGAGGTCTTCCCGAATGTCGGCATTGTCGGCGAGAACGCGAAGAATATGCGGATAGACTTAGGGAAGCGGAAGCGTTTTCAGACGATAGAACTCACATCGCTGGGGTCAGGGAACGCTGGTAAAGTGCGTGCAACGAACTTGTTGTACTGCGATGACCTTTGCCAAGGGATAGAGCAAGCGATGAGCGCCGACCAGATGGCGAAGTTGTGGCAGAAGTATACGGTCGATCTGCGGCAGAGGAAGCAGGGGAACAGGGTCAAGGAACTGCATATCCAGACCCGCTGGAGCGTGGTCGATGTCGTAGGTCGTCTGCAAGACCTCTACGATGGTGACGGGCGGTCGCAGTTCATCAACTTGCCCGCTCTGGATGACAATGGGCAGAGCAACTTCAACTACCCGTATGGTCTTGGGTTCACAACGCAGATGTATCACGACTTGGAATCCAGCATGGACGATGCTTCTTGGCGGGCGCTGTACATGGGCGAACCGATAGAGCGCGAGGGGCAGTTGTATGCTCCTGATGAACTGCGGAGGTATTACACCCTCCCGGAGCGCGAGCCAGATGCCATCCTTGCCGTGTGCGATACCAAAGAGCAGGGTAGTGACTACTGCGCCATGCCGATTGCGTACAAATATGGTGATGACTACTATATTGACAAATGGATTTGCGACAACGGCAAGCCAGAGGTTCTGGAGGAGCGCATTGTCAACGTGCTGCACGACCTCGATGTCAGCACCGTGCGGTTTGAGAGCAACCGAGGTGGCACGCTCTTTGCCGACAACGTGCAGAAAGGATTGATTGCCAAAGGGTCTCACTGCCATGTGACCACGAAATGGAATCAGACGAACAAGGAGACGCGCATCTTGGTCGCCTCCTCTTGGGTTAAATCACACTGCTTGTTCAAGGCAGAGAGCGAGTACAACGGCAAGGGCGAGGGGGGCGGCAAGCTGGACAAGGAATACCGCACTGCCATGACGTTGGTGACAAGCTACACGATGAGCGGAAAGAACAAGAATGACGACACGGTGGATGCCCTCGCCGACCTTGAAAACTTCGCCAAAAACCTTGGCGGCAGCGTTGTCAAAGTGATGCGGAGGACGTTCTGAGCAAGCAAAAAAAGCCATCCTCACAGCGAGGGTGGCTTTCATTTTTTCTGCCTTTGTATTCTGGCATACAAAATAGTTGAAAAGTTCTATTATTGTGCCAAAACGAAAGTATGATATATGTTACTCGGTTGAAAAGTGAACAAATCATTTGTTAGAATGGGGAAGAACAGATATGTTCTTCTCCATTTTTTTCTCTTTCTTTTTTTCAGGCGTTTCATGGGGTAGCCGCAGGGGTTTTTAAAAGTTTTTTCCTCTCCCCCTTATCCTCCTTCGGGCGCACCACGGACAATGTGTCGCGGCTTGTGTTGGTGCTGAGACTAATTGTCGGCGTGAAAATCGCCATTTTGATTAAGTGAGGTCGGCGAGAGATGGCTGAATGGAATAGCATGACTTCAAGCGGCGCATTATCTGGTGACATGACCCCACGGCGCTTGTTTGGAAGAAGAAAAATCGTCACGAATGCGGCAGAGATCAACAGCGACAACGTTGTATACGAAATCGTTGAAAAAGCGCATCTGACGCATCTGAAGAATAAGGACGAGATTGAATATCTCTGGCGATACTACAAGGGCGACCAGCCGATATTGTATCGGCAGAAAGAGATTCGCCCCGAAATCAACTATCACGTTGTAGAGAACCGAGCGCAGGAGATTGTTGCGTTCAAGACGGGGTATTTGTGCGGTAGTCCCATCCAGTATGTGTCGCGGAATGGCGGGGATGA
>Ga0310786_10001088_pt1 | contig 43560 bp, 30 predicted proteins | sample AusTroGonzalo_MG_FD_203881 | JGI IMG/M metagenome (GOLD analysis project Ga0310786, IMG submission 203881) | Bovine rumen microbial communities from tropical cattle in Woodstock, Queensland, Australia - Gonzalo_03 (v2) (version 2) | ecosystem: Host-associated > Mammals > Digestive system >...
ATACGACGGTATATCCGTGCGTGATATCCTCGGAAGACGAGCCATCGTCGATCACGCGCGACCATGTCGTCGCCATGGTTGCCGACGTGAACCGCATATTCCGCCAGGTCGGAATGAGATTCACTGTCGCGGAAAGCGTGCTGTTTGTGACGAACAGCGTTTGGGCGGAGAGCGGTTTGGTGGACATAAATGTAAGGCGTGTTATCAGGGACGTCATGACGAACACTGGCGGCGTGGAAGTGTATTTTATCCCGGGAATAGGGGAGCGAGCGGGGCATAAGGGCAGGGTTCTGGGTCATGCTTCTTCATTTGGCGTAATAGTGAATGACGCGTCCAATTCGCGAACCCTTGCTCACGAGCTTGGACATGCGTGCAATTTGCCGGACATCTACAATGACGTGGGGAATGGTGACGGCAGCCCTCTGATCGGGCGACTGCAGGAGGAGGACATGCCGTTTGACTGGAACAACGGAGTAGGTCCGGAGTTTTTCCCTGCATACGACACTCTCTACAATGTCATACCTTTGTTGCTCATGTATGGCTTTGAGAGTGACTATAAGGCTGACATCCCGGGTGGCGCCATATTGGGGTTTGCCGATGCCGAAAGCGATGTGGGAATTCAAGTTCCTGCTTTACGGCAGGTCGGGAGGATGTTGCTCAATCGATCCCCGAGGAGCAGGTAACATGGAGAAGGAGGTTGCATGAGAAAGGTAATAGTGGCAGCATGTATGGTCGCAGTGGCGGCAGTTGCAGGGACAATGTACGATCAAGCGGCTTTGGAGCGAAGATTGTACTTCCTGTGCCTGCCGCGAGACAACCTGACGTTGGAAGAAGAGGATGCGCTTGCCCTGCCGCGGCGCAGCCGAGACGCGCTGAAGAGTGGTTTCGGCCGCTTTATCGTTCAGGGCGGATGGACGACTAATCAAGTGATAGAGGGCTTGATGTTCGTTGCAACCAACTACATGTCTGATGCAAACTGGACGACGGAGCGCAACAGGGACAAGGCTGTCAACGCGTTTTGCACGTTGCGCGACATCAATCATCCTATGGTGACGAATTTCTTCAGGTCCGTCAACAATACGGACATCCGCGGCTGCCATGACATAACGCTGCCGGGACTCGTCCAGTACTCACACCTGGAGCCCGAGCTCCTTGACTACTTGAAGGGCTTTTGTGTCCAGACCAACATCTACGATCATCTTGCAACTCACATGATGATGGAGATGTTCGAGTGCTACAACACTCTTCCGGAGGCCGAGAAACCGGCTGCGAAGGTGCGGCTGGCGAAGTACATGTATTTCGCAATTCATCACACGACTCGGCAGATGGCGTGGCAGGATCGCGAGCTTGCAAAATTTATTCCAGCCTACTCCAACAGCTTGCAGCGGTTGAGCGCCATGCAATATGTATATTCAACTGCTACAAATGAGCGCCAGCGGGTGCGCGCAAGTATGGAGATTGAGCGCATGTCGCAACTTGGCACCAATCAGCTGAACGATGTTTCATGGATAGCGCAATGAAAGAGTATCTGTCCGTTCTGGCGGTGGTTGCCGCGTTGAATGCGGCAGCGGTTGGGTTCAATGTCGGCGCATTGCCGGATCCGGCTTTCATCGACACGGAGAGTGCGACGAACATCTGCTTCGCGGCGGTTCCGAATGGGATGCCGTGCGACTTCATGGCGACTGTCGCGCTGGAAGGGACGGCGACAAACTGCTATCAGCTGACTTTCGGCACGGATGCGGACGGAAACGGCACCCTTTCGCCCGAGGAGTCCGACGTCTCCATCGGGTGGCGGGCCGGAAGATGGTTCATTGGAAGGGCTGACACGTCCGAACGCTTCTTCGCGTCATCGTCGCCGTCGTCGGGCTCGCGGACGCTTTCTCTTGCGCTACACGCCCGTTCCGACGGTCGGCTTCGCCGTGTTCAAATCTCTGCCGACGGCGCGGCGCTTTTTCCGGAACTCGTGGCGGAGCGGCTACCCGGTATCTGAGACTGTCGATGAAGTTGTATTGCCGGAAATGAGGCATGTTGGATGCATTTTCATAAATCGTTCACCGCAGAGCCGGTGAGAAAGGTGCGCAAATGAAGGATATTGTGATTGTTGTCGCGATGCTGTTAGCAGTGCCTGCTGTTTGCGGGGCGATTGCATATGATCAAGACTTGCTGGAGCGCAGGGCAGCGAGCAGTCGCATGCCCAAGGACTGCATTTCTCCGGAAGAGGAGGAGGCTCCGGTCGTTCCGGCACGGGAAAGGGATGCAATCAAAGAGCACTTCTCAAATTTCATCACAAGGGGCGGATGGACCACGAACCAGTTTATTGAAGGCCTCATTTACGCTGCGACAAACTATATGGATGATGCCAATTGGGCAAACGAGAAAAACAGGAGAAAGGTATATGGAGCTTTTGGAACATTAAGCGACATCAATCATCCCATGGTGACGAATTTCTTCAGGTCCGTCAACAATACGAACATCCGTGGCTGCCATGACATAACGTTGCCGGGACTCGTCCAGTACTCTCACCTTGAGTCCGATCTCCTTGACTACTTGAAGGGCTTTTGCGTCCAGACCAACATCTACGATCATCTTGCAACTCACATGATGATGGAGATGTTCGAATGCTACAACACTCTTCCGGAGGCCGAGAAACCGGCTGCGAAGGTGCGGCTGGCGAAGTACATGTATTTCGCAATTCATCACACGACTCGGCAGATGGCGTGGCAGGATCGCGAGCTTGCAAAATTTATTCCAGCCTACTCCAACAGCTTGCAGCGGTTGAGCGCCATGCAATATGTATATTCAACTGCTACAAATGAGCGCCAGCGGGTGCGCGCAAGTATGGAGATTGAGCGCATGTCGCAACTTGGCACCAATCAGCTGAACGATGTTTCATGGATAGCGCAATGAAAGAGTATCTGTCCGTTCTTGCGGTGGTTGCCGCGTTGAATGCGACGGCGGTTGGGTTCAACGTCGGCGCATTGCCGGATCCGGCGTTCATCGACACGGAGAGCGCGACGAACATCTGCTTCGCGGCGGCTCCGAATGGGATGCCTTGCGACTTCTTGGCGACTGTCGCGCTGGAAGGGACGGCGACAAACTGCTACCAGCTGACTTTCGGCACGGATGCGGACGGCGACGGCAGCCTTTCGCCCGAGGAGTCCGACGTCTCCATCGGGTGGCGGGCCGGAAGATGGTTCATTGGAAGGGCTGACACGTTCGAACGCTTCTTCGCGTCATCGTCGCCGTCGTCGGGCTCGCGGACGCTTTCTCTTGCGCTACACGCCCGTTCCGACGGTCGGCTTCGCCGCGTTCGAATCTCTGCCGACGGTGCGGCGCTTTTTCCGGAACTCGTGGCGGAGCGGCCGGCTTGGCTTTTCTCCCGCGACTGGAACATTGTCGAAGTTGTCCGCCGCGGAGACGGCCCGTCTTCCGAGTGGTGTGAACTCTCGCGCGAGGACCGCGGCTTCCGTATGATGCTGCGCTAAAAATCGTTGGATAATCGGAAAAGAGGTGACCCGTTTCCCAATTAGATGTTTGGGTGTTTGCTGCGATTGCGTACGAATTTTGCGAGATGCCACGCTTGAAGTCGAACGTGGCGATTTGGTATAATTAGTTGCGTCGGGCAACATGGCGACTTTAAGCCGATGGGCGGGCAGGAGTCCCAAGGCTATATCGCGATAAGCGACGAATGATCTTTCACAATGGCGGGCAGAACCTGCATAAGCCCACCACCGGGCCAATGCCGAAAGGCAGAAGCCAGAACCTCGGGGAGTCGTGCAGACAGGGCGATAGAACGAGGAGCCGGGAAATCCCAAAAGGACTCCGGCAAACCCTCCGTAGCGCGAAAGTGCGAAGGGGGAAACGTACGCAATCGCGTATGACGCTTCAAGGAGAAATCGCCAATTTCAAGAACTAAAGCGGAATACGAAGGTTGCGCTACGTGGACAATCCACGTGGCGTGTCTTCTCATCATGTTTTAGTTCGGGCGTTTGGCGATGCCTTTCTTGAAACGTGAGAATGTAAGGCACGCCACTCTTCTTTTCTGCGCCAAGGGCGGCGGTCTCAACAAAGCAGGCGCGGAGGAAAGCAACGAATACGCATATGAACATAAGATGTCCGCACTGTGGAACGGATTACGAGGTAGAACAGAAAAGCATGTACCGCTATACGAAGTGCGAAGTGTGCGGAAAGGGATTTGTCATTGGCGCAACCATAAGTTTGCAGCAGGGTGATGTTCATAAAGAGACTACTGAGAATTTTGGAAAACGATCCGTTGAAGACCACAACATTGAATTACCTAAACATCCAACCAGACCAAAATTATCCATACGCCGACCAGTAGCCACCCATGAAAATGCGCAAAACGTAAAACAATCGCACAAAATAGTGGCGGCTGTGGAGGAAAGAGTGCGAATGAAAGAGAATTCGTGTCGAAAAGAGGTCCGGCAGAGGGGTTTGCGCAATAGCGTGACGCTCGTGGTCTTTCTGCTGGCTTTTGTAGGTTGCTATCTCTTGTGGCGCAGTTATGCCAATAGAGAAGAAGAAAAGCGGATTCGTCTGCAGGCGGAGGCCGAGGAAAATCGCATAAAGGTAGAGGCAGAACGAAAGACGGAAGCGGATCGCCTCCGCAAAGCAGCAGAAGAGCGGGCGGCGCAACAGCGGCGTGAACGGGAAGAACGAGATGCTCGCATTGAGAAGGATCGTCAGGAACGGATTCGGAAGGAACTGGAAGAGAGCGAGGTCAGACGTAAGGAAGCAGAGGCTGAGGCTGCAAAAGACAACTATCGTAGAGCGCTTGTTGCATTTTGCACGGGCGCGACGGACTTTTATTCCGAAGCGCCGGAAGAACACCGAGTCAGTGCATCGCTTTCGCCACATTGGTATGTCAATGCGTTGTTTGCGGAGGATAAGCGGATATACGAAATAAAGGCTGGTTCGACCGCAATGCTCTATCCAGATACTTTACCTAAACCCTGCGAAAGCTCGTCTCTAATGGCATCGATAGAATCTAAGCCGGGTTTGTTGGCTGCTGATGGGCATGTATGGATTTGTGGCGCGGACAGTGGTGTAAAAATATGTGATATTCCGAAGAAAGACATGCCCATCGTGCCCCTTGATTGTGAACTATGTGGGCTTCGTGACGTAGCTTTGTCATTGAACGTGCCACCACCCGAACGCAGGTATAAAGTTTCTTTACGGATGAATGGTGGCGGTAAATCACTTGTTGTTGGTGTATTTGGTGCCACAGAGCCAGTGTCAAGAGAGAGCGTTGAAAAGGTGGTTTATGACGAATTAAACAAGAGATTGCGACGGATTAAGCGCTCTGCCCGAAAATCGGATGTAGAGAATTATCTTGCTACGTGCAAAGTGTCCCTTGTTAGAATTGGAAAGGAAGTTCAGGGTGCCGAGCCTATTAGGCAAGAGCATGAGAATGCGCCAAAAATGTCTTACACCGGATTTGGCAATCAGCTGAAGGAATTGAACAATCGGTTGACTGAAAACAAAAAGGAAATAAAACGCCTGCGCGAGACAAATCCTTATTGCTTTTTAAATACCATTTCGCCGCCAAGCAACATTCGCAATACAATCATGAAAATGACGAGCAACAAGGATCGTCAATATTGTGTGAAGGCGCAGAAAACGTATGTGAGGGAATTGTTCTTCTGCACAAACTGCGATCGTGAATATGGGGAATCCGAAGGTCCGTGTTGCAACGTGTCTCGCAAGAAAAGTTTTCACGAGTGGCAGAAATTGCATCGAGCTATTCAAGAGACAAAAGATATCAACGAGAGAATAGACGCCATCCTTAAAGAGAATCAGGAGATAGAATCAAAAATCAAAGACTTGAAAAAGGGCTTTTGAGCAAGTTGATTACCAACGAAAATAAACCGAAGAGGAACGAGGAGGAATCATATTGGCGTTGCTGTCATTGCGGGGAGTCACGCATTGTTTTGCGCAATTGTCGCGTCTTGAGGGAAGAGACTGTTTGAGAACGCACCGAAGATCGAGTTTGAAGAGGTAAGTGTTGCCGCTGGCGAAGACGGCGGCTTGGGGACAAGCCGCCCTACCATGACACAGAGCGGCATGGTGAAGGACGGCGAGGAGGCGGTAAAGTGCGCGGCGGCAAAGGGGAGGGAAGTGACGCGAGTGAGGCAGCGGAGGACTCGGCGCCGTATGAGAGGTTTCGTACGCAGCCCATGGTAGATGCCGAGGCATGGCAGGCTAAAGTAGGTCAATTGTCAAAGCGTGAAAGGCGCAACGAGGTCCAAAGCGGACGAGACCGAGCGGGCAGCTTCCCGACCCGAAGCGAGCCGAGGAATCGGGGACTGCGAAAATTCAATATCGCCGTTCTCAGAATGTGGTATAATATATAGAAATTTTCTGTGTAGAGTTTATTGTTCTGAGAGCGATTATGAAGAGACATTCTTCCGTCACCGCGTCAGGCGGGTTGAAACCGTATCTCACCACGTGGGGTGCGGTGGCTCTCTCTTTTGGCTGTGCAGTGGGGTGGGGCGCGTTCATAATGCCGGGAACGGCGTTTCTGCCTGTCGCGGGGCCGCTCGGCTCCCTTATCGGCCTCGGCATCGGCGCGGCGGTAATGTTTCTCGTCGGGCGCAACTACCACTACCTCATACAGAAATTCCCGGAGGCGGGCGGCGCATACGGCTACGTGAAGCGCGTATGCGGCGGCGACCACGGCTACATCTGCGGATGGTTCCTGATCCTTACCTACATCGCCATCGCCTGGGCCAACGCGACTGCGCTCGCGCTCATAGGGCGCCATCTCCTCGGCGGGCTCTTCAGCTTCGGCTTCCACTACCATGTCGCCGGATACGACGTTTACATAGGCGAAATACTCCTTTCGGTTGCCGCGCTTCTCGCGGTGGGCGGCGTGTTCCTCCTTGGCAAGCGTCTCGCCGCGCGGCTCCAGACTGCCTTTGCGTTCGTCCTCGCGGTCGGCATAGCCGTGTGCGTCGCGGCAGTCCTCGCAAAGCACCAGGGTGGAATCGCCTCCTTTGCGCCTGCGTTCGCCGGGGGCAAGTCCTCCGCCTTGCAGATATTCGCCATCGTCGCGCTCGCTCCGTGGGCGTTCGTGGGGTTCGAGTCGGTCTCGCATTCCGCAGAGGAGTTCGCGTTCCCGCGCTGGCGGACGGTTCGCATCATCGTAGCGTCGCTCGTCGCGGCGACTGCGGCATACGCCGCGCTTACGCTCGTCGCGGCATCGACTTGCCCGCCTGGCTTCGCCAACTGGCGCGACTACATGGCGGCGCGCGGCTCGTTCGAGGGGCTTGAGGCGCTGCCGACGTTCTACGCGGTCGAGAAGGCCCTCGGCGGAGTCGGGCTCGCCATCCTCTGCCTTACGACGTTCGCCGCGATAGCGACGGGGCTCATCGGCCACATCGTCGCCGCGAGCCGCCTTCTCTACGCCATGTCGCGCGACGGGATGCTCCACGGCGCGTTTAGCAGGCTTGATCGCGACGGGAGCCCGCGAAACGCGATAGTCGCCATAATCGCCGTCTCGTGCCTCATCCCGTTCGTGGGCCGGACGGCGGTCGGCTGGATAGTGGATGTCACGACGATTGGCGCGAGCATCGCCTACGGATACGTCTCCTTCTGCACGTTCATGGTCGCGCGCAAGGAGGGCCGCCGTTTTGTCATGGCGAGCGGCGTCGCGGGGGTGGCTGTGTCCGCCGCGTTCATGGTTTACTTCCTCGTGCCGAACTTCTGGGTCGTCGATGCGCTCGCGACCGAGTCGTATTTCATCCTCTCCGCGTGGAGCATCGTCGGCGTCGTCGTGTTCCGCAGCATGTTCAGGCGCGACAAGAGCGGGCGTTTCGGGACGTCGATGGTCGCGTGGCTCGTCCTTCTCTTCTTCATCTTCTTCTCCGGCCACATGTGGAACCGCCAGAAGACGCGCGACATCACCGACAGGGTTGTAGATGAGATCAGCGAGCGCTACGCGCCTATCGACAAGGACGGAAACGTCACGGCGGAGGAAAAAGAGGCCGACATGTTCCTCAAGAGGCAGGAGGAGTGGGTTAACGCCAAGCTCACGAGCTACAACCTCATCCAGATAGCCCTTGTGCTTGTCGCGCTTCGCCTCATGTATAGCATCGGCGCGGTGATCCTTCGCCGCGAAAGGGAGGCGGCGAAGGCCAAGAGCTACTTCTTCTCGACCGTCAGCCACGACATACGGACGCCTCTCAACGCCATCGTCGGCTTCTCGCAGATGCTGAAGCTCGGCTGCAAGACGAAGGAGGAAAGCAACGAGGCGGTGGATTCGATCCTCATCAGCAGCAAGTCGCTCCTTGCGCTCGTGAACGACATCCTCGACCTCTCGCGACGCGGAACCGGCAAGGCGGAGTTGCATCCCCTGCCGACGGACTGCCGCGAGCTACTACGCGAAGTAGAGGAGTCGTTCCGCATGGGTGCGCCAAGGAAGGGCGTCGAGATGCGGGCCGCAATCGGAGAAATGCCGTCTCTGCTCATAGATCCTCTTTTGCTGCGGCACGTCGTGGTCAACCTCGTTTCGAACGCGGTGAAGTTCACCGAGAAGGGCTTTGTCGAGGTTCGCGGGCGCTTCGACCGCGACACAGGCGGCGACACGGGCGAGGGCGCGGGAACGCTCGTCATCGAGATTGAGGATACGGGCGTTGGCATAAGCGAGGAGGACAAGAGCAAGATCGACTCGCCCTACATGCAGACGGCGTCGAAGATGTCGCGCAACGGCGGCACTGGCCTTGGGCTTGCCGTCTGCCGCCAGTTCGCCGAGTCGATGGGCGGCAAGATGACGTTCGAGTCGGAGCTCGGCAAGGGCTCTACCTTCAAGATCACGATCCCGAAGGTGAAGGTGGCGAGAGAAGAATTGAAAATTGAAAGTGTAGAATGTAAAACGAAAGCGGAGAGCTCTTCAATTCTACATTCTACATTCTCAACTTTACATTCTTCAACTCCCCGCCTCCTTCTCGTCGATGACCAGAAGATGAACCTGACAGTCCTCAAGGCGATGATCAGGCGCGTCGGCGGCTTCGAGATGGAGACTGCGGCTGACGGGCGAGAGGCCCTTCAGCGGCTACAGGACAAAAACGCGCCGAAGATCGACGCCGTCCTCACCGACATGTGGATGCCGGAGCTGGACGGCGAAGGGCTCGCAAAGGCGATACGCGCCGATGCGTCGCTCACGCATCTGCCGGTGCACGTCATCACCGCCGACGTGGAGCTTCAGGAGAACTATTCTGAAAAGGGCTTCGACAGCATAATCCTGAAGCCTGTCACCGTCGGAACGCTGGGCCCGCTCCTTGTCGGGCTTGCAGAGAGGAAAAACTGAAAATGCAAGGCTATGCATATTCCGTATTCTCCATCGCGGCAATCGCGATACACCTGATCTTCAACTTCAACCTGCTTGTCGGGCGCGGGGAGGTCACCGCCAACGCTGCGCGCTACCGGGGGTTCCTCGCGGGCGTTCTCGCCTACTACGTCTCTGATGCGGCATGGGGCATTCTCGCGGGGCTCGGATGGCTGCGCCCGCTATACGTGGAGACCGTCTTCTTCTTCCTCTCGCTCGTCGCATTCGTCTTCATGTGGAGCCGCTTTGCCGTCAAGTATCTCGACTTCGGCAAGCTGGAGACGCGGGTGCTTTCATGGTTTGGATATGCGCTTCTTTTGTTCAATGTCGTCGCGTTGGCGGTGAATCCCTTCAACAGCTGCATGTACCACATAGACGCCAACGGCACGTATCAGACGGGCTGCATGCGCGACGTCGCTTTCTGCCTTTTGGTTGCGTTCACCATCCTTACGGCGTTTTTCTCGGTCGTGAAGGCCATTGAAAGCCAGGGGTCAGTCCGCAGGCGGAGCATGATGGTCTTCTTGTTCTGCGCGACCATCGCGGTGGCGATCGTCCTCCAGGTGGTGTGGCCTCTCACGCCGTTCACCGCGCTCGGCTGCCTTATCGGCACCTGCTTCCTGCACGTCTTCGTCGTCCAGGACGAACAGGCCGCGAAGCACACCGCCGAGCTTGAGGACGCGCTCGCTCGCGCCCACGCGGCGGAAAAGGCGAGAAGCCTGTTCTTCAGCATCGTGAGCCACGACATCAGGACGCCCCTCAACGCGATTCTCGGCTATTCCGAGATCCTCCAGGACGACGTCACGAGCGAGGCCGACAGGGAGGAGGCGCTTAAGTCCATACGCTCAAGCGGCACGACGCTCCTGCAGCTCGTGAACGACGTCCTCGACCTTGCGAAGATGGACGCGGGCAAGATGACTTTCCGCCTTGAGCCGGTGAGGCTCTCCCAGCTCGTGGACGAGGTGTTCTCGTCTTTCAGGATGTCTGCGGAATGGAAGGGGATAGGGCTTGCGAACAAGACCGCCAAGGTCCCGGCCGTATTCCTCGACGGGCACCGCTTCCGCCAGATACTCTTCAACTTGATAGGGAACGCCGTCAAGTTTACGGATCGCGGATCCGTCACGGTCGCCGCGTCGTATGATGGCTCGAATCTCGACATCTCCGTGTCGGACACGGGCTGCGGCATTGCGCCCGACATGCTTTCTCGCGTTCTCGATCCGTTCGTCCAGGCGCAGGATCCAAGCCATGCCGCCGACAGGTCCGGCGGAACGGGGCTCGGCCTTTCCATCTGCAAGCGCCTCGTGGAGGCGATGGGCGGAAAGCTCGTCGTCGAAAGCGAGCTCGGGAAGGGGTCGTCGTTCGTGGTCCGCATTCCGAACGTCGCGGCCGCCTCGGAGAAGGCGGCGCAGGCCGCCGAGCGGAAGACGGCCGCCGACGCGAAGAGAAGCCTGCCGAAGCGCGTCCTCGTCGTCGATGACTCTCCTGTCAACAGGGCCGTCCTGACGGCACATTTGAGGAAGGCTGGCGTAGCCTCCATCGACCATGCGGTCGATGGCGTAGATGGACTTGCAAAGCTCGATTCCGCGGCGAAGGCGGGCAAAGCCTACGATCTTGTCTTCTCGGACTTCTGGATGCCGAACATGAACGGTCCCGAGTTCATAGAGAAACTTCGCGCCGATCCTCGCTTCGTCGCTCTTCCCGTATTTGCCGTAACTGCCGACACGGAATACCACGGCGACGCAAGGTCTAATTTGTTCAATGGCGTCCTTCTCAAGCCGATGACATATGACAAGCTAATCGAGTCGCTTCGCGGCGGTTCGCGGGGAGGGGAGGGCTAAGCGTCATGCAGGACTACGTCTATTCGGCGATCGCCTTCGTGGCGATGGCGATTCACCTGATCATCAACTCCAGCCACATCCCCGACCGGATGGTGACCGCCGTGCGCGGAGTGCGCGAATACCGCAGATTCCTCAGGGCCGTGTTCGCGTATTACATAGTGGATGCGGGATGGGGCGTATTTGCGGGGCTTGTCTGGACGAAGGTCCTGTATGTCGATACGATGTTCTACTACATCGCCATTGCCGTGTCGGCTCTCACGTGGTGCCATTTTGTCGCCGTCCATCTTGACCTAAGCAAGTGGAAGGCGAGGGCGCTCTCGTGGTTTGGATATGCGCTTTTGGGCTTGTATGTCGTCTTGCTTACGGCCAATGTCTTCAACGACTGCCTTTTCCATTTTGACGCGCAGGGCGCCTATGTCGCAGGCTTCACACGCGGCCTCATATTCTATCCGCTGGCGGCCTTGAACGTCCTGATGGGCGGCTTCGTTTTGACGAGGACCCTTGGCAGCCATGGCGAGGAGCGCAAGCGGAACACGGTGACGTTCATTTTCTGCCTCACGATGGCGGTGGCGATCGTCCTTCAGATCATCTGGCCGCTGTGGCCGTATTACGCGCTCGGCTGCCTGATTGGAAGCTGCTTCTTCCATATCTTCGTCGTGGAGGGCGAGCGCGACGAGATGCGGAGGGCTGTGCTCGAGCGCGAACAGACCGAGAAGCATGCGGCTGAACTCGAGAAGGCTCTTGAGCGCGCCCGTGCGGCCGAGAAGGCGAAGAGCATGTTCTTCAGCATAGTGAGCCACGACATCAGGACGCCCCTCAACGCGATACTCGGCTATTCTGAGCTTCTCCAGAAGGGGATCAAGAGCGAGGCCGAGAGAGACGAGGCGCTTAAGTCGATCCAGGCAAGCGGCACGACGCTTCTCGAGCTCGTGAACGACGTCCTTGACCTTGCGAAGATGGATGCAGGGAAGATGACGCTTAGTCTCCAGCCCGTCCGTCTGGCACAGTTGACGGACGAGGTGTTTTCGTCCTTCCACATGGCGGCGACAGTAAAGGGGCTTGAGCTCGCCAATCGGACGGCGGACGTTCCGACGCTTCTTCTTGACGAGCACCGCTTCCGCCAGATTCTCTTTAACTTGGTCGGAAACGCGGTCAAGTTCACCACCAATGGCTCCGTGACGGTCGCAGCGTCATACGTCGGCAAGAACCTCGAAGTGTCTGTCACGGACACCGGCTGCGGAATCCCGGCCGACATTCTGCCGCGCATTCTCGACCCGTTCGTGCAGGTCCAGGACGCAAGCCATTCGGCAGACAGGGTCATAGGAACGGGGCTCGGGCTTTCTATTTGCAGGAGCCTTGTAGAGGTCATGGGCGGAGAGCTCGTCGTCAAAAGCGAGCTTGGCAAGGGCTCGACGTTCACAGCCCTGGTCCCTGGGGTGGAAGCGGTTGGTGAAGAATTGAAAACGGAGAGTGTAAAGTGTAAAATGAAAGAGGAGAGTTCCTCAACTCTACACTCTTCATCCCGCCGCGTTCTTGTCGTTGACGATTCCAAGGTCAACCGTTCCGTCCTCACGGCATTTCTGAAGAGGGCGGGAGTCGCCTCGATTGGTCAGGCGTGCGACGGCGAGGAGGCGCTTGCGGAGCTTGAATCGGCGATGAAGGCTGGGAAGCCCTACGATTTCGTCTTCTCCGATTTCTGGATGCCGAACATGAATGGGCTCGAGCTCATCGTGAAGCTCCGCGCCGACTCGCGCTTCAGCCGTCTTCCCGTATTCGCGCTGACGGCGGATGCGGAGATTCACGGCGACGAGCGCACCAAGCTTTTTACGGGCGTACTTCTCAAGCCTATCACCTACGACAAACTCATAGAAGCGTTTAAATGACGGTGGACGGAAAAGAAACGGAAAAGACCGGTGGAAGCGGGCGGCATATGCCGCCCCATGCCGATAGCTGATTCCGCCTTCTTGCCCTTCATTGCAATTGTGTATTCTACACTATTGCCGCCGTCCGCATCCGCCGCTTTCACTCAACAACCCTCTAACAACCCCCTAACAACCCTCTAACAACGTATGCATGTACGCCTCCGTGGGCGCTGACCGCCCGACCCGTTTTTCGACGGTCCCCCTAGTATTGCCGCTCGCCCGGTAACGCCCGACCCGCGTTTTGACGCCGCAAAGGTGCTTGTGCGTCCCCTGTCTCGCGGCATGGCTTATGCCATCGCAAAGAGACTGAAATGCGATAAGTTGCAGAAAACGCGAGATTTGCCGTGAAAAATGAAGCCAGAATGGGGTCTCACCCCAAATCTCCCAAATCTCGCCGCCGCGCAAGCTTTGTCGGACAAGTTGGCGGGCAAGCCAACTCCAAACTTCAACTACAACTCAACCACAACGACAGGGGTGCAGATTTGCCGCGCATTATTCCGGCTTGGCGCGGCGGAGGGGTGACAGGCGGCGAGGGATGCAAAACCCTTGAAAAAATGGGCCTTTCGCGTGGACTGTCTCTAAAATCTTCGCGGGATCCCCAAACATTCCTCCCCGAACATAACGTACGTAGGGGACACGAACGCGCACTTTCCTGCCGCGTCACAGACCTGAATCTACCGAAAAAGGCGTCTTCGGTATTCTTCCCATACATCCCTCATGTGAGGGAATTGCACGTTAGAATGAGTTCAAGTATAATGTAAAATGAAAAATCATCAAAAGAAAAATCAAAATAAAATGAACATAACCGAAATGAGTCGAATCGGTAGCGTGTTGACGTCATTGCTAGTTCTGGCAGTGCTACGTGTTGGCGCAGCTGAATATGATTATCTAGTGTCTACGCTCACGTCTGACGGACGTGGATATATTGACACCGGCTACTGCTATCACCGTTCTGATGGACAGAAGACAAAGCGGATCGTTTTGAAATTGTTCAATTCTAGCAACGGATACAAAAAGGATGTAACAGGTACGACGTGCGACTGGTTTGGCGTTTTTGGCAATGGCAACCAGCGTCATTCCTATTTTCGATTCCGATATGATTCAGGAAAATTTTTCATGTACGGTGGTGGCGATGCCAATGTATCTTCGTCGAGCTCCTGTTATGGTGATGCGGAGATTTCGCTGGATTACTTTTCGACGCCTTCGGTTGCCTGTTCGTCGAGTATCAGCGGGCAAATGACGTTTTCGGGAACTTCGCTTGCTGCGCCGACGGCAGATGCCACAGAGACGTACTATCTCTTCGGCAATCACAATTATTCGTTGGCGGATCGGGCCTGGAATCCGTCCTGTTATCAACTGAAAGAGTTCCTAATATACGAGACAGATGACGACGGGGTGACGGAGACATTGGCGCATGACTTCGTTCCATGCTGCGCGGAGGGACGTCCGGCGCTCTACGACAGGATAACGACCGATGTTAAGTTTCCTTCTACACGTGACTTCGTGATTCCGGCTACGAACGTAACCGTGTCTGCCGGCATGACTATGAAGATTGCGGAAGGTAATTGCGCTCCAAAGACATTGACACTGGAGGGTGGTTCGACGCTGGTTTTATCCGGCCTTTATTCGATTAGGCCGACAGAAGCCCCGGTGACGTTGCCCGAGTCCGGCGAGGTGACAATCAGAATGTCTTTTGAGGGGATGGCCTCGGGCTGCGTGCTAATCGAGAATCTGCCGGATGGATGGGATGTTTCGAAATTCAATCTTGAGCCGTTGGCCGCCGATTTGTTGAAGAATAATGATTTTACACTGGCTAAAGATGATGATCGGCTTATGCTGCGGTGCGTTGCCAAAGCGCGTCCACCGGTGTTCGGTACGCTGCTGTCGGACGGCAAGGGCTATATTGACACCGGATACCGCTACCATCGCTCCTCCAATCCGAAGACAAAGCGGCTGACATTGAAGTTCTACAACCAGCACAATGGTGCCCGTGATGGAGTTACCGGCGACAATCGTGATTTCTTTGGCGTCTATGGTAATAGCGCACAAAAGCGTTCCTACCTTAGATTTCGAAATGGAACCAGTCGATGGGTCGTTTGCGGAGATGGGGATGCCAGCGTGTACTATTCGGGGCAGTGCTATGGCTCGGCGGAGATTTCTCTTGATTATTTCTCGAGTCCATCGGTTTCCGGAACGTCCAGCATCGGCGGGGTGATGACATTTTCCGGAGAGTCGCTTGCTGCGCCGACCGAAGACGCCACCGAGACGTTCTATCTTTTCGGCAATCACAATTATTCGCTGACAGATAGGGCCTGGAGTCCGTCATATTACGAGTTGAATGCGTTTCAGATTTATGAAACGAACGATGATGGTGAGACTGAAACTCTTGTGCATGATTTTGTTCCGGCTAAAGATGGTGCTGGCAGCCCTGGCATCTTTGACTGTGTCACCGGCGATATGCGCTATCCGATCGGCGAAGGGACGGAAGCCGGGGACGGTTTCGTGTTCAGGAACGAGAAGTGGCGTCTTCGCTACAACGGATGCCTGAGTTATCATCCGACGAATGAAGTGCTGACGCTTGCCGCGACACGGGCGGACGGTTATCTCCTCATGGATGACGATACCCTGACGTTTGATGTCGTCGGCGAAGGCTCGACCTATGAGCTTACAATGCCGAGGAAGGCCATTTCGTTCTACTGGACACAAGACCGTTCGGTTGCGGATGGCGAGAAGATGTCCGTCCGTGGAACTGAAGCTGTTAACAACCTGACGCTATCCGCCGGCTCGGAGATTGCCTTTTCTGTCGGCTCCGAGTTGCTGGTTGCGGGCGACGTGACGCTACCGGCATCTGGCAAGGTAAGCGTGTCGCTGACGGAAGTCGTCGGGTCTGGAGACTATGTGATAATGCGCGGTCTTGCGGAGACAATTGATGTTTCGAAATTCGCTGTCGGCACAGTCGGCGAAAAGGGATATTGGGCGACGTTCGAGCAGGTCGGTTCGACGCTTGTGGCTCATGTGGACAAGAGAACTGGGTTCCTGATCATGATGCGCTAAAGGGGGCGAAGATGAGACTGTGCAGGCTGCTGACGAGCGGCATTCTCGTTGTCAGTTCGATTTCCGCATTGGGATTGGATTTGGCTGCGCTTGATGGTGACATTCCGCATTATACAATCATCGGAGATAATGCAAAGGGAATGAGTCCGCTTTACGCGGCTTGGGAATTGCGGGACTACATTCTTAAGATTACCGGACATGAGCTTGGCGTTACCAACAGCAAGGAATCGGGAATCGTGACAAAGACGATTCTGATTTCTATCACGGACGATCCTACACTCGGGGATGACGGGTTCAGGATCAAGGTTAAGAAAAACGGTGACGTGGTGATAGGCGGCGGCAAACGAGGTGTTATCTATGCTGTCTATGAGCTTCTGGAGGGCTATGGCGGCGTCGGCTGGTTTTCAAGTTGGTGTGAGGTCGTTCCGAAGAAGTCCACATTTGAAATCCCGGATGATTTGGACTTCATGGACAGGCCGGCGTTCTTGTGGAGAAATCCTTCCTGGCGTGATGTCTGCGATCACGAGGTGTTCGCAATTCGACTTCGGATGAACGGAGACGGCAGTACATGGAGATTCTCCGAAGCGCATGGTGGGGCTTATCATTACGTCCGTGGACTTTCAACCCATTGTTTCAATAATTTTCTGCCGGCCGAGAAATATTTCAACGATCATCCCGAATGGTTTTCAGAAATCGGCGGGCGGCGTCGCGGACGAGGACGGTTCACCCAGATCTGTCTGACGAATGACGAGGCATTGGAAGAATCCGTCAAGAACATTCGCATGTTGATTGATCGCGATCCGAGTGCTGGGCTGATCTCCATTTCTCCGAATGACAATGAACATTATTGCGAGTGCACCCGGTGCCGGAAGATGACCGATTCAGAGGGCTCGGTTGCAGGTCCGCTACTCAACTTCGTCAATCGCATTGCAGAACGACTTGAACTTCAGTACCCAAGGCTGCTCGTGCGTATGATGGCTTACCAGGGCTACCGCGAGGCTCCGAAAACGATCCGTCCACGCGATAATGTTTTCGTCGAGTTTGCCATGTACGAGAACGAATACGCCCATCCGCATCTGGAGACGACGCATCCACTCTCTCGGGCCAATGTCAAAGCGTTTGACGCGTGGTCCAGAATCCGCTCCAGGGCCGGAATGGGGATTTGGGATTATGTGTCCAACTGGAACAATCATCTGCGTCCTATGGCGAACATCTATTCATTCAAGCCTAATTACGAGTATTATCTTGATCGCGGCGTGAAGTTTCTTTATTCCGAAGGAGATCGTTATCATGCCGATTTTGCCGAACTGAAGGCGTATCTCGCAGCGAAGCTTTCGTGGAATCCGCATCAGGACGATAGGCTGATTGTCGACAAGTTCTTTGCAGGTTACTATGGTGCGGGTGCACCATATGTGCGTGAATGGATGGAATTGGTGAATGCGGCATTTCGCCCGCCGCGTGCCTGGCAGCGGATTTTCTGCCAAGACCAACCGCAGTACCTTACACCTGAGATTCTTGATCGCGGTTTCGAACTTTTTGACCTGGCCGCAAAGGCGGTGAAAGGCGATTCTGTGCGGGAGTATAACATACGGATGGGGCGGCTGCCGATTCTCAATACCTATCTAGAACGAGAGTACAGGAATCTGAAACTTGTATGGGCGACGGAACATCCTGAGAACTTTCAGGGGCCGGGCAGACGTTATGCGGAACGGCTGGCCGAGTTTGAACTTTTAGAGCGGGAGGCCCGTGCAAAGCGTAACAAGTTCAGGATCGGGCGTCCGAATTACGGTGTCAGCGTCTGGAAGGAGGCGCTTAAATTTCGGCGGCCGGACTCCGGCCGGACGAGCGCTGTCGCCGGTTCGGACGTAATCGTGCCGCTTTATTCAAACCTTTGCAGCATTGTCGATGAGCCGAGCGCGGCAGGGGGGCGCACATTGCGCATTCGCACCGATGCGATGGAGCATGCGGCGACGTTCCACTGTGCGAAGCTGGCCTATGACTCGGGATCGAAATATAGATTGCGCGTACATGCACGTATCGGCAAGGTGGCGGATGGCAAAGGCGAGGCGTTCAGGGTTCGTGTTTATGACGTTGATGCAGATGCGGAGCGGTTGCTTTTTGCCCCGCTTGCGGAGAATCTGTCCGATGATTGGGTCTGGTTCGATGTCGGCTCCTTTTATCCGTCCGATGGTGCACAGGTTCAGTTTTCGTCCGGACGTTTTGAGAATGGCGGAGGCGTTGGCGTTGCGAGATTCGTTGACATAGATCAGTTGGAGTTTGTCAAGGAGAAGTGATCCATGAGCCTGCTCGCGTTTGTTTTGCTGGCGACGATTACGCCGAACGATCCCGGTATTATGGGCGGAGATGATTCGACGTCCATTCAGGCGGCTGTTGACGCGGCGCAAAAGTCAGGTGAGGGCGAGGTTGTCATCCCGGCCTTCAATGCTCGGACCGGCAAGGCCGGATGGGAGATTGCTCGTTCGATCAGATTGCCGTCTGGCATGACCGTCGTAATTGACAATGCGACGCTGCGGATGAAGGATGGCGTGTACGAGAACTTCTTCCGCAGTGCCAACGTCTGGACTCCGGAAGGGTTGTTCGCGGATCGTGAACTTCATGATATCCGCGTCCTCGGTCGAGGTCTTGCGATCCTGGATGGCGGCAAGGCAAATGACCTTTGCGAGACGACGTCCTGTAAAGATGGACGACCTCATGTCCGTGCGAACATGCCAATTCACTTTGTCAACGTCCGCGACTTTGAAGTTGCCGGCCTTAGGATTGAAAACCACCGTTATTGGGGGATGTGCTATACGTTCTGCCGGCGTGGCGTCATTCGGGATGTCTGTTTTGTTGCGCGTTATGATCGGCGCAATCAGGATGGCATCAACTTGCGAAATGGTTGTCGGGATATCGTGATCGAGGATGTCTCGGGGCAGACTGGCGATGACACAATCGCTCTTTCGGCAATCGACTGCAGACGTGATGACGCCTGGAATACATGGGTGGAGGGGAAGAGCCCTGACATCGAGAATGTCGTCGTCCGCAATGTTCGGAGCGCGGCGGTGAGACATCCGGTTGTGGCGCTCCGGGCGCAGAACGGCGCGAAAATCCGCGATGTTACGCTTGAAAACGTTTCAGACGCGCCCTGGTATGTTCAGCCTGTCGGCAACTACAATCTGCCTCGCTATGCCGTCATTCGACTTGGCGAGTGGCATTATATTACAACGAGTCCGTCGCAACTCGGCGACCTTCGGAACATAACAATTCGAAACGTTACCAGTCGTTACAGCGCTGTTGCGGTTGTTGTCAACGGTTCGCTTCAGGATGCGTTCATCAATGGCGTGAAGTGCTATGGCTCGTGTGCTGGAGTTCTGACGACCGAAGGCCCGGGCTGGGGTGGTGCGGGCGCGACACTGGATAACGTAAGCGTGGTCGATTCATTGGTTGACAGTGAGGCGAGGAATCCATTTGTGGTGGATGACGCCTTTGTCGGTGACGGCGATTACCTCAGGGACTTTCGCGTCATCAATTCGTCGGTCGTTCGCGACGGACGCCGGGAACTAGTTCGTTTCGAAGTACGCGATTCTGGGGCGAAGATTGCACCAGTCGCCCTAGAGTCGGCTGTAGGCGTTCGTAGATGGAACGGGCTCGTCTTTCTTGAGCAGGGAGTGGCGGAGGGTTGTTTCACTACGCGGCCTTTTCATCCTGACACTGACAATCCGACGATGGAATGGGAGTGCGGCGGCAAGGTATCGGTCGAATATTCGATGGCACCAGACAAGAATGGTCGGCCTGGAATGTGGACAGAATTCCGGCCTGTTGTTCGCGCCCGAAGCATTGCATGCGCCAAAAGCGGATATCTACGCTATCGAGTGACTATGCATAGAACGGGTAAAGACGAGCCGCATTTCATATTGATGCTTGTAGGAGTATCGAAACATACGCGATGGACCGGAGACGAATGATGAAGAAGCCGTTTTTGATGCTGATTGTTATAGTTTGTTTCTGGCGAGCGGAGGCGGTTTCGCTGTCTGTTGGCATGTTGCCTGGCGAAGAGTGGCGCGGAGCAGCGACATATTTCGGTGCACAGATGCCGTTTGACAGGGATTCGGTCGTTGAGATCGACTTGCGGGTGAACAACTATTCCAATCAATATTCGTCGCTTCTGTTGTCGAACCGGGGCCGTGTCATCTGGTGCGATGTGCAGGCGAGATTCTCCATCTCAAACGGCGTCATTGCCGTCGAGGCCGAGAAGGAACCTGTCCTGACGCAGGCAGGAAAGACCTTGCGTGACGCGTTTCTCTTTGCGTCAAAGACCTATTTCCCGCCGAGTGGCAAGACTCCCAATCTGGCGTTTTTCGCCGCGCCCCAGTACAATACGTGGATAGAGCTCACTTACAATCAGAACGAGAAGGATATCCTTGCCTATGCCCAGGCGATGCTTGACAACGGCTGCCCGCCGGGCGTTCTCATGGTTGATGATACGTGGCAGTGCGATTACGGCGATTGGAACTTTGACGGGCGGCGTTTCCCCGATCCGAAAGGGATGGTGAAGAAGCTTCACGATTGGGGGTTCAAGGTCATCCTCTGGATATGTCCGTGGGTGTCGATGGATTCGCCCGCTTACCGCCTGCTTGCGCGAGGGATTGATCCTTTCAAGGTCGGGCGATTGCCTATTGGCGGACTCTATCGCGATGAGAGGGATGAAGTCGTGCCAGTGAGATGGTGGAATGGGGTTTCAGCGATGTTGGACTTCACCGATCCACGTGGGCGTGAATGGTTCAAGGGCGAGTTGGATCGACTCGTCGCTGACTATGGAGTGGACGGTTTTAAACTGGATGGCGGCGCACTGCCTCGCTACCTTGGGTTGACCCCATTCAAGAAGGGTGTTCCAACAGCCGAACAGTCGAATGGATTTGCCGCGTTTTCGCTGATGTATCCGGTCTGTGAATACCGGCACGCCTGGAATTATGGCGGCAAGCCGGTCGTTATGCGTTTGCAGGACAAGAACCACGTCTGGAAGGACCTCCAGTCGCTGATTCCCGATTTGATTGCTGGCGGACTACTGGGGTGCCCGTTCATGTGTCCGGACATGGCCGGCGGCGGCGACTACATGTCTTTCCTTCCCGGATCGAATTTTGACGAGGAACTTTTCATCCGCTCGGCACAGGTGCACGCGCTTTGCGGACAGATGCAGTTCTCCGCATCACCGTGGCGTGTTCTGTCGCCAGTCGGGCAGCAGATCGTTCGTGATCTCGTTAGGACGCGTCAGGAGAAGTTCGCAGCGAAGTTCGTGGAGCTCGCGAAGGAGTGCGGTCGGACTGGCGAACCGATGATCCGGCATATGGACTACATCTTTCCAGGCATGGGCTACGGGGGGATTAGGGAACAGTTTATGATGGGCGATTTTTTGCTTGTTGCACCACAGGTCGAGAAGGGCGCGACATCGCGTATGGTCGCTGTGCCTCCCGGTACCTGGCTGGCGGATGACGGAACAAAGGTGACTGGCCCGACAGAGATTGTCGTGAAGACGCCTCTTGAGCGTCTGCCGTATTTCGAGAAGTTCAACGAAAGATGAAAGTGAAGGTGTCGCCTTGGTTCTTAACCAGGCGGCAAGGCGCAACAAGGATGTGTGGCTATGACGTCAGTGTGCCAGCAGGTGCTTGCGCTGGGCGATGGAGGCGGCTTCGGTGCGGCTGGCGGCACCCAGCTTCTCGAGTATGATTTTTATGTGAGACTTGACGCTCTCGAGGCTTATGTCGAGTTGAGTCGCTATGTCTTTGTTGGTTAGTCCGCGCGAAATAGACTCGAGAATTTCGTGCTGGCGTTGCGAGAGGTCGGGGATGGGCGGATCGTTAGCGAGTATTCCCTCGACCTCGTCGGACACTACGCGCTTCCCTGCGGCGACGGCCTGCACCGCAGCCAGTAGTTCGCGGTTTGTCGCGCTCTTCATGATGGCTCCGGCCGCGCCAGCCCTCAACGCGCGGGCGATGTCGTCGGATGTTCCGAAAGTTGTGAGGATTAGGATCTTGACGGCGGCATTTGCAGCCAGTATCTCCTCCGTAGCGGCGACGCCGTCCTTGCGCGGCATCACGAGGTCCATGATGACGACGTCTGGGTTCAGCCTGGCGGTCTTGCGCACGGCGTCCGCCCCGTCAATGGCCTCGCCGACGATTTCGACGTTCTTGGCTGTTCCGAGGAGTGAGGTGAGACCCATTCGTACAACGGAATGGTCATCGGCAATCAGAACCTTGATGCTTCTCGTCATATCTTCTCCCTGTCTTCGTCTATTGCCGCGTGGATTGTAATAACTACTTTCGTGCCGGTGCCTGGTGTGCTTGATATCTCCATTTGCCCATCGAGCGCGGCGACGCGCTCCTCTATGCCCTGAAGTCCGAAGTGTCCCTCGGCGACACCGGGGTGCGCGTATGGGTCGAAGCCGGATCCATTGTCGCGGACGGAGAACCGCAGCGTTTCGCCGTCTAGACTCCCAGCTATCCATACCTCGGTGGCGCGTCCGTGTCGGATTGCGTTCGAGGCGAGCTCTCGGACGATGTTGAGGATAGTGCGCGCGGTGTTCTCGGTGAACTGCGAGCGGGGGACGTTGAAGCGGACGCCGAGATTAGTCTTGCCGACCGTCGGGCCGAGCGCAACCTTGATCGCCCTGTTCATGTCGGGTTCGTCGAGAGCTCGGCTTCGGAGGTCCCAGATGCAGTTTCTCAGTTCTACGCGGCATGAGTCGAGCGTCTTCGACGCGCGGGAGAGGTGTTGCACTACGGTTGGCGGTAGGGGTTCGTCTCCGTTGAGCGCAGTGTCGAGTTCCATCGAGATTCCGGACAGAGTCTGGGCGATCGAATCGTGTAGCTCGACGGAGAGACGAGTGCGCTCCGATGACTTTAGGTCTGATGCAAGCCGCGCCACCTCTTCGGTTGCGAGCGCCTTGCCGCGCTTCCCCGCCAGCGAGTGGAGAGACCTGTTCCAGAGCAGTACGCTCAGCAGAATCGCGACAAGTGATCCTATGACCTCGGCGAACTTCGCCGGCGTCCACCACGGCGGAAGCTCTAGCACGACGATGTCGCCCGGTGTACGTGTGACGATCATCACCTCCTTGATGTGGGGAAACACCAAGTTGGGCCTCCAGTTTTCAACCTCCATGACGCATATTCCGGTCGCGCGAATCTTGCATCCTATTTCTATGCCGTCTGCCGAATGTGGATGGGCGCTTACATCGATTGGTATGACGACGTTCTCGTTCTCAATGTACAGCCTCATGTCGTCCGTGGCGATGCTTGGCAGGCTTCGGACAGTTCCTTCGATGCTCACTAGGCTACCGTGAAGGCCGGCGTTTATCCCCGTTCTTCCTAGGCGAGCGAATGTCAGGTCTTTTGCTGAAATGATATTTGCCTTTGGCGCTTTTACCTTCAATGTTTCGGCTTTTCTCCATATTGCGCGCGATAGATTTATATTGTATAGGTCTGTGTCTGGGAAGCCCACGACCTCGATTGTTTCGCCTATGTCAGGAAGTTCGGCTTGAGCGAGATCCACGCGCGATATCGTGTTTTCGGGCGTCTGTAGAATCAGTTTGCTCTTTTTCCATGCGGCAAGAACGCGTCCTATCGCCTTTCTGCGACCCATTTTCGACAGCTCGACGGGCTGGATGTTATGGATGCTGCCGATTGGCGGGACGTCAAACGGGTCGGTGGAAGCTGGTTTGCTAGACTTTAGTTCCGCTATGGAGTCCGTCCGTATAATGCGACCAATCCTTCGTCTGTATCCTGACGGACGGGGATCGCATAGTCCGGAAATTGTTATTCTGGTGCCAATCAGGCCGTCAAGCCAGGAGAAATTCTCCCCGCGGATATTCTTGTCCATGACGGCGTATAGCGTTTCGCTGCCGTCATTTAGTATAAGGAAGAAAGCATGGTCGTCTATCTCGTCCACGAAAAAGTCGCGCAGCATGCCGGAGGTTCTGACTATTCGTGCGTCGCATCCCCCATCGGCAATCTGAGCCAGCGTCGCGTCAAGCGTTGCAGGGGCGGTGCCGAGGCCAATCGAGGAGATCGTCGTGCAGTCGGCGTATATGTGGTTGTCGTATGAGGCGTTTATCCTCCCGCTCGCCCGAATAATCTCGCCAGCGTGGAACGTACTGTTTGTCTGGTTTCTCTCCGGCGAAATGATGACCACGCCAGAGGAGTCCATAACTGCAAAATTGCGTGCAGCCGGTCCGCAGTCTGAGACAACCGTTGCCTCAATCTCGAACGGCTCCCCTGCGGCCCCTTTCTGGAGGGCATCGGAAAGCGCCGTGACATTCGTCAGCGCGGCAACGGCGAGAAAAACGGTTGAAAGCATGTGGCAGTATTATAGCATAAGCTATTGATTTTCCCCAATCCCTCATGTGAGGGAATTGCCGTTCGTACTAGGATTTACTATAATAAAAGAAATGATCAAGTTCTCGGATGCGCCATTCGAGATGCCGCCGATTCTCGTGGTTAAAGTCGCTGACAGGGACTTCTCAATCGCCGACTTCGGCGCGAGGGAGGGCGTAAAAGCGACGGACGCTTTCGCTACAGCGATGGCGGCTTGCGAGAAAGCGGGCGGCGGGCGCGTTGTCGTGCCGAAGGGCAAGTGGCTTACGGGCGCGGTACACTTCCGCAACAACTGCAACCTGCATCTTGCCGAAGGCGCGACGCTTGAGTTCTCCGACGACCCCGCAGACTATCTCCCTGCGGTGCATACGACGTGGGAGGGAGTTGAATGTCTCAACTACTCGCCGCTCCTCTACGCATACGGCGTGACGAATGTCGCCATCACCGGCAAGGGGACTGTTGCGCCGCGCATGGGGTTCTCACAGCGGCGGGGTCTGTCCCCAAGTTTTGCCCAAGTTTTCTTGTGCAAGCTCAGAACAGCGATCTAAATCTCGGTTTTTGAGATAGATTTAGACTGATTTTCGCATTTCGTGCAGTTTTTAAGTGGAAAATAGGTCAGACCGTTTTTCCACTTAGTGGAATGCCGCCAGTATGAATCTTTACATGTTTTTCGAGGGGACGGGGCAGGGCGTCGCAGGTAGGATAACGAACGTAACGCGGCTCCGCGACCTCTGCGTAGACGATACGCGGCAGAAGCTTCATCTTGAAGCTGGGCTTGGAACGCATTTCGGCTCGTATCTCGTGGGAAGGATAGCGGGCGTTGACTGGCGAACGACATTCCGCTCCGCGCGGCGGTGGTTCGAGGCGAACTACGAAACTTTGCCTAAGGACGGAGTTTTGACAAGGGTATTTCTCTTTGGCTTCTCTCGCGGTGCGCTTTTGGCGCGGCACTTTGCGGCGTGGCTCGACAAGCTTGGCGTAGCTGTCGCCTATCTCGGCCTCTGGGACACTGTTGATGCAACCGTAGGGCTCGATGTCGCGGCAGATTGTCCGCGCAACGTGAAAAGGGCCGCTTGCGAGGTGTCCAACCTCTGGGGAGCCTTTGACCGCGTTCAGCGCGTTCTCCCGCCCATCCAACTCCACTTCTCTTGCAAAGGGCTCTTAACTAACGTCCTCACACCTTTTTCGTTCTGTTGGGTTGTGTTTGTGGGTTGTTAGCGGGTTGTTGGGGGTAGGAATGGTTGTTGAGAGAAAGCGGCGGATGCGGACGGCGGGGCGCGGGTGCGTCGATTTTCATTCGACGCACCCGATGGCAATATTGTATAATATACAGTTACAATGAAGGGCAAGAAAGCGGAATCAGCTATCGGCATGGGGCGGCATCTTTCGATGCTTGCTGCGTGGGGGCTTTCCCTCGGCTACGCCGTCGGGTGGGGCGCGTTCGTCATGCCGGGGACGTCGTTCCTGCCTGGCGCGGGGCCGCTCGGCACGCTCCTTGGCTTCCTCGTCGGCGCGGCCGTCATGTCGGTCATCGCATGGAACTACCACACGCTCGTCTCGCGTTGGCCTTGTAGCGGCGGCGCGTTCAGCTATGCGCAGGATGCATTTGGCGCCGACTACGGCTTTTTGACGGCGTGGTTCCTCCTCCTTGCCTACATCTCGATACTCTGGGCGAACGCGACGGCGCTTGTTCTGGTCGGCCGCTACATCATAGGCGATTTCCTGCAGGTCGGCCTGCACTACCGCGTCGCGGGATTTGACATCTACCTCGGCGAAGTTGCGTTCAGCATTCTCGTAGTGCTTGGAGTGGGGGCGATTTGCATAGCGGGCAAGCGGCTTGCCGCGCGCACAAACTTCATCCTTGCCGCCTTGCTCGTCCTTGGCGTCGCGGCCTGTCTCGTGGCGGCGGTTTTCCACGGCGGCAGCAAGCTTGCGGCGATGGCCCCCGCGTTCTCGCCGCTCAAGGGCGCCTCGCCCGCGATTCAGGTGATGCGCGTTCTCGCAATGATTCCCTGGGCGTTCGTAGGCTTCGAGGCGATATCGAATTCCTCCGCGGAGTTCTCGTTTGCCCCACGGCGCACTTTCGGCGTTCTCCTTGCCGCAGTGGCCGCCTCGGTGTTCGTCTATGTGGGACTTGCGTTCCTGCCAGTCCTGTCGCTGCCGGAGGGCTATGCCAATTGGGCGGAGTACATAAGGGCGCGTCCCAGCCTTACGGGCGTCGATGCGTTCCCTGTCCTCGCGGCGACTCGCCGGATTCTTGGCGCGGCGGGCATACCTGTATTTTGCGTGATGATCATAGGCGGAATCATCACCGGCATCTTCGGCGCAATCGTCGCCACGGGCCGCCTCCTGCACAGCATGGCCGAGGAAGACGTAATCCCCGAGTGGTTCGGACGGCTCAACAGGGACGGCGCTCCGAGAAACGCCATGCTTGTCGTCGTCGGAGTCTCGTTGCTTGTGCCGTTCTTTGGGCGCACTGCGGTTGGTTGGCCGGTTGACGTCTCGAGCATAGGCGCGGCAATAGCCTACTGCGTCGTCTCGGCGGCCGCGTTCAAGGGCGCACAGGCGCGCGGCGACTCTCTTACGAAGGCGACGGGGCTTGCGGGCGCCGTGATGTCCGTCTTCTTCTGCGTCCTCTTGCTTGTGCCGACATACATCTCCGGCGGCGTGCTGGCGGCGGAGTCCTACCTCCTCCTTGCGCTGTGGGGCCTTGCGGGCTTCTTCTTCTACCGCCACGTCTTCAAGCACCATCGCGAGCGCTACGGGCACTCTTCGGTCGTGTGGGTCGGCGTCTTGGTGCTCATAATATTCTCGTCCCTCATGTGGGTCCGCCAGCAGACCCACAGCTCCATCGACGGCTCCGTGGAGGAGATTAGGACGTTCTACGAAGAGGCCCGCGCCAACCGCCGCATTCCAGCCGTCGATGACAGCGCCGTCATGCGGGAGGTGGATTTCATGGCTTCTCGCATGGAGCGCCTCGGCGACGAGATACTGGAATACGACTTCGTGAAGTTCATCCTGCTCGCGCTTGCGCTCGCCCTTGTCTTCAGCCTTTACCGCACGCAGCAGTGGCGCGAGAAGGCGATGGCGATTGCGAAGGCTCGGGCGGACGAGAGCAACCGCGCGAAGACGAGCTTTCTCTCGAACATGAGCCACGACATCCGAACTCCCATGAACGCCATCATCGGCTACACGGAGCTTTCGAAGCGCTCGGGCGTCACGGAGCAGACTCTGCGGGAATACATGACGAAGATAGAGGCTTCGAGCCACCACCTGCTCGCTTTGGTGAACGACGTCCTCGAAATGGCGCGAATCGAGTCCGGCAAGATGTCGCTCGAACCTGCCCCCATCGACCTCGTGAAGACGCTTGAAGAGGTGCGCGACATGTTCGCGACGCAGATGTCGGTGAAGAAGATCGACTTCGCGGTTGACACCTCGCAGGTGAGAAACCGCTACGTGATGTGCGACAAGAACAGGCTGAACCGCATACTCCTCAACCTCGTGAGCAACGCCTGGAAGTTCACCCCCGACAGGGGCCACGTCTCCATCCGCGCCGTGCAGCACGGGGAGGTCGGAGCGAGCGCGGCGATATACGAGCTGAGGGTGAAGGACACAGGAATCGGCATGAGCCAGTCGTTTGCCGCGCGCGTCTTCGAGGCGTTCGAGCGCGAGCAGACATCGACCGTGAGCCGCATCCAGGGCTCGGGACTCGGGATGTCCATCACGAAGAGCATAGTCGATTTGATGAAGGGCGAGATTTCCGTGGATACGGAGCGGGGCAAGGGCACGGAGTTCATCGTGCGCCTTGCGCTTCCCTTTGCGTCGGAGGAGGCCGTCGAGGCGGAGCTGGGAGGGGCGAACGCGGCTTTTGCCGCGAACTCGGCCGATTTCTCGTCGCGGAGGCTTTTGCTCGTCGAGGACAACCCGATCAACCGCGAGATAGCGACATGCATATTGAAGGACGCAGGCTTCAAGCTGGACGAGGCGGAGAACGGGCGCGAGGCGGTAGAGAAGATATCGCAGGGCGGAGTCGGGTTCTACGACGCCGTCTTGATGGACGTCCAGATGCCGGTCATGAACGGCTACGAGGCGACGCGCACCATACGTGCGATGAACATACCCGGCCTTTCGGACGTTCCGATAATCGCTCTTTCGGCGAACGCATTCGAGTCGGACGTTCGCGCCGCGAAGGAAGCGGGAATGAACGAGCACGTCTCAAAGCCGATTCGGATCGCCGAGCTGATGAACGTACTTGCGAGGTATTTGGGGGAACGGGGAACGGATCTTAGCCGCAAAGATCACAAAGACCACAAAGAATCTGGGGGAAACACCCAGCCCCCCGAAAAAAACGCGAACCTCGAACCGCGAATGACGATAACCGAAACCCTTACGGAGATGGGCTGCGACGTGAAGGGGACGATAGAGAAGACGTTCATGGGCAAGGAGGAGTTCTACGTCAAGATGTTCTCGAAGCTCCCGTCGAACGGCGCGATAGGGCGGATGAGGGCGGCATTCGACGCGAATGACGCGAAGGCTCTCTTCGAGGCGTCTCACGAGTTAAAGGGCGTCTATGCGTCGCTTGGGCTTACTCCGCTCTACGACATTTGCAGCGAGATTGTCGAAATCGCCCGCGCCGGGGGGCTCGAAGGGGTCTCCGATCTCCTTCCCTCCCTTGAGGAAATGCACGCCGAGATCGTAAAGCTCGCCAAAAGTGGAGGGCCCGGCTAATCGGCGTCAAGCTAAGGAGAACCAGTCCATGACCGCAATTGTTGAAACTACACCGCCTGTTGCACCAAGGCAAGGCAGAATGAAGTTCTGGCTGCTGCTTGCGGCGTTCTCTGCGATCTATCTGCTCTTTCGCCTGCCATGGATCGACTGCGACCCTGGCATCCAGTCTGTCTGGGAATACGGATACAACGCCACGGACGAGGGATACTACCTTTCTGGCGGCAAGGAGAAATTGGTGTGGGGATGCTTCGTTGACCTGCCCCGGAACGAAGCGTTCACCTATGGGTTCTCTGCCGGCACACATTGGTTGAGCTATCTCTCGCATTGTCTTTTCGGCTTGTCAACGTGGACATGGCGAATCCCTTTTGCCTGCATATACCTTCTCGGATGGCTGGCCATGTTCTGCCATTTGTCGAAGAAGGCAGGCGCGGTCGTGGCATTTGCCCTCTGCACGTCTATTTCCCTTGTGCCAATGGTCGTTGCCTACGAACGGACGGCAAGCAACGACGCCTTGATAGGCGCGCTTCTGGTCCTTTCGTATGTCTGCCTGGCGGGAGGATCGCGATGGCGCATCGTCCTTGCGGGAATGCTTTCCGGCTCAATAATGCTCGTAAAGCCGTCTGTGTGGGTCTTGCTGCCTATTATCGCGTCCGCCGTTGCGCAAGACAGGGATTTGCGTTCGTGCATCAAGGGCTTCGCGCTGTACGCCGGCGTTGCCGTTGCATCGGCGTTCGCCTGGAAGTTCGCAGTCGCACTGTCGGTTCTGCCGGACGCTGCGCGAGCGGGCGTTTCCATCTGGAAGATCGTCAAGGCGACGACAACGCACTACCCCCTGCCGCCGATATTCGACATAGCTTCGCACCTCAAGGGGCTTTCGGCATTCCCGCGCGACCCTTCGATACAGCTCCTTGGCGTGATGGCACCCTTGATTCTCTCTGTTCCGCTTGCGGCGGCCGCAAGAAATGTCCTTGCAAAACGCTGGAACGGGCATTTGCTGCTTTTCGTCTCCGTTCCTGCGTACGTTGCCGCCGTGTCGGTAATGAACACGATTTACACGCATTACTTCCTGCCGGTAATCATGCTGTCGCCCATTGTGATTTCCGCCATTTCCGCCGAACTTGAGCATCCGGTAGCCGACGGGGGAAAAGCCATGTCCTGGAAGAGCTTGGCGCCTCCTCTTCTGCTGGTTGCAGCGCTCTGCGCAGTCGGCGCGCTGTTCATCGCGTCCTATTCCATTCCCCCGGCGACAAGCCAAAGCTTCTATTCCCGCATATACAACATGCCCTCGAAGAATGTCTGGGGCATGACATGGCCCGTGGTTGTGGTTTATGCGGCTATTGCCGTTGCCGCAATTGCCGTCATTCAGGGGTTCAAGGCCCCAAAGGCTGCATTGCTGGTCTGGACAGTCGTTGCCCTTGTCTCGGCATCGGTTGTCTTTGCTTCGCTTCCGGCCGTGACCCTTGCGCCATACATCAAGAAGCCGTCAGGCGAGTATTTCGCGCCCATGGTCGTGTCCCTGGCCGTTTCGTCGCTGTTTCTTGCAGCGGCATTTGGATTTCGCGGGAAGCTTCAATGGAAAAAGGCAATTGCTGTCGCAATTCCCGTCTGCATGCTTTCATGTTATCTTGCCACTCCGAACTGGAGAAACTCTTTCCGCGAACTCGTACAGGCGGGAACTTATTGCCACAAACATGCCGCAAAGGAGCTTGAGGCGCTTCTGCCCAAAGACGCCATCGTCATCGGCGAGAGGTCAAATCAGATGCTTATGTCTCTGCCGATCCGCACGGCTACCACATTTGCCGCCAATAGCGACCCGATTCCAGTCATCGAATCCATCTTGAAATCTGAGCCGGATGCAAAACTCTACGCATTGGCCGATTCGCAGCATGCCTACAACCTTCAGCATTATCGCGAACACGGCGGGGAATACCGCCTCAAGCCCATAAAGACCTTCAAGATGCCATCGTTCGGCACCGGAAGGCAATCGGATGTGTATCTTGCGGCCATAGAGGTGTTGAACCGCGCACCTTCAAAATAGCATAAGCGGAGAAGGCATGTTATGAAAGAGTTCGAAGGCTACCGAGTGCTGCTGGCGGAGGACGACGAAATCGCCCGGGAGATCGTGGCGAACATCGTCGAGGACCTTGGCGCCAAGTGCGTTACGGCGCAAGACGGCGAAGAGCTGCTTGCGATCCTAAACGGCCCTGAAGGCGCGACCATCGACCTCGTTCTCACCGACATCAACATGCCGAAGAAGAGCGGCATCGACGCCTGCTCGGAGTTCCGCACCTCGGAACATCCTCGCGCGAAGACCTTGCCAGTAATCGGCATTTCCGCCGACACTAACCCCGCGCTCTTCGATAACGCCATCTCCGCCGGCATGAATGGCATGACGATGAAGCCGCTCACGCGCGAGACGCTTCACGCCCACTTCCACATCACGCTCAAGGACAACAAGGCGAACGCCGTCTTCTGCGAGCGCATCCAGCAGACGCTCGCGAAAAGCCTCTTCTTCTCGTCCGTATGCCACGACCTCCGCACGCCGCTCAACGCCATAATCGGCTTCTCCGAGATGCTCAAGAGCGGCTTCGACACGAAGGAAGAACACGATACCGCCGTCAATTCTATTCTCATGAGCGGCAAGACAATGCTGCAGCTCGTGAACGACATCCTCGACGTCGGGAAGCTCGAGTCTGGGCGCATGGAGATAGTGCCGGAGCCGACTGACGTCGCCGCGCTATTGAAGGACATCGTGACCTCCTTTAGCGTCACGAATCAGAAGAAGGAGCTGGAAGTGCGCTTCCGCACCGTGGGCGACATCCCGCAGCTGATGGTCGATCCGCAGCGCATCAGGCAGATTGCATTCAACCTCGTCGGAAACGCCGTGAAGTTCACGAAGGAGGGCTTTGTGGAGCTCCGCGCGGAGTTCTCGGGCGGTGTTTTCACGCTCGCCGTCGAGGACACAGGCTGCGGCATAAGCGAGGCTGACTTGAAGAAGCTCGCGACGCCGTTCGTGCAGGTCGGTGCGCAGAAGGCGAAGGCCGGCGGCACGGGGCTCGGACTTTCGATTTGCCGCAAGCTCGCGAAGGCCATGGGCGGCGAGATGAAGATTTCCTCCGTCCTCGGCAAGGGCACGACGTTTGCGATAGTGGTGCCGGGAGTGGAAGTAGCTGGAGAAGAATTGAGAATTGAAAATGGAAAATGTAAAATGAAAGAGGAGAGTTCCGCCCGCCGAATTCTCATCGCCGACGATACGAAGATGAACCAGATTGTCCTCAAGACGATGTTCACGAAGCTCGGCGTGAAGGACATGACGTTCGCAAACAACGGACGCGAGGCGTTGGACATCCTTAAGGATCCGGCGGTAAAGCCCTTTGATTTTGTCCTGACCGACCTGTTCATGCCGGAGATGACGGGCGAGGAGCTTGTATCGGCGATTCGCGCCGACTCCGCTCTCGCGTCAAATCGAGTCTATCTTTTCACCGCCGATGCCGAGATGAAGGACACTTATGCCGCGAAGGGCTTCGACGGCATTCTCCTTAAACCCGCAAATCTTGAAGCTCTCAAAAATCTGCTGTCATGAAAAACAATGCTTTCCGTGTTGCCGCCGCGGCCGTTCTTGTTTCCGCCGCAGGCGCGGCATTTGCCGAGGATATAATAGCCGACGAGGAGGCTGAAAAAGAGCCGTCGGCGCATAAGTGGCTTTCATTCCATGCCCTCGCCGACATCGAGACGGCATACATCTGCCGCGGCTACATATGGGATACGAGGCCTTATTCCGCGCAATCCGTCGACGCAGTAGTCGACTTTGACAAGTTCGGACGCACCGAGGCGACGGTTTGGACGTATTCTGCGATGTCGTCCAAGGGAACGTCCGCCGATATGAGCCGCTATGCCTATCCGGAGATAGACTATATCCTCCGCTACTACTACGACATTGAGATAGCTGACGGGTGGCGGCTGCAAAACGGCGTTGGCCGCCAGTGGGTGACGAACCCGGGCTATCATGGCGGCCATACGCTCACCGACTGGCAGGCGCTGCAGGTCCTCCACAACCCGTGGCTTACGCCGTATTGGAGGCTCCGCGTAATCCGCAAGCCCATAAAGGAACTCTTTTGGGTTGTCGGCGTGAAGCGCTCGTTCTCTCTCATGGAAGACCTGACGCTTACTTTAGACCTTTCAAGCGACATCGGCGACAACCGCCATTACGTGAACCTCTACGGGCCGAAGAATGGCGTGCCGGGGGCGCGTTATCGCGGCGGTTTCAAGGACTTCACCTTCATAACCAGACTGGACTACGCGCTCATTGAGCACGTGAATCTCTTTGCGTTCGTAGGCCAGTTTTGCCTCCTGTCGTCTGAAGCCCGCGACGCGATTGGTGCGCAAACAGGTCCCGAATCACGCCGCGACATTACGTTTGGCGGCGTTGGCGTTGCCCTCGACTTTTGACGGCTTTCAAGCATGAATTGCGAAAATTTGGTATAATATAGCACTTATGTTGGAAAAACGGAGAGATTTCGTCTGATGGGACGGCATGTAGCAGGAGAAATGCCCGCTCTCGACCGGCTTGTCGATGATGCTTGCGCCGAAATCGGCCGCGAGATAGATGCGCTATGCATTCCACGTCTCGCGGGCGTCGTCTTGGGCGGTGGCTATGGCCGTGGAGAAGGGGGAGTTAGGGAGAAGTTGGAGTCCAAAGTTGGAGAAAGTAGGGATGGATTCCACTCTCCAACTCCAACTCTGAACTCCAACTCAAATCTCCAACTCGAAACTCCAACTCTTACTCTTTCGAACGACCTAGACTTTTTTGCCATCACCGAGGATGGTGCGCCGGAAGCGGAAGCTGTGGCGGCGATAGGCTCTGCGCTCAAGCCAATATCGGATAAATGGACGGCTAAGCTTGGTATTGACGTAGATTTTACGGTCAAGACGCCGTGGAGGATTCGGCACGACCAGGAGCGGCTGATGATCCAGGAACTTCTTCGCGGCTACTGCGACGTAACCGGAAAGAGGGGCGAAGAGCTTTTCTCTGGCATAGCGAAGATCGACGCGGCGAATCTGCCCTGGATGGAGGCCGCGCGGCTCTTGATGAATCGCGGCATGGGATTGCTGTTTGCAAAGTGTAGAATTGAAAGTGTAGAATGTAAAATTAGCGGGTCGTCGGCTGTCGAAAGTCGAATGTCCGATAGGGATAGGGATTTTGTAGTGCGCAATATCAACAAGTGCATCTTGGGTGCGGGTGATGCTCGGCTTATTGCTCGCCATGCCTACACGTGGCGCGCCGAAGACCGAGCAAAGGCTCTTGGAGATGCGCTTTACAGTGCGGCGGTGGAATGGAAGTTTCGCCCAAGCGAGGCTCCTGTTTGCGAATGGGAGAAAGCCCGGGAGGCCTGGCTTGCCGCGCTTGACGAGGTTTCCTCGGCTTTCTGCCCGGGCAGGAGCGTTCGGCAGGCGGTGCGCTGGCTCGTTCGCCGCCACACAATCGGCGATTTGCGGACGTTCGGGATGGACTGCACGGTGCGCGTCCTCAAATCAGTCGCGCGGCGTGTCCGCGAGGGGCGCGCGCCAGGCGATGCGCTGCTGCGCGACTGGCAGATATTCAATTGAGGCAATGGCAATCTACATGATCTACATGTTCTGCATGGTTAAATAAATATAGAAAGGACAACGGAAATGGGCTGGAACATAACAGAAGGGGAGAAGGCTCTCAGGGTTGACATCGAAGGACGTCTCGTCGCGGCGGTCGCTCCGTCGCTTCGCGAGGAAGTTCTCGGGATGATGAACGACGGCACGAACGTGCTGTTCGACCTGAGCCGGATGGTCCACATCGACTCAAGCGGGCTTGGTGTCCTCGTCCAGATCTTGCAGAAGGCGAAGGCCGGAGGGGGGAAGGTCGTCCTTGCCGCGCTCCAGCCCGGACCGAAGATCGTTTTCGACATAACCAAGGTGAGCCGCGTGTTCGAGATCGTGCCGACGGTTGACGACGCGAAGTTCTAAAGAGTTGAGAATGTAAAGTGTATAAAGTGTAAAATGTAAAGTGTAGAATGTAAAATGCTCGGAGAACGAACGCTATGACAAAAAAATCGATTCCAAAACAGGTTTGTGCAATAGTTTTACACTTTACACTTTCAATTCTACTCTCGCTTTCTGCGAACGCCGAAAGCGTCAAGGTCGCGGACTGCGAGCGCGACCCAAAACTCGACTTCTGGGCGGCGGCGGACAACGAGTTCTGCCTTGCCGTCATGGCCGATGTCTTCAAGGCGGCGGGCGTCGAGGTAGAGAAAGTTCCGTTTGGCGAGGACCACCTGATAAACGTCACGAACGCGGAGGTCATTTGCTCGGCGTTCCGCACGAAGAGGCTCCTTGAATCGTTCGACTTCCCGCAGCAGCCGCTCGGCCGCATGCACTTCGCGCTCTACGCGACGCCGTCGCGCGCGATGGAGCTGATGTCCACGAAGATAACGGAGTGGCCGCGCATGAGGATCGGCTACTCGCCCGTCTCGCAGGGGCAGGTGACGAACAACGACCGCGTTAAGTACTTCGAGCATGCGCGGCTTGCGCCTACATACGTGGAGATTCCGACAAGCGTCGGCGCGGTGCAGGCTCTGCACGACGGCGAGATCGACGCGCTCTTCCTCTACACCCCGTTTGGCAAGCGTCCGGAGGGCGTCGTCGAGGTTGTCCCGATCGGCTCTCGCAACGTCTATTTCGCAGTCCGCAAGGACAGGCCCCAGCTCCTTAAGAAGCTTTCCAAGGCGTATCGCGAGTGCTACATCGAGAATATCGACAGATACGACGAGTTGCGCGAGAAGTTTCTCGGGGTGTCGAGGCCGCAGAAGCGGGTGCGCGTCGCGGCGTACAGCCGAGGCGACCTTTTTGAGGTCACTCCAGACGGCGCAAGGTCCGGGGCGCTGGAGGTGTGGCTCAAGTCCATAGTCGGCCATACGCACTGGACCATTGACTATGTCTATGGCGACTACGACGAGAGCATCGCAGACGTGCAGAACAGCCGCCTCGACGTCATAGGCGGCATCGGCTTCACGGCGCAGCGGCGCGACAAGTTCCGCTATCCGCATACGCCGATGGGGATGCTCCGCGTCTATCTCTGGTCGCGTCCGGACAGCAAGTACATGCCGGGCGAACCCGAGACGTGGCACGGGATGAAGGTCGGACTTCTTGCGAGCACCATCAGCGCCCAGCGTGCCAGACGCCAGTTCGACGGCGACGAGTCGATATCGTGCGTCGAGTTTTCGTCGGACCGCGAAATGCTCGCGGCATATTTCAGGGGCGACATAGACGCGTGCGTCGATGTGGAGATGCCGGAGCTTGAGAACGAAAAGGCGCTTCACCTCTACGCCTCGCACCCGATGTATATCTGCACGTCGCTCAAGCGCGCCGACCTCTTTGAGGAGCTTGAAGGCGCGATGGACGAGATATGCGACGACTTCCCGAAGTATCTTAGGATGATAAGCGAGCACCACTACGGCAAGAGAAGCGACATGGCCGCGCTCTCCATGGAGGAGTCGAGCTGGCTGACGCGGCGCCTCAAGAACTCAAGCCCAGTCATGATAGACTTCTCGCCCTGGCCGTTCCCGCTCTTCGACGACGACGGGAACGTGACGGGCTTTGTCGGCGACTTCCTCGCCGAGATACGCGAGCGCACGGGGCTCAACCTGGCCGTCGCGCCGCAGACCGACGTCAACACGGCGGAGGCGAAGTTCCTGCGCGGCGACACGGACCTCTGGATACCGTATCCCGTGAATGCGTCGGCGGCTACCTACGGCGCGACGTCGGTGTTCGCCGTTCCCGTTCCCCAGAGCGCGGCGCAGGAACTTGGCGCGAAGGACCAGTATCAGGAGTTCGAGATGTTCGCGCGCCCGAACGTCCCGAAGGAGCTCGTCTCCATCCTCAACAAGGTGATGACCGGCATAGACCAGACCCAGCTTCAGGAGATGTTCATGGCGGATTCTGCGGAGCGCCAGGTCGTCCACCGCGTGTTCGGCCTGACGCGCACGGAGCTTCTCCACCGCATTGCGTTCGTTTCGCTCTGCGTCCTCCTGGCGGTCGTAGTGTTCGGGTCTGTCATGATCGCGCTTCTCGTCAGGCAGACGAAGCGCGCCAACAAGGCCGCGAAGGAGGCCGAGGAGCACGCCCAGGCGAAGACGAGGTTCCTCGCGATGATGTCGCACGAGCTCAGGACTCCGCTAAATGCCGTCATCGGTTTCGCCGAGTTCATGTCGGAGCCGGACATCGACGAAACCAAGCGCAAGGAATACATCGACGGAATCCTCTTGAGCTCCAACGCGCTTCTCGACCTCATAAACGACATCCTCGACCTCTCGAAGCTCGAGGCGGGGGCGATGCAGATGCGCTCCGGCGTGTGCGACCTCGGGCAGCTCCTGAGGGAGCTTCCCGCCATCTTCGGCTACCGCGTCCGCCGCCACGGCGTGAAGCTCAGGATCGACGCACCGCCGCCTGAGGAGTTCCCGATCCTCGAAATCGCCCAGCAGGGGGTGAGGCAGATCCTCATAAACCTCGTCGGCAACTCTGCCAAGTTCACCGAGCAGGGCGAGATCGTCGTCCGGGCGGCGTGGTTCGGCGAGGAGAGGCGCCTCCACCTTGAGGTAAGCGACACTGGCTGCGGCATATCGCAGGACAAGATGTCGAGGCTCTTCGACCCGTTTGTGCAGGATATCGCAAGCCGCATGAAGTCGAGCGCAGGCGAAATCAAGGGCACGGGGCTTGGGCTCCCAATCGTCAAGCGCATGGTGGACAGCGCGGGTGGTACGATCACTGCGACGAGCGTGCTCGGGAAGGGCACGACTTTCGTCATCGACATACCTGACCTCGCCATCGTGCAGAACATTTCGACGATACCGCGCGCCGCCGAGAAGACCATCCGGAGCGCTCTCCCGAACCGCGTCCTCGTCGTTGACGACATGACGATGAACCGCAAGATCCTCGGCATCCACCTTGCGAACCTCAAGATAAAGGACGTTCGCTTTGCGGAGAACGGAGAGGTGGCGATCGACGTCATGAAGGAGTGGATACCCGACCTCGTCCTTACCGACATGTGGATGCCGAAGATGGACGGCACCCAGCTCGCAGAGTCGATGCGCATGGACCGCAGGCTCGCAGAGATACCGGTCGTGGCCGTCACGGCCGACGTCGATGTCGGATCTACATACGACATGAGCCTCTTCGCCAAGGTCATCGCCAAGCCCGTAACGACCGGCAAGCTCAAGGCCCTCTTCGGACTGGCGTAACCATGAGGCTTTTAGTATCCTGCATCCCCTACGACGGCGGCAAGAGCGGCATTTCGGTCTATGTCCGCGAGGTAGTGCGCGAACTTGCCGCGGAGGGACACGAGTTGACTCTTCTTTGCGAGCCGGTGGCGCGCAAAGAAGAAAGTGTAGAGTTTAGAGTTGAAAGTTTAGAGTTGGGAGGTGCAACTGCCACAATTCTACACTCTCCACTTTACACTCTACACTCTCCGATGATTTCGATGCTCTGGCACCTCTTCGTGTTGCCTTTCTGGATCTGGCGTCACAGGCGCGAGTTCGACGGTTTTGTCATATGCGCGGCAAATAGGCGCGTCTGCGCGTGGTATCCGCTGCCTACTACGGCGACCGTGCATGACCTTGCGAACTTCCACATACCGGGGAAGTATTCGCGTTCGCGCATGTTCTACTTGGCGCATGTCCTGCCGTTCTTCGCAAAGAGGGCGCAGCGCCTCGTAGCGGTAAGCGGGGCCACAAAGACCGACATGGTGAAGTTCTGGCATTGCCGCGAAGACGACGTCACAGTGCTTTACAACGGACTTACTGGGAATGGGGAACGGGCACAACTCTCAACTCTCAACTCTCAACTCTCAACTATTCTCTACATCTCCCGCATAGAGCATCCGGGCAAGAACCACCTGCGGCTCATCGAGGCGTATTCGCGCCTGCCGCGTCCTCTCGCCGAGGCGCATCCGCTCGTAATCGCGGGCGCTGACTGGAAGGACGCCGAAGTCGTCCACGATGCGGCCGCCAAGTCGCCGCACGCCGACTTGATACGCTTTACCGGCTTTGTCGCAAGCGAAGACATGCCGCGCCTTTGGGACGAGGCTGGCTTCTACGTCTTCCCGAGTCTCTTCGAGGGGTTTGGGCTTTCGCTTGTCGAGGCGATGGCGAAGGGAATCCCGTGCGCATGCTCGAACAACGGCTCGCTTGGGGAGATCGCTGGCGACGTAGCTGTCACGTTCAACCCTGAAAGCGTCGATGATATTGCCGTTGCGCTGGAAAAGCTGTTGGGCGAAAACGCCGAGGCTCGCGGCGAGCGCATAGCGCGGGGCCTTGAGCACGTAAAGAAGTTTTCGTGGGCCGATCACGCGAAGGGAATTGCCGAGCTGATAGGAAATTGTATTGGCCACAAAGAACAGGAGAAGACAGGAGAAGGGTATTGCAAATCTTTTCTTTTTGGGATTCCTGTCGCCCGCCTGACCGAGCCAGAGGCTGTTGAACGCATAATCGCCTTTGCGAAGCAGGATAAGTTGGAGAAAATAGTTCGAGTTGGAGAAAGGAAGGACAAATTCCACTCTCCAACTCCAACTCTGAACTCCAACTCTGAACTCCAACTCGAAACTCCAACTCCAACTAATAAAGCCGCCTTCGTCGCCACTCTCAACGTCGATTTCGTTGCGAACGCTGTGAGCGGCTGGCCTTTCGGCGGGAACGACGAACTCTGGGGATATCTTAAGAATGCCGACCTCGTGACGGCCGACGGAATGCCGATAGTCCTTCTCTCTCGTCTCCTCAGGCGGGGGCTTCCCGAGCGCGTCACCGGCGCGGACATGGTTCCTGCCATCTGCCGCCGCTGCGCTGAAGAGGAGCTTTCCGTCTATGTTCTTGGCGGCGACAAGGGCGCAGTGGCCGAAGCCTTTGAAAAATTGAAAATTGAAAATGGAGAATTGAGAATTGCCGGAGTGGACGACGCTTTCGTAAAACTTGACCGGGAACAGCCTGAAATCGTGGAGCGCATAAACGCCGCGAAGCCGGACATCCTCTTTGTCGCTCTTGGCAACCCCAAGCAGGAGCTCTGGATGGGGCGCAACTTGGCGAAGCTTGATGTCGGCGCAGTTATCGGCATAGGCGGAACATTCAACTTCATCGCAGGCAAGGTGAAGCGCGCGCCGAAGTGGGTGCAGAAGAGCGGCCTTGAGTGGATCTACCGCATTATCCAGGAGCCGGGTCGCCTTTGGCGCCGCTACGCCTACGGGCTCGTCAAGTTCTCGTGGCTTTCTCTCCTGCACGTTTTCGGAGGCTACCGCAGATGAGGATCGCCCATGTCTTGAGGCGGCTTTCGTTCGACGACTGGGGCGGAACGGAGCAGGTCGTCTGGAACATTGCCAAGGCGCAGAAGGCCGCAGGGCACGAAGTGCGCCTCTTCGCGACTACGGCGTTGTGGAAGCCTTTAGCCGCAGAGAACGCAAAGATCGCAAAGACCTCTTTGTGTCCTTTGTGTTCTTTGTGGCTAAAAAACGAACCATACGCAGAAACCGTCGAGGGAATCGAGATCGTCAGGTTCAAGCCGATATATCCGTGGTGGCCTATGCCGAAGGACGTTGTGGCTGAACTTGACCGAAAGGGCGGCAACCCGTTCGTGCCGGGGCTTGGCAAGGCGCTTCGCGATTGGCGGCCCGATGTCATCCACTGTCACGCGATGGCGCGTATCGCTGAATTGTGTTTGAGAGTTGGGAATCCTCCTTCGCCAAGGCTACGGAGGACAAGCGGGGAACGGACGCGGTGCGTTATCTCGCTGCATGGCGGCGGAGCCAATGTGCCGGGCGTGGAGGCGAAAAGCCTCAAGGCACCGACCAGAGGGCGACTTCCATGGGGCAAGATGATCGACATTGCAATGGGCTGGACTCGCCGCGTTCCCGAGGATTTTGGCGGCATTGTCTGCGTCGGGGAGGACGAATACGAGCGTTACCGCGCTAAGCACCCGCATGTAATGTTCCTCCCGAATGGAGTCGATACGAGCCTCTTCTCCTCGATTTCTCGCTCCCGCGCTCCTTCGCACCCCCTCACTCTCCTTTGCGTTGCGCGGATCGACCGCCAGAAAAACCAGATGGCGCTTGTCGAAGCCGTCGCGCGGCACCCCGACATGGCGCTTCGCCTCGTCGGGCCTGTGACCCAGCCGGACTACAACGAGGAGCTTAAGCGCAGCGCCGCCGAGCTTGGCGTCGCGGACCGCGTTGCGTTTGTCGGTGCGCTGAAGCCAGGGAGCCCAGAGCTGATTGCCGAATATGCCAACGCAGACGCGTTTGCCCTTGCAAGCCGCCACGAGCCTTTCGGTATTGTCGTTCTTGAGGCGTGGGCGGCGGGACTTCCCGTTGTTGCAAGCGATGTTGGCGGGCTTGGACGGCTTTGCGCGGCGCATCCCGACGCGGCGATAACGTTCCCTTCGGGCGATTCTGCCGCGCTTGACCATGCGCTTGACGAACTCTCGTGCAAGGGGGCTTCTATCTCGCTTGAGGCGATGTCCGCCGCAGGACGTAAGGCCGCCGCAGAGTATGACTGGCGCACGCTTTCCTCCCGCCTTGTCGATTTCTACGCATTAGACGGCGAAAAAATTTAATCCTCCTGGTAATGCCGCTCGCCCGGTAACGCCCGACCCGCACTTTGCGCCATACCCGACATGTCATACGCGAGGTGAATCTGCCGCGTTTCTTTTGCTTCCGCCCATGCCAAACCGAGGTGAATCAAGGCGTCGCCAGACACGTCGGAGTCGCAAAGCTGCTCTCGTGCGTCCCCTGTCTCGCGGCCATCGCCCACTTCGGCAACCTCCACGCCTGCGCCATTGAGGACTTGATGGAATGAAAGATCCAGTTTCACGCGGGATATAAAGCAATATTCCAGAAAACCGCCGCGCTTGACCCCAAACGCGGCGTTTTGGTATAATGACGGCGATTTTGCTATGTGCATGTTGGACGAGATACATGCGAAGCGTGGCGAGATATACGCTATCGCAAGGAAGCACAAGGCGGAAAAGCTTTGGGTCTTCGGCTCTTGCGCGCGCAAGGAGGTGTCGGCATGAGCAGACGGGAGTTGAATAATAGGATTGAATACATGGTGACGTGCATAGGTGATTTTGCAGCGCAACACGCTATGACGCCTGCTGTTGCCTATGCATTCCTTGCGAAATATAAGGGGCTTTCGTTTCTGTCCGACTGCTATGATATAGAGCATACACAATCTGTGCAAACTGCTGTTGACGATATGTCAGAAGTCTGCAAGAGGAACGGAGGAGTGCTTGCATGATTCTGTATCATGGCAGCAACATGGTGTTTCGAGCGCCTCTTTTGGCGAGATGCAGTCCTTACAAGGACTTTGGGCAGGGCTTCTATCTTTCCGACTCACTTGATGTTGCCCGTCGCACCGCGCTTCGTGCCGTTCGTCAGCATGGCGGCGTCTGACCATAACCGAGACCGGCGGTATAGCTGGGTTGTGGGGCCGATTGCCGACGACGGGCTGGCTTTTCTTTTCAAGATGTTTGAACGCGGGTATTACACGCTTGGGGAAGTCTTGCGAAGAATGCAGTTTAGGAGAAAACTGACCACGCAGTATTCGTTCCACACGCGCGCGGCGTTGTCGTTGCTAACATTCAAAGAAGTCCGCCATGTCTGATATCCAGAAGCAGATGATTGAATTTTCGACGATGGACTTGGTCAAGGCAGTGGCCGTGTCTCGGAAACTGCCTCTCGCATCGGCGATGGAAGTCGTGTATAAGTCGCCTTTCTTTCTTAAGCTTCAAGATCCCGAAACAGGGCTTTATCGGGAATCCAAGGCGTATCTCATACGACGGTTCAACCAGGAATGTAGGTGACAACCGCTTAAACCCGTAAAGCCGAGAACGAAACCAATGATTCCAAATCTATAATAAGTCGCGATGGCTGACGGTGGCTTCCTGCCGCCGTAATTGTGGGTCGGATGTGCGTCCGCACGTCTGGCCCCGAAACTTTTTTGTAAAAAATTTCATTTACCCCCTTGACTTCCCCGAAAATATAAGTACAATTACGCCTATGATTAAAAAAACGAAGAAGACGGCCGCCTACAGGCGGGTGGCGAGCAGGCTGAAGAGGCTGCTCGGGGAAGGCCAGGTGATCGAGGGCTCGCTCTCCCGCGTGACGGCGGGCTCCGCGGCCCACTGGCACCTGACGCGCAAGGTCAACGGGAGGACGCAGACGCTCTACGTGCCCATGTCCTCGGTGGAGGAGGTGCGGGAGTGGATCCGGCGCTGGAAGGAGGCGAAGGGCCTTTTGAAGG
>Ga0310786_10001091_pt1 | contig 43536 bp, 30 predicted proteins | sample AusTroGonzalo_MG_FD_203881 | JGI IMG/M metagenome (GOLD analysis project Ga0310786, IMG submission 203881) | Bovine rumen microbial communities from tropical cattle in Woodstock, Queensland, Australia - Gonzalo_03 (v2) (version 2) | ecosystem: Host-associated > Mammals > Digestive system >...
TGCCACCGATTTCGTTCAAGAATTCGAGAAGTTCAACAGCGCCCATCTTCTTGCCGTTGATAGCAACCGGATTGCCCTTTTCGAAGGAGATCGTCACGTGATCAGCCTTGTTCGGAGCCTTTTCATAGGTTGCAGTGTGCTTGAGGAATTCGTACTTGTGTTCCTGTTCCGGGAATTCCAAGACGCCACCTTCGTGAGAGAGGTGCCAGAGGTTGCCGTCTTCGGAGTAGATCTTCTTCTTGCTGATGCCGTTGAGCGGAATCTTGTGTGCAGCGGCGTAGTCGATAGCGTCTTCGCGGCTGTGGAATGTCCAACGCGGGTCCTTCCACGGAGCGATGACTTCGAGCTTCGGGTTGAGAGCGGCGTAGGTGAGTTCGAAACGAACCTGGTCGTTACCCTTACCGGTAGCACCGTGAGCAACAGCGTAAGCGCCTTCCTTTTCAGCGATCTTTACCTGGTACTTAGCGATGAGCGGACGAGCAAAGGACGTACCGAGGAGATAAGTACCTTCGTACTTAGCACCGGCGCGAACGGTCGGCCAAACGTATTCTTCAAGGAATTCCTTCTTGAGGTCGAGAACGTAGCACTTGGAAGCACCGGTCTTGAGGGCCTTTTCTTCGAGAGCCTTTGCGTTCGGGAAGTCATTCTGGCCGAGGTCGGCTGCGAATGCAATCACTTCAACGTCGTAGGTTTCCTTGAGCCAAGGAATGATGATGGAGGTATCAAGTCCACCGCTGTAGGCGAGGACGACTTTCTTCTTGGATTCTGTTTTAGCCATTTTGAATGTCCTTTGAGAAAAATTTTTTAGACGGTTAAAATATAGTCATTTGAGTTACTAGTTACTAGCTAGTAGTTACTAGTATTTGCTTTTTTTAAAGATGCGGCTTCAAACCTCATAACACAAAGGCACAACGTGCCGACCTCATGGCACACACCTCACCGCCCTACAGCTCGGCGGCCAAGGAGGTCAAAATATTTGATGCTCAACTTTTCGTGAATCGTTCTTGTTGCGGCATTGGCCGTTCCGCGTTCAGGCCGATGAATCGCGGTCGAGCCACTCCCCTTGATAGGTTTTGCAGGGTCTATCTCGCGAACCGAGACGAACTTATAAAACGGATGATCTTCGTCCGTACGCATGATAACAACGCCTCCGCCTTTAAGGATTGCGTCAAATGCGTTTTCGAGCCCATTGTAATCTTTGCAACCTTCTATCTTTGCGGCTCCACCGCTAGCTCCTGACCAGTCTTTGCCGGCATCTTCGGCTGCGCCTACCAATTCCCACTTACCAGGCGGTGTTGCATTGCTCGTCGAGTCTATATAAAGTTCCAAACGAACCGTCGATTCGTCTTTATTATAGGCAATGTATTTCATGCCAATCCACTTGTTCAACGGCAAAGGCTCTCCACCCCACAACATGTCTTGCTTGCCAATGCCGGAACCACTGCGATAATAGCTTTCAGGATGCTTCCATTCTTTTTCGAAATCCCAGCGACCATCATTGCGGAATCGGGCGTAATACGTATTGGCATCGCAATTGTTGCCGCCACTGGAGCCATGCCCCAAGGCACCACTACGGACACCGACAACCATACCGCCATAATTCTTTCCACCCATTTCATTCCGCATAAAATAAGCCGTATATTCCGTATTCAAGAAAAACTGTTTTTTGGGAGCCCATTCACGCTGTCCGTTGATATGGAAACGCGGCCCCACGCCAAGCATTTGCATCACGCCTTCGCCATCGACCTTGTAACCTTCCCCATCGACACCACGGCTATCCGACCATTGCAAAGGATCATCGGGATCGTCAGACCAATCGGCAAAAACACGCGCATGACCATTTGCCCAATGTTCCGATGTCCAAGAAACCGAGCCCGCCTTCGTCTCATAAAACTTTTGAAAACCAAAAACATCTACAGCATCCTCCGCAAAAGAGGCGACACACAAAGCCAGCGTCAAGGAACTAAAGATTTTCATATCCACCCGATAAAATCAATTTTTCGTTCTTTTCGAAAATATAAAATCCTTTTTCAAATAAAAATTTTTTTTATAAAAAAACGTTGACCACAACCTCAAAAGGAGATTGCAGCGAGGTTGCTTGCAGACCCATTGTCGTAAGGTTAACGCGTGCGCCAAGATGAGGATATTGATTTAACGTTTACCCAAAAACGTTTGACGACACATCGTCTTTTTTTTTCTATTTTCAAAAACATGAAAATTTCCGATAGAGCGCTTGGCTACATATCTCTTGTTGTTTTTGCTTGCATTTTTGGAGGCATCGCTTTTGGGATGTGGGCAGCACATCAAAACACACGTCAAACAGCGATTGTAGACTTCAAGGAACTTGGTTCGTTGCAGCCAGAAGACCCCGTTGTGTTACGCGGCTATCGCATTGGTTCTATCGGCAGCGTCACCTGGCTTAAGGACCGCTCTCGCGTTGTCATTCACTTTACCGAACCTCTCAAACTCCGTGCAGGCACCCAATTCAACAACGTGAACTACGCACTCATGGGTCAACGCCGTCTCGAAATCATTCCGTCCAAAACAGGCGAAATCATGCCGGAAAATCACGTTTTCGAAGGGCATTTCGAACCAGGTATTGCAGAAACATTGCGTTTGGTCGAAAACGTCAACGAGCAGCTTGAAGCTGTGCAACAGGCAATTTTATTACTCGCCCAGGGAGATTCACTACATCGATCGGCACAGGAAATTTACGAAGACATCATGCACTCCGTCGAAAATATTTTCGCACACACGGAAAAAACAGTCGGTGCACTCGGTCCCAAGTTGAACAAGCTCTTTAAACAAATAAATTCTTCGACCAAGGCCATATCGACAACCGCGCTCCAAGCAGATACAGCCATCAGAACGGTCACAGCAACTGCAAATGAAAAGATTTCGCTCGTCGATTCTGTCATCATAACATTGTCTGAAAACGCGCAAAAGGCAAATCAAATCATTACAACTATCGAAAACGGCATCGACTCCGAAACACTTTTGCACTCCAAGGAACTCGTCGAAAACATCAACAATTTCATTAACGGACTCAACAAGGCCGTCATGGCTATCGACACAAAGGATCTTGGTTTCAAGGATGAGAATGGAAAACCCATCCATCTCATTTCATGGAAAAACATGAACATTGTTGGCGACAACGCTCGCGACAAAGCCCGCAAGCGATTGGAAGAAGCCAAGGCGCAACAAGAACAAAAGAAAGCAGGCAAGTAAATGGATTTAGCCAACTTGCCAGGACTCGGCCCCAAGAGACTTGAGAAACTCAACAAGTCCGGTTTAAATTCCATCGCCGATCTTTTATACAATATTCCGCGAACCTATCTCGACCAAACAAAAGTTTCGAAAATTGCGGATTGCCATGACGGGGACCGCGTTGTCGTAATCGGGATTATCACGCGCGCAGGAATTGTCAAAGGGCGCATGTCGCGATTCATGGCGGTTCTCACGGACGGTACAGGGGAAATCCAGCTTTTATTTTTCCGCGGTACACGCTTTATCGCAAATAAAGTCAAGCCCGGAACACGTTGGCTTGTTTCTGGCGTAGTCGGTTCTTATCGAGGATTGCAACTGGTGCATCCGGACATGCAACCGTTCGACGAAGGCGAAGCCTTTAACGGACAAATTCTCCCCGTCTACCCCATCAGCGAAATTTGCCGTGAAGCTAAGATGGAACAGCGGTTCTTCCGCAATCTCTACAAGACAATTTTCAATTTTCCGGGACTGACCCTCCCCAACGCATGCCCGCGCGAACTCACGGATTATTTGCACTTTGCGCCTGTGATGGACAACCTCCGTGCGCTACACATGCCAAAGGATTTTGATTCCATTTATAAGGCAAAGCGCGAGCTCAAGATTTTAGAATTGTTGCCGTTCTGCTTGCGCATGGTGAAGCGGCGCGAAAATCAAAAGATTCGCGGTCATGAAAGGCAAATTGATTTGGGGAACGTGATGGCGGCCAAGGCCCGCCTGCCGTTCCAGCTGACCGCAGGTCAGGACGCGGCGCTGAGCACTATTATCGACGGGCTCAACGGCAAAAAGCAATTCCACGCATTGTTGCAAGGCGATGTCGGTTGCGGAAAAACGGTCGTCGCCATGCTTGCAATTATGGCCGTATGCGGCGCTGGCGAACAATGCGCTTTGATGGTCCCGACAGACATTCTCGCAAGGCAGCATTTCAAGTCTCTCAAGCCGTTCTTCGACGCCGCAGGAATACGCGTGCAACTTTTAGTCGGAGCTACTCCCGCCGCCGAAAAGAAAGTCATTCTCGGTGAACTGCAAATGGGACTTTGCAATGTCGTAATCGGCACGCATGCATTGTTTAGCAAAGACGTCTATTTTGCAAAACTCGGTTTTGTCATCATCGACGAACAGCATCGATTCGGCGTGAGCCAGCGCGAAGCGCTGCTCGCCAAAGGCGACTACCCCGACATGCTCGTGATGAGCGCAACACCAATTCCGCGGAGCCTCGCGATGACACTGTACGGCGACTTGAAAGTCATCAGCATCAAGGAAAAGCCCGCAGGACGCAAGCCCATCAAGACACGTCTCGTGAACGCAGCGAAGCGCGAATCGATGAAGCAGTTTATTTGTAAAGAAGCCGCCGGTGGGAATCTCTGCTACTGGATTGCAAGCCGCGTGAACGCGGACGCTTCTTCCGCATCTGGAAATGCCGCAGGTTCCGCGAACGATTCCCGCACGAACAGTTCCAGTGCATTTGAAGGGAGCGCGAACGGTGATTCAAGCGCCCGCAGTGTCGATGACATCGTGAACGAAATGCGTTCCTTTATCGCCGCCATGGGACACGCCGACGCAAACATTGCCAAGCTCAAAGTCGCCGGCGTCCATGGGCAAATGGACGATTCCGAACGCGACGAAATCATCAAGCGCTTTGCCGCCGGCGAAATCCAGATTCTCGTCGCAACCACCGTTATCGAAGTCGGCGTGAACGTTCCAGCAGCAAACCTCATGGTCATCGACCAGCCAGACCGATTCGGTCTGGCGCAGCTCCACCAGCTGCGCGGGCGCGTGGGCCGCGGCAATCAAGAAGCCTGGTGCTTCTTGATGATTCCCGAAGGCGAAGCCGCCGAAACGAGCATGGAACGCTTATCGCAATTTGCCGCCACCGAAGACGGGTTCGAAATCGCAGAACTTGACCTCAAAATGCGCGGCGCCGGCAACCTTGAAGGCAACGAGCAAAGCGGTGCGTGGGTATTCCGTTGGTTCGACTGGATTCACGACCAAGAACTCATATCGCAAACGCTCGAACGCGCCGACCACATATTAAAAGACGGATCCGCATTCAGCGAAGCCGCCAAAGAAAAAATTCAAGCTTGGTATAACGAAAAGCCTTCGGCAAACGAAGACGGCGTTCATTAAGCGCGCCGTTTAACGCGCATTTAAAGCAAATGCGTCATGGTGCCAAACACCAACGCAATCAGCACAACATTCAAAAAGAACATTGCACGGCGAACAATCAAGAAGAAAATCGCCTGCCAATGGAAGATGTGATCCGTCGGATTCAACAGTTCCTTTGCAGCCAGGAACACGTTGATAGCGCCCGTCATCACAAGCATCAGCGCCCCAGGGAAATAGCCTTCGTTCCACACGAGAATCGTAAGCCAAATACCCGCAATCACGGCAATGATACCGATAATGATTTCTACACGCAAAAGAACACGTTTGATTTCACGAGCTCTCAATTGACGCGGAGTCAATCGAGCCGTCTCACGAATCTTTTGTTCTAATTTCTGTTCCTCTTTTTCAGCCATTGTGTTTCTTTTTAAAAAGTTTAATACAAACCAATTATCATAGAATATACGAGGTCGTCACAGAGTAATGGGCATCGCCTTTACGGGCTCCGTTCAGCGGGAAACTCACATCAATCTTGTTTATCAAGCGGGTAATAGACTTTGTTTGTGCCAAACGGATACCAAAACCGGCTACATAAATCAAGTCCTTACGCCTGATATCCTTAATCGTAGGAGCCGTTTCGCCAACACTTCCAAACGCAACGACGACAGGAGCAAGCGTCAAGATTTCAAAATCCGGGAACCAACGTTGTTCCAAGTTACCATAGACTCGAGCCTGGCCTGCATAGAATCCCGTCGGGAAACCAACAAAGCCGTCCGACCCGCCAAGCGTCAACTGGTAGCCAAGCTTTGCTTCGTCATACACATCCAGCTGTCCCGACAACGCCGTTGAAAAACGCGTACTCGGATGGAAAATGTATTCGCCATTCACGCGGCCATAAAAGTCATGACGTTTACCATGGTCCAGATAAAAATTCATGTACGACTTGATGGTCAAATGGTGATTTTCGCGGCCAAGGTAAAAGTCCGTCCAAAAGTCCAATCGGATATCGTTATTGGAAGCACCTATTTGTTCGTAGTTCTTTGAAATTTGAGCCTTAAGCGAAAAACCCTTATCTATATCTTCGGTCCATCTGACGTTGTGGAAATTCTTGATTTTTTCGTAACGCAAATTAGAGTACATGATATAAAAACCAAGGCGCGAATCCTTGCGTTCCGGCACCCATTCATTCACAGCACTAGCCGAATCAATGGCATACGCCTTTTCGCCATCCGTAAACTTATAGCGACGCACAAGCCCTTCATTAGCAGTCTCGCGCAAGTAATCATACGTTGCCCCTAGATAGAACTTGCGTTGCGTGCCACCAAACGAGCGGCTGAAACGGAAGCTCAGGGAATCTTCAACAAAATCCTCGATCTTAATGAGCTTGACTGATTTTTTGCCGTTGAAACGTTGGAGAGAATCTAGCGAAGTCTTCGGATCTATTTCAGAAGCACTCCGCGGGAAAGCTCCGCTTCCGTAAATGAATTTTTCACGTTTGTTCTTTAAGCCTTCGAGAGTGTAAGCCCACTGGTTTACACTACGGCTGAGGTACGGCACATACATTTTCCAGTAAGCAAGGTATCCGTCCGTGTTGTAGCTATACAAGAAATCCAAGTGGTTATAGCGGAAGAGGAAATGCGGATCCCCATATTCCACCTGCCACTTGTCGCGGAATTCATCATGGCCAAAGTAAAAACCGAGCTTTTGACCCAAGCCAAGGAAATTGCTTTCCTGAACGCCAACGCCCCAGACGAGATTATCATAGCTCCATTCGCTCCCCGAAAAACCAAGAGCAAAGGGAATCGTCAACGTCCAGTTATCGCTCGTCTGAACATCCACAATATTTTTGCCATCTTCGTTAGATACAGAAATATTGGCATCCGAGAGGAACTTCTGGTTGCGCAAGAAACGTTCCGATTCGAGAAGCAAGTTCAAGTTGACCAAGTCACCTTTATCAAAAAGCAAAAGCTTACGGACCGTCACCTCGCGCGTTTCGATATGGACCAAATTCAAAATATCATACGCCCAACGGTCGTATTTCGAATGCGCCTTTGAATCGTCAAACGCATCACCAATATGGTAACGAATTTTATCTACGCGAAACACGGCATTAGAATCCACAGCTTCGAGCGCAGAGGATTCCGCGCCAAAATCAGTCGCAGGAGAATCAGCAAGTGAAGTTACAGAATCTACAGAAACAGTATCCGCCGCGGCAAACGATGCAGACACAAGGCAAAACAAACTAAACAATAATTTTTTCACGGATACAATATACAAAAAATGGAACTTAGGAAGTTGGTAGAACTTAGAGCTTAGAACTTAGAGAATAGCTAATAGACGAGAGAGGCGTTATGCAGTAGGCGGTGCTTAGTTGGTAAAACTTAGTTACTAGAAGACTTAAGAGACAAGATGCTGCGAAGCAGCCTCAGTAACTAGTAACTCTGAACTCAGAACTATCTTGCATATTTCCTAATGAATTTCTACATTTGGGCTGGGTAGCGGATGGCCGCCGGCTTCACGGCTGGAGGAAAGTCCGGGCACCGCAGGGCATGATGCTGGATAACGTCCAGGCGCGGAAACGCGACAGAAAGTGCAACAGAGAATAGACCGCCCGCAGCAATGCGAGTAAGGGTGAAACGGCGAGGTAAGAGCTCACCGCACGACTGGTGACAGGAGTGGCTAGGTAAACCTCATCCGGTGCAAGACCAAGCAGGATTCCGTCCGCAAGGACCTGGTGCGGCCCGTGCCAGCTGGATATCCGGGTAGGTCGCTTGAGGCGGTCGGTAACGATTCGTCCAGAGAGATGGTCATCGCTCCGCAAGGAGTACAGAACCCGGCTTATAACTACCCGTTTATGAATGCCTCTGCGAAAGCAGAGGCATTCTCCTTATCAATTATCTCGAAGTTCTTCTTTCTATGGCTTCGTCGTAATCGCCATCTCTCCACTTCTGCTTGTAATCATCGCAATCGCTTTCATACCACGCGACCTTTTCAGCAAGCGATTCCACGCTCGCATTCTGGAAAGTTATAACAAAGTACGAAACTCCATTGTTGCAATAGGTTTCGGTATAATTCCTCTTTTGAGATTGCTTCTTTACCGCATCTTCGAATTCCAAGCACATGGCTGTCTTTTCATACGGCGTTATATAAAAATGGGAATCCTCGTAATACTGCGTTCCGTTGCCATTCTCATCAAACGTAATTTTTTCCACATGGCCTTTGTATTTCGGAATATTCACCTTAATCTGCTTCCAATACGAGCCATCCGCATTTGTGCCATCCGTAACCAGGCAATAAAAACCTTCATCCCCATTGGGCGGGAAACTACCCTTCGCTTCACTCGTTCCATTAGAACCAGAGCTTTCTCCGCTCGATGCGGAATCATCACACGCCGTAAAGGCAAACACCAAAGCCAACGAGCTCAGTGCAAATAAAAATTTTTTCATTCCATTTCTCCTTTTTATGGCAAAGTCCTTTATAAACTTACAAATTTTCGCATGCTCATAACAGCAACGGCAATACTTATCGTTACAGATAAAGCTAATACCACAAGCGGAATTATCAATCCCTGCAAAAATACATCATGACCCATTTGCACGAGCAAAAGAAGTGGCAAGATAAAGAACAATGTAATGTGGGTCGCCGCACGGACCGTCTTAACGCGGAGCGAAATCATCAGCGAAAAAGCTGTCGTGAGTAGCACTGCAGAGAGTGCCCCAAGCATTGAGGCGACCGCTTCCAACGACGTAATATCAGAATGCGAGAACCAATAACCCAGCTGAGCAAGCAACGCAAACACCACCGGGAACGGGAGAATTGCAAGAAGTTTACCCCAGAAAAGTTTCGCAGGAGCAATCGGAGAAAGCTGCAAAAGTTCAAGCGAATTGCGCTCGCGCTCGCCGGCAAAAGAATCGCCCGCCAAAGGAGCGCCCATCGGAGCCATCAAGCAACCGAGCAGAAGCATCATGTAACTTTCCATGCCCTGCATAATCTCGCCACCGTAACGCGATACCGCAATCGCCTGGCTCGCCGCGAGGATTACCGGCGGGATGATGAACGGAATCCAGAAGCGCGGATCCCGGAATATCAGGCGAAGTTCGTGTTTAAAAACGTGGAGCATGTGTTAGACGAGAGACGAAAGATTATATGTTCAATGGAAAGATAGTAAACAGTAGGAAGTGGCTGGTGGTTAGGGAGTCGCTTTTAAGGTTGGTGAGATAGCATAATTGGAAAAACAAAAAAAATGTTGTTTTAACACCTTTTTTTGTATAATATATTTATCGGATTCGTGACAAAGAAGTTTTTGTCGAAGGAATACATATAATGAAAGTATCGTCGTTCTTTTACTTTGCCAACTTTTGGCTAAAGACAGTCCTATTCAAGAAGAAAGACCCGATTTTGGGAACCGTCATTGTAACCGACCGCTGCAACCTGAAATGCAAGCACTGTTCCGTCAACAACATCACCTCGATAATGCATCCCTACACCCAAATTAAAAAAGAGATGCAGACCATGTACGACATGGGCGCCCGGATTCTCTTCTTCTGTGGCGGCGAGACGTTTTTGTGGAGAGACGGCGATTTGACCGTCAGGGATTTGGTCATCGAAGCGAAACGAATGGGATTCATGATTGTGAACGTCGTCACGAACGGAACACAGCCCATCGACTTGCCCGAAGCGGACTTGATTCTCTTAAGCCTTGACGGCGACAGAGAACGCCACAACGCCATCAGAGGCAACACGTTCGATACCATCATGGAAAACGTCAAGAACGCCACTGCGGACAACATCTGCTTCTACATGGCCATCAACCAAATCAACAAGGATGCCGTACAAGATGTTTGCCAAATCGCAATGGACACAAAAAACGTGAGGGCAGTCTCGTTCAATTTCCACACACCTTATCCCGACACGAGAAACCTTTTCCTGTCCAAAGAAGAAAAGCAGAAAATTGCAGACACCATCTTGCAGATGATGGATAAAGGCTACCCGATATTCAATCTCAAAGCGTCGCTCCCATACCTTGTCAACAACAGCTTCCCCACCCCGTGCTATCAATGTTTGGTCATCGAAGACGGCAAGATTTCGGTATGCGGAAGGTGCATCGACGTTCCGGGACTTTGCGAGGAATGCGGTTACTTCTTTGTCGCAGAATACACCCTGCTTTTCAGGGGCAATTTGAAAATCGCCTTCGAAGCAGTAAGGACATACCTCAAGTACGTATAAGATAACGAGATTTTTTTGAATGAGTTTGAGAACGACTTTAACTAGAGCGTGGCTGACCCGGTCCATCAAGCCTTTTTTATTCAAAAACGAATACGACGATTTTCTCCCCTTCGAGGAATGCGAGAACCTCGGCCTGTACGTCCATATTCCGTTCTGCAAGAGCATCTGCACATTCTGCCCCTATTGCAAGACCGTTTACAACAAGGATTTATGCGACAGGTACATTGACGCACTGGTAAAGGAAATCCACAAGGTCGGCAGTCAATACAAGAGCAAAAAGGAAACGACCAGCCTATATTTTGGCGGCGGTACGCCCGCGCTAATCGCAGATAGAATCGGCGAAATCATAGACGCGATTCAGGAACATTTCATCGTGACTGAGGGCATCGGCGTCGAGCTGCACCCCGACAACGTGAATGTAGAAACACTGCAAAAGCTGAAAGATGCAGGCGTTACAAAAATTAGCATAGGCATCCAGTCGTTCCAGGAGAAATATCAGAACATTCTCGGGCGCAAGAAGGTCGATGCAAATAAATTAAAAGAAGCCTTGAACGCCGTGGAATTCGAAACGGTTTCCATGGACTTCATCTTCGCGCTGCCCGACCAAACCTACGAAGACATCAAAGCGGACGTGGACACCGCATTCGCAAGCGGCGCCAACCACGTGGCGATTTATCCGTTCATCGATTTTTCCTTTACCAAGAGCAAAGTGAAAACGATGCCGAAAAAACAGAAAAAGGAGCTGCTGGACCGAATTACGGCTTACTTCAACGAGAAGGGATACCACCGCAGTTCTATCTGGACGTTCTCGAACAAGAAAGAAGCCAAGTATTCTTCCATGACTCGCGACAATTTCCTCGGGTTCGGATGTTCCGCCACGACGCTTCTGCAAAAGCAGTTCAAGATAAATACATTCTCCGTTGAAGAATACTGCAAAAGGATTGACAGCGACAAACTGCCGACTTCCTTGACCATCCGCTTCACGCCAAGGCAGAGAATGGTGTATTACCTGTTCTGGACGCTTTACAGCATGCAACTGGACGAAAAAAAATTCGAGCAGTTCTTCGGCGTTCCGCTGAAAAAAATGTACGGCTTTGATTTCTGGCTCGCACAGAAACTCGGGTTCTTGACAAAAGAAAACGGAGTCTATTCCACGACCATGAAGGGTGCGTTTTACTACCACTACTACGAACAATTCTACACGCTCTCGTACATCGACAAGATGTGGGGCATCATGAGAAAAGAAGCGTTCCCGGAAAAGATTGAGTTTTAGAATTCAGCAGGAATTGATTAGCAAGTAGAGATTAGAAATTCGTCATTCCCGCAAAAGCGGGAATCTTCTATAGCCTAAGCATTTGGATCAAAAAATAGTTATATTCCATCCATGAAATTTTTAGCAGCACTTATCTTAAGTCTTTCGTTGATGGCAACAAGCTCTTTTGCGGTGTCCCTTACGCCACCGATGGTCCTAAAGATGCAAGAAGACCGAACGATGGCAGCCTCGGACTTTACAACAGAGGAAACTCCAGAGCGCGATTCCGACCCGCTAAAACCTGTAATTGGCGTAATTTCAGGCATGCTCTTCATTTTTGGAATTTCGTGGGCAGTAGTTGGTTTAAGCGAGATACACGATGAAGACAGTAAAGCAGGAGCAATGATCGGAGGAGGCTTAGGCATGGCGGCTTTAGGAGGACTCGGCTTTTACTGGGCGTTCTAAAAACAGTAATGGCGGCTCGATGGCCGCCTTTTTTAATTACTGACGTGTGAGAGTCTTGTAGCGAATCGGCTTCGGATTGTCGGCGTCTTCACCAAGGCGCTTGCGGCGATCGGCTTCGTATTCGCTCCAGTTGCCTTCGAACCACACCACCTTAGAATCACCTTCGTAAGCGAGGATGTGGGTGGCGATACGGTCCAAGAACCAGCGGTCATGCGAGATGATCACGGCGCAGCCTGCAAACTTGAGGATGGCCTGTTCCAAAGCCTGCAATGTTTCGATGTCCAAGTCGTTTGTCGGTTCGTCGAGGAACAAGAGGTTGCCCGGCTTCTGCAGGTTCTTCGCCATGAGCACGCGGTTGCGTTCACCACCGGAGAGCTGCGAAAGCTTCTTCTGCTGGGCTGCACCCGTAAAGTTGAAGAGGCCGCAGTAAGCGCGTCCATTCATCTTGCGGTCGCCCACCATAATTTCGTCGTTGCCGCCCGTAATGGATTCCCAAACGGTCTTGGAATCGTCGAGGCTATCGCGGCCCTGTTCCATGCTGATGATTTCGACAGTTTCGCCAATCTTGAGCGTACCGCCATCGGGCTTTTCCGTGCCCATAATCATCTTGAACAAAGTTGTCTTACCAGCACCGTTCGGACCGATAATGCCTACGATGCCAGAACGCGGCAGGCTGAAGTTCAAATCGTCGAAGAGCACCTTGTCGCCAAAGGCCTTCTGCAAGTGTTCCGCCTGAATAACGATGTCGCCCAAACGCTTGCCGTTTGCAATGTGGATTTGAGCCACCTTGATCTGTTCCTTGGAATCTTCGGCCAAGAGTTCTTCGTAAGCCTTGAGACGTGCCTTGCTCTTTGCTTGACGAGCCTTCGGGCTCTGCTTGACCCATTCCTGTTCGCGAGCGAGGCGCTTCTGACGGTCAGATTCGCCCTTCTCTTCGTTCTTCATGCGTTCGAGCTTCTGGTCAAGCCACTGGGCGTAATTGCCTTCCCAAGGAATGCCGCGACCGCGGTCGATTTCCAGAATCCAGTTCGTGACGTTGTCAAGGAAGTAACGGTCATGGGTCACGAGAATCACGGAGCCCTTGTATTCGCGGAGGTGGCGTTCGAGCCATGCAACCGTTTCGGCGTCGAGGTGGTTCGTCGGTTCGTCCAAGAGCAACAAATCCGGTTCTTCGAGGAGCAAGCGGCAAAGGGCCACGCGGCGCTTTTCACCACCAGAAAGGTTCGTCACCGGCCAGTCACCCGGCGGGCAGCGGAGAGCGTCCATTGCAATTTCGATATTGCGATCGAGGCTCCACAAGTCCTGAGCATCGATGATGTCCTGAAGCTTGGCCTGTTCGTCCAAAAGCTTGTTCATCTCATCGTCTTCCATCGGTTCTGCGAACTTCATGGAAATTTCGTTGAAGCGGTCAAGCACGGCCTGCTTTTTAGCAACGGCCTGCATCACGTTTTCCTTCACCGTCAAATTCGGGTCGAGCTGCGGTTCCTGCGGCAGGTAACCTGCAGTGCGGCCCGGTTCAATCCAGGCTTCGCCCTGGAATTCCTTGTCGATGCCCGCCATGATGCGGAGGAGCGTAGACTTACCGGCACCGTTCTGGCCGATAATACCAATCTTTGCGCCATAGTAGAAGCTCAAAGAAATATCCTTCAGCACCTCTTTGTTAGGCGGATAGGACTTGGTCATCTTGTACATGTAGAAAACGAATTTTTCTGCTTTATTTTCGGCCATTTGAGCTCCGAGGTATGAGGACGCTTCGCTTTGAGGTATGAGGAAGTGGTTAGGGGTTAAATTTCTAAGAATAATTAAAAGTTAAAAATTAAAAAATAAAAATGGGAGACGCTTTTGTTTTTCACTCTTATTTCTGTCTTTTTTTATTTCTATTTTCGGGAATCACGATGAAAAAAGCAAAGGAACAATAGAGATCAAAGCACCATGCCCACCCCGCGCGAAATCCTAAAATCCTTTTTTGGCTACGACTCTTTCCGCCCCATGCAAGAGGAAATTGTCGAACATGTCATTGCCCACAATGATGCCTTAGTGCTAATGCCTACAGGTGGCGGCAAGTCGCTTTGTTACCAAATTCCGGCCTTAATTTTCAAAGGCATTACGGTAGTCATCTCGCCGCTGATTTCGCTAATGAAAGACCAGGTGGACGCGCTCAACGCCAATGGCATTGGAGCCGAAGCACTAAACAGCAACAACGAAGAAAGTGAAAACGACGCTATCCGCAAGCGCTGTGAATCCGGCCACACGAAAATCCTCTACATTTCACCGGAACGATTGCAGCGTGAAATTCCATGGTTGCAGCACAACCTGAATGTTTCACTTTTCGCCATTGACGAAGCCCATTGCATATCTCAATGGGGGCATGATTTTCGTCCGGAATACACACAGCTCGGCGGGCTGCACCAGGCGTTCCCGAGCGCAACCATCATGGCACTGACCGCAACAGCGGATAAATTAACTAAAGACGATATTGCACGACAGCTGAATTTAAGCAACTACAAGCTTTTCGTGAGTTCGTTCGACCGTCCGAACCTGAGTCTAGATGTGAGGCGAGGCTATTCAAGCGCCGATAAGCTGAAAGCGATTTTATCCATTATTTCGAAGCACTCGAATGAATCGGGAATCATCTATTGCCTTTCGCGCAAGAACACGGAGAAAGTGGCAGCCGACCTCATCGATGCAGGCGTTGCCGCCAAGGCATACCATGCGGGAATGAGTCCTGAAGAACGCAACAGCGTGCAAGAGGACTTCATCAACGACCGCATTGACGTCGTATGCGCAACAGTCGCCTTCGGCATGGGAATCGACAAAAGCAACGTCCGCTACGTGATCCATTACAACCTTCCCAAGAACATCGAAAGCTTTTATCAAGAAATTGGGCGTGCAGGCCGCGACGGACTCCCCTCCGAAACAGTCCTGTTCTACAATTTCCAAGACATTTTGACCCTCCGCCGATTTGTAAACGAAAGCGGCCAACGCCAAATCAATTCCGAAAAGCTCGACCGCATGCAGGAATACGCCGAATCCCAAGTATGTCGCAGGCGCATTCTGCTCAACTACTTCGGCGAAATTAGTGACAGCGGCAAAAGCAACTGTGGCAACTGCGACATTTGCAAACACCCGCCTCAACGCTTCAACGGGACAATCCTAGTGCAAAAGGCACTTTCTGCAATCAAACGCACCGGCGAGAAAATCGGATTTTCTACAACGGCAGACATTCTCAAGGGTACCCGTAGCGAAGAAATTGTCCAAAAAGGTTACGACAAGCTCAAGACTTTCGGTGCTGGCGAAAAGACGACACTCAAGCACTGGCACGATTACTTACTCCAGATGTTGCAACTGGGCTATATCGAAATCGCCTATAACGAAAACAACCACCTCAAAATTACCGAAAGCGGAAACGAAGTCTTATTCGGGAAAAAGAATGCAGAACTGGCCGTAGCTCCCAAAATCGAAACAAAAGAGGAACGCAAGAAAAATTACCGCTCCAATTTTGCACCAACCGATGTTGCCGATGCTGACCGAGACCTGTTCGAAGCATTACGCAAAGTCCGCAAGCAGATTGCCGACGAAAACAACTGGCCTGCCTATACCGTGCTTTCGGACAAGGACCTCAAAGACCTCGTTCGGCAAAAACCGCAAAGGGTCGGCGATTTGCGATTCGTTTCGGGATTCGGTGAATTGAAAATTGCGAAATTCGGACGGATATTCGTAAACGCCATCCAAAAAAATTTGGGATAGTGAAAATCCCTACCCCAATAAGCTTTATGCTTTACTTTGCAAGATCGAACTATCTGTTATTGAGGTAGTTCAGGACTTTATTCGTAAGGTCGTTTTCTTTTTTCCAAAAGAGCACGGCGCCAGTGGCACGGTCAACAACCATGTCGTAGCCTTCCTGAAGTGCAATTTCATTCACGGCTTTGCGAATCAGCTGGATAATCGGCGCACTCACCTTTTCGTTTTCGGTGATGAGTTCGCCGTTACGTCCATAGACGCGGTCGATAAATGACTTGAGTTCCGTATCTTTCTTATTGTATTCGGCTTCAAGTTCGCGCTTCTTTTCGTCAGAGAGCATCAAGACTTGCTTATCGAGCTTTTCCTTGATGGCAGCAAGTTCCTTCTGCAACAAGTTCGCTTGCTGCTCCCATTTCGCCACTTGGCGATCATATTCTTCTTGAGCCTTCCGTGTGCCCTTGTACCCGTCAAAGATAATCTTCGAGTCTACATGAGCAATGCGAAGACCGTCTTCGGCAAAACTTGCACAAGCAAAAGCCAACGAAATTAAAACTATCAACTTGCGTATCATAGTGCTCCTCCAGTCTGGCTAGAATGCCTGACCAATGACAAAGTTGAATTCCATATCGCCCACCTTGGAGTACTTCGTACCATTGTAAGCTTCTCCCGGATCGAGCGGCCAAGCAAAGTCGAAGCCGATAATGCCAAGCATCGGGACTACGACGCGGAAACCAAAACCGATGTCCTTCTTGAGCGAAGTCGGATCCCATTCCGTGAGCGGGTTCTTACTCGGTTTTTCAATCTTATTATCCAAATCAATGCGTTCACCAAACACGTTACCGGCATCAAAGAAGAACGGCAAGAGGTAGAACGTCTGCGGCACAAGAGCAAGCTGGAGTTCCGCGCCGACATACTGATAGCTACGGCCCAAGCGGCTATAACCAATAGAACCCGAGCTATAGCCACGAAGCATACCGTCATAGCCAAGCACACCACCCATTCTATAGAGCGTGCGATGCTGCAACTTGTCGCCAAAGATAACGCCGTATTCATTTGTAAGGGCAATCGAGAGGCGGTCACGGAAGAGCGGGAACCACCACTTGATAGAGAGGTCGGCCTTAACAAATTCAAAGTCACTACCAAAGTACTTGTTCGCCCACTGCACATCGAGCACATAGCGGGAACCATCTGTCGGGAACTGCGGCAAGTTCTTGTCATCACGCTGGATACGGAAGTTGAATGCAGATTCAATACCCGTATAGACCACATAGCTATTCGGGATGTTCGGACCCTGATCGTTCATAAGCCAGCCGTAACCAATCTGACCGTAGAAGTAGTCATCCGGCCACTTCAAGCGCTTACCCGCAAAGATGTTTCCACCATAACGAGTGATGTCGTGTTCGTACTGACTTTCCATGTTCCACCAAGAGTAGCTAAGGCTTGCACCCAGCGTAATTGGCTTATCAAGGAACCACGGTTCGGTAAAGCTAATTGTAGCACTCTTCTTGTCGGCACCGTATTCAAGGTTAAGAGCGGCCTGCTGGCCATCGCCCATACAGCAGTTCGGGATGGAGATACTTGCTGTACCCACAAAGCCATCGCTTTCGCTATACGAGACGCCCAAGCTGAACTGACCTGTACCGGCCTGTTTTTCCTGAACAGCGAAGTCCAAATCCACTTCCTGTTCACCCACGACCTTGATATCGGGGATAACCATGTCAAAGTAGTTGAGTTGCATGATGTCGCGGAAGCTACGTTCCAACGCAGACTGGCGGTACGTATCACCCGGGTACAGGCGCACTTCACGACGAATAACTTTTTCGTTTGTCTTGGTATTCCCGCGCACATGCACCTTGTGGATCTGGGCAGGCAAGCCTTCGTTCATCTTAAAGGCCAAGTTCACGATAGAATCATTTTCGAATGTTCTCTCTTCATCGAACTGGGCAAAGAGGTAACCATCTTCACGATAAGAATCAAGCAAAGCCTTGCGAGATGCTTCATAGAGGTACTGGTCAAACACGGCTCCACTATCGAGGCGGAACACATAGCCAAGCATGGCGTCACTCTGGACTTCATTACCCGTAAAGTGGAGCCCGCCCATGTAGTAACGACGGCCTTCGGTCACATCAATATGGACGATAATATCGCTAGAAGTCTTGATGTTATCATACTTGTAAAGAGCAGGGATTAAGTCTTCGATCATGTAGCGCACGAGGAGTTTGCTTTCGTAAGCCGTGCGTTTCTTGATTTTCAAGAGAGAATCGATTTTCGGGTTGTTCCAGGTCTTGCCGGCAACGAGATTAAGCCATTCATTACGTGCATTTTCGTAGCGGATAATGTCGTTCAACATTTTCCAGGCGGCTTCTTCGTCCTTGACTTGCGGCATGCGTCTTGTCACCGGATTCTTGTCGCCGTGCTTGCGCATGCTCCTATAATAGTGAGTCACTTCCATTGTCGGTTTTCCCGCCATCTTGTAAAGCGGGCTTGTCGAATCGGCCAAAGCATCGTTCAACTGCGTGTAGAGCGGAGCCAATTTTTCTCCAACCGGCACCATGCGTCCAAGATAGAACAAGCAAGTTGAATCCGGCAAATATTCGGCATGGTAGTCATTGAGTTCGGCATCCAAGTAACCAAAATGGCGGAATACATTCAGCACTGTATCGCGATCAGCTTCAAAGACATTTTCCTTGAATTCGCCGCCGCCCCACCACTGGTTTTCCTTGGAGAGCATGTGTTCCGTGATTTCTTCGACCGGCACATGATCGTTGCCCTTCACGTCAAATCCACGGATACGCACCTTGGAGCCTTCACGAATCACGAAAGTCACCTTGTTCTGGTATTCATCGACCGGTTCTTCGCGGTAGCCCACTTCAGCAAGAAGGAAACCTTCGGAACGGTAATGGTCAAGCATAGCCTGACGAGTACGTTCCAATTGAGCCTTGCTATAGACCTGGCCCGGAATCATGCGGATTTTCAAGCGGAGGTCATCTTCGGAGACTTCATCGCAACCATCCAAAATTGCAGTATCGAGCGCAGGAAGTTCCTTGACCTTGAACACCAGGTCCACATAAGAACCATCATCGCCCACATAATCCACCCATGCAGTCACATCGTCAAACAAACCAGATGCATAAAGTGTACTGACAGAATTTTGAACTTTCTCGGAAAGCGCTGTCGGAGAATAGCTCTGGCCCGTGCGGATTCCGATACGGCCGAGAACCGAGCGATCATCCATATGGTGAGTGCCTTCGACACTAATTTTGTTGATCTTATTCTCAACCATATACTTGTCGGAAATTTGCGACATGTCCAACAATTGGGCATTCGACATACCGACCAAAGCAAGAACAAATAAAAGCGAACGAGAACGCAGAATAGACCTACCTATAAAAGCAGTTTATTAAAATTTCATGCCAAAAATACAAAAAATACAGGCTCCCGCCCACTGCTCATTTTTTAAAAGCCCCCAAACAACCGATGTTCGGGAGATATGGAGAACAAGGTCAGGCGCTCCCGCAACCTTTACAATTTTTGAATCTTTTACATCAATGGTTAGCGTAATTCCATATATATGGAGAAAGCTGCGCCCACGTTTACGTAAAAGAAAAAGAAACATAACAAGCTAAAGCGCTGAGCAAGAGCTTTATATATATTTAAGGCGAAATTTTAAACTTAACCTTAATAAGGATATTATGCGCTCTACAGCTTGGAACGACGAAGAAAACAAAGTCTTGCCCGAAATGGCTCTCGACTTTATGCCCGAAGAAAAATTACGCGAACTGCAATTGCAGCGTCTGCGTGCAACCGTGAAACTCGCCTACGAAAAAGTTCCGCTGTTCCACGAACGCATGGTCGAAAAGGGCGTTACCCCCGAAGACATCAAGACTTTGAAGGATATCGTGAAGATTCCGTTCTCCATGAAGAAGGACTTGCGCGACACTTATCCGTATGGTCTTTTCGCCGTGGACATGAGCGAAGTCGTGCGTTTGCATGCAAGCTCCGGCACCACCGGTAAGCCGATTGTCGTCGGTTACACTAAGGAAGACATGGACGTTTGGGCCCAGGTCGTAAAGCGCGGCCTCCTCGCTTGCGGTTTCCGCAGCACGGACATTGTGCAGAACTTCTACGGCTACGGCCTCTTCACGGGCGGCCTTGGCATTCACGGTGGCTTTGAAGCCCTCGGCGCCACAGTCGTACCGATCAGCGGCGGCAATACCGAACGCCAGGTGATGCTTATGAAGGACTTCGGCGTTACTGCAGTGGGTGGCACTCCAAGTTACTTCGTCCGTATCATTGACGTTGCCGAAAAGATGGGCGTCGATATTTCCAAGTTGAACGTAAAGCGCGGCATCTTCGGTGCAGAACCGTGGAGCGACGGCATGCGCGACTACATCGAAGAAAAGACCGGCATCAAGGCATACGATATTTACGGCCTTTCTGAAATTGTCGGACCGGGCGTGGGTTGCGAATGCGAATGCCGCGACGGTATTCACATTTTCGAAGACCACTTCTACCCCGAAATCGTGGACCCGGAAACGCTCGAACCGCTTCCGGACGGCGAAGAAGGCGAACTCGTCATCAGTACGCTCAGCAAGCGCGCCATGCCGATTCTCCGTTACCGCACCCGCGACATCACCGCTATCGAAAAGACCAAGTGTGCTTGCGGCCGCACGATCCGCCGTATCCGCCGCATTGGCCGCCGTAGCGACGACATGATCATCATGCGCGGCGTGAACGTGTTCCCGAGCCAGATCGAAACCGCACTTCTCCGCGCCGAAAAGGCACTTCCGCACTACCAGATCGTTCTCGATACCAAGAACAACATGGATACGCTCGAAGTCAAGGTTGAAGTTTCTCGCGACATGGTGAGCGACTCCATGAGCGACATGGAACAGCTCTCCAAGAAGTTCAAGCACTCTATCGAACAGATTCTTGGCATTTCTGTAATCGTTACGCTCTGCGAACCGGATTCTTTGCCGCGTAGCGAAGGCAAGGCCAAGCGCGTCATCGATAACAGAAAGAAAATTTAGCACCGTTGGCGCAATGAGCTATGAGGTCGCCTTGCGTCGCAAGGCTCTGAGTTAAAACATGGCGGCAAAGCCGCGATTATCACAAGCTCAGACCCCAAAGCGAATGTCGCAAGACATGAGCGACCTCACCCCTCACACCTTTTATACAAGGAGAAAAATTATGAAGATTCCACAGGTTTCAGTTTTTGTTCAAAACCGCCCGGGTCGTCTCCAGGCTGTTTGCCGTTCTCTCGCTGATGCAGGCATCAACCTTCTCTCGCTCACGCTCGCCGACTCCGGCGAATTTGGCCTTATCCGCCTGATTGTGAACGAAGCAGAAAAAGCCGTTGATGTTCTCGCCAAGGCTGGCCTCAGCGCAACAGTTACCGATGTTGTCGCATGCCCGGTCGCAGACAAAGTTGGCGGCCTCGCTGACCTCCTCGATGTTCTCGGCGACTTGCAAATTGACTACATGTACGCCTATCCGTCGGAATGCGCCACAGCAACGAACATCATGATTCTGCGCTTCAGCGATACCGAAAAGGCGCTCAAGGTCTTGGAAGAAAAGAACTTCAAGACACTCAGCACCCAAGAAATGCTCGGATAGTCATTGGTCGTTGGTCGAAACAGCGAAACGGAAACACCGTTTCGCTTTTCTTTTTTTGCGAGCATGCCAGAAATGTGCGCAGGCTACAGCGCTATACCCGTATCGCGCTCGATAACGGTTTCGCAAGCAGCCTTGAATGTTTCAGGCGTTGCCACAATCGTAAGACTCTGTTTTTTCGTACGGGTCACGCCCGTATAAAGGATTTGACGATTCAAAAGCGGATGTCCCTTGCGCGTTGGCAAGAACATCAAAATGTTCGGATAGCCAGAACCTTGAGATTTGTGAATCGTAATCGCAAACGCACTCTCCAAGCAATCCTCCGGGAAATACGAAAGCGGGAAAAAGCTGAACCTAGACTGTTTTTTCAGCATCAAAAAAAGCTGTTCGTGCCGTTCGGAGCGCACCACGATTCCCGTATCACCGTTATAGAGTTTGAATTCATTCTGATTACGGTTGAAAATCAAAATTTGCCCTACAAAGCGCGTTGCAGTGCTTTGCGTAAGCGTTTCCGAAACAATCTGGTTCAAGATTTCAACACCGCGATTGCCACGACGTTCCGCCGACAAAATTCGCGCTTGATTCGCAACATTCCAAAGTTTTTCGCAAATACTTAATTGCTCCGATGAAACACATTCTTCAGGAACATCAGGATTGACAGAAGCAGCGAGATCCAAAAGTGGGGCATAAAACTTTTTCGTCCACTTGCGCACTAAGGCTTCGACAGAATGCAGTTCCTCCTTTCTCGAAAGATTTCTGCCGCCATCCAAATCCAGAAGGTTCACGCTATCGCGAGCATCCCAATAAGCTTCACGCGAATCAAACGGAGAGGCGTCAAAAACAATGTTCTCGCCACGCTGGATTTTCCCTGCAAGCACACCGATTTTAGAATCATCGTTAAAACGATTGGAACGGACAAGTTTCACCACAAAGTTACGATCGAATTCCAAGATGTTTCCAAGCACGGCGCCCGCATCAACCGACGGCAACTGATTCGGATCTCCCAAAATAAACAGTTTAAAATCACCGCTAGGCGGAAGCGCCTGCAAGAACGCCGCAAACAGCGACACGTCAATCATGCTGGCTTCATCAATGATGTAAATTGATTTTTCCGGAAGCGGATTACTGGCATTAAATGTAAATCCACCTTTCGAAACACTGTATTTCAAAAGTCGATGCAATGTGTAGCTCGATGTCCTTGCCAGTTTTTCAACAAACTCTGGATGCTCATTCCGCACATCTTCCGAAATTTCTCGCAAAGTATCTTCCATACTTTCTGCAAGCCGATCTGCTGCTTTTCCGCTCGGAGCGGCCATGAATAAATCCCAATTCAAATAGCGAGCATCACTTGCAAAAAGTTTCCACAGCAAAAAACCAATAACGGTTGTTTTTCCAGTTCCCGGACCGCCCGTGATAATCAAGTTCTGCAAAGCGCCACGAGCAATCACTTCGGCCTGACGGTCATCAAAATCAATCGGCGAACCTTCGCGCAACAAGCTTTGAACAAATTCTTTCGCTTGTGGAACGGCATTATCCTCAATCGTCGATTCCTTAAAAATTCCTGACTTGAAAATATTTTCGATATGAATTTTATCTTCGAGATGTTTAGCAGAAATCAAATAATCGCATTGAGGAGTCTTTTGCAAATGCAATGGCGTCGATTCATCGCCAATAATCTGCGAATAGCCTTTCGAAAGAATATCTTGAACGCCACCACGAATAATAGGCAAAAAAACATCGGCGCCTAAATACGATTCATCGCGTTTAAAACCCCGCAGCGCATCGCGGCTTTCCGCCTGCACCACAAGCCCGTTCCACTTTTGCGACCACTTTGCAAAAAGCAATTTTTCATCTAGCGGGATTCGCGTATTGCCATCTTCCAAAAGCGAAAGATACAAGTACAAAACCTTTTGCGCACATACGCTCATTGCAGGTTTCTGCTGCAAATCACAAAGCAACTTGTGCATTTTTTCTGCAATCGGAGTAATCCCGCGCATTTCGCGGAGCAATTCAAAAAATTCAGTTACCGAACCATCAACATTTACTTTTTCAATTGCCATAATTACACCCTCACGTTGCGCTTCATCAATGCCGTTACATTGCGGTAACTATTTTCAAGGTCAGCAAAGCTTTTCCAAGTTTGGCAATATATACCATTGCAAGTACGGGCCTTTGTTCCGCGAACAAGTGCATAATAAATTCCGCCAAAATGGTTGTCGTAAATTTGCGATTCCGTCATACCGCAATAGAACTGTTTAAGCCACTTGATCAGCAAATAAGAATAAAGGACTCGCTGCACGGAATAATCTTCTTCGATTTTTCTAGAAAGCGCAGACTTGTCGCTGTATTCTGCATCATCCATCACATCGGATTTCCAGTCTAGAATCGAATAGTAATCTTCTCCATTTTCACCTTTGCGGACAAACATCAAGTCGATGAAACCTTTACAAAGGCAATTCACCCAAGACGATTCCTTTGAATCATGACTATCCAAATGGAATCCCATTTCTGCACGGCGAGATTTTGCAGGCAAATCCTTAAGAGAGAATTTTTTCCCTGTTGCCACGCCACCATGAACTTCGGGGAATTCCGCATTCATCGTATTCCAGACAAAATTAGCTGTCAGCTTATTCCACTCCGGATGCTCCTGAATATGAATAGAATTCCCTTGGTACATATCCGTAATCAAGCTACGGAGCGAAGCATCTTCGCAAGCTGCATTTTCATCAGCCAGATTACCAATCGTTTCAAAATCCAGATTCTCGAAAACTTTATGCAACGCATCGCCCAAATTCGCGCCTCGCGGGTAATTCGGAAGATTGGCGACAATTGCATTTCGGTCGTAGTTTTCGCAAGGCTGCACCACAGCGGAAGCATCATCAATCACGATGCTTTTCAATTCTCGTGAAAGCGGCGTTGCAGCAATATCGAGAGAATTTTCTTCGGACGCATAAACTTCTTCGCGATTTGTGCGATTTCCATCGACGGAGATTTCAGCATTTTCGTGATAATGCGACTCATCCCTACTTTCTAGCACACGCTTTTTAGAGGCTAGGCTAGAATAAGAATACTGGTAGATACAAGCGTCATCCACGCGGCTTTGCAAGCTCTTAAAATCAGGCAACAAACTGGTATCAAGCGATTCTTTCTTCGCATTCTGCAAAATCTGCGTCACCATTTTTTTCAAAGCAACATGGTCTGCCGTAGCGTAAAAATTTTCTTTAGGCATTCGAGCGTATTTCGTACGCGTCATGCGCTCTATCGCACTCGCCAAGAAAGCAAACGGATTCGATTCCTTCAACGTCCATTTTACATTTTCATCCGTTTGAACTTCGTCATCTTTGCTTTTCTCTTCTTTATACCAGATTTTATACTGCGGAACAATCATCAAAGATTCCGCTCTCGTGTAGGCCACATAAATCAAGCGGCGCCATTCCGCATGGCCCTCTTGCTTGCTCGTTGTACGCGATACACTCGCATCAAAGCCAATGAATTTTCGACCGTCGGCGCTAAACGCATAAGGTTCACGTTCTTTGCGATTGCTATCGCCACGGAGACCGCCTGTAATAATTGCAATCGGAAACGCAAGACCTTTTGAGGAGTGGATTGTCATGAGGTTCACCGCATCAAAATCACTCCCCTTCGCCACCAAATTTCCATCGGCATCATCGACATTTTCCGAAGCACCCGCAAGCCCTTGCAAATGCTTTATAACTTCTTCAAGCGAAACATGATTGTTATACAAGTAGTCAAAAATGTACGAACCAACTTGCTTTACCTTTGCCAATTGTTGCAAAGTCGCAGGTGTACTCAAATACTTGTCAATTTCAGTTTCTTGGTAAATGCTCTCCTGCAATTCTGCCCAGCGCCTCTTTGATACAAGCTGGCGCCACACAACAAATAAATTCATTACACGTCCCGTCGGGGACACAAATGATTCATTTTCTACAGAATCCAGCGGAACCCTAAAGAAGTCCGTCACAAGAGCTTCGTTCAAGAATTTTCGATTCCAGCTAGAAAAATCTGGAGCATCAAGCGCTTTCAAAAGCGATATCCAATGAGCACATTCCTTTCCATAGAACAAATTCGAATCCTTATAGCGCGTATAAGGAATGCCGACTTGCGCCATGGCCGTTTCCATCGCTTCCATTTCGCTTCTGGTGCGCGATAGAATTGCAAAATCCGAAAAGCGCACATTTCGCAGGCCTTTTTTCTCTTTACTGAAAACCTGCAACGAAGTTTTTGAATTGTCGTTTGCGTCAGGAGCGCAACATTCCACAATTTTTCTCACTGCAAAATCGGCAAATTCGTATTCATCCACCAAATCCGAAATCCACAACGGCGGCGTGGCCTCGCCATTCAAAACAGGCGACAGTTTTTTGCGTTCTTCAGGAGGCGTCTCGGAATTTTTAAAGTCTCCATTTTCAAAAAAATCGCCTTGGAAAAGTTCATTGCAGGCTTCAATGACATCATCGCTCGAACGGTTATTCGTCGAAAGTCGACGCCCGTTCTTATCACCAATTTCCGCGATTGCACGACGGTAAACATCGACATCCGCACCCTGAAACGAGAAAATTGACTGTTTCGGATCGCCCACAACAACAAGGTTATTTTCGGGAGAAGCTGAATTTTTCGGAACATTCAAGAAAATCGTCTTGAAAATATCCCACTGCAATTGGTTCGTGTCTTGAAATTCATCAATAATCGCATAGCGGTATGTTTCGCGCAATCGACGAACAAGTTCACCATTCCCGTTCACAATGGAATCATGAACCGCATTAATCATATCGCTAAAGGATTGCGATTTACCATCGCGTTTTTCCTTCTGCCACAACGCAACGACTTCATTCACATGATCGAATATAAACTGCTGGAAAAGTTTAATAGAATCTTTCTGCAAATCCATGTCTTTGATTTCAAAAAGAAAATCAACAGCTTTATTCAATTCATCGGAACCCCAAACACCGCGCCACTTCGACTTGAATTTCGTCCCTGGAAAAAGCTTGCCGCTTCCATCATATGCTTTTATCGCATCAACAAAATCCGACAATTTCAACTTATTCGTTTTTGTCTTGAGGACTTCTTCGTAAACTTTGTCCTTATTTTCAAGCAAGACATTCCATGCATCGCGAGCGCCCGGGACCCATTCGAAAATACCGTCGAGCGAACTATAGTCTGGCGAAAAACACTTCACATCTCGATTTTGCAGAATACGATTGGCGGCATTCACAAAATTCGAGACGAACAAATCCATTTTAAAGTCCGTCGCGTAAAGCAAATTCACAAAATTATTTTCAAACGACCACTTATCCCGAATGAGTCTCTGGATTAAATTCTTTATACCGTCATCCGATACAACATCCAAATTAAACGACGTCCCCGCCTCGTACGCAAAATCATGCAATACTTTTTGGCAAAAAGAATGTATCGTAAAAATCGGAGCCGTATGGATGTTCTGCAAGGCCTCGCGGTAACATTCCAGGTTTTCTTCGGCAAGGCAATCCTCCATCTTTTGACGGATGCGGTCACGAAGTTCACCTGTTGCCTTGTCCGTGTATGTGACAATTAAAATTTTAGAAAGAGGAATCCCCGCATGGCGATTTTCGCCACGGACCAATTTCGCCACCAACTGCTGAATGGTGTATGTTTTGCCTGTTCCCGCCGATGCATCAATGTAGAGGTTGTCTCCAAAATGAAACTCATTAATATCAAAAAGTTTAATCTGCGACATCGACAACACCTCCCCTATCATTTTCGGGATTCCACAAATCCGGCGTCAAATTCTTGAGGTCAGCAATTTCTTTTTCCCAAAGATCCATAAAATATTTCTCCGAGAAACCGCATACTTTTTTGATATCGAAAAGCTTGCGACCTGCAAAATATTTCCAAGGTGAATTATTTTCATCTTTAAACGCATTAATGTAATCGCCGTAAGATTCAATCTTATCGTCATCTACCATGTCAATCGGGAGAACTTTGCTGTAACGTTCCCACTTACCGCTCGGGTCCATCTGCACCGTAAACATTTTGCGGTAAATTTTTTCAAGCAGCGCTTCGGCTTCCGCCGGAGATCGATGGATACGCTTCGCTTGCCATGTCGTCTTAGAATAGCAATCCACGTAAATCTCGGGCAACGGTTCCTTTTTTCGATCCGCTTCGCAAATAAGAGCTAGCGCCTGGATATACCCTGCCAAGAAATGATACGGATGAATATTGACGCCCGCAATTTCAATCAAGTGTATGCACCTTTCGTTTTGCGTGAGCAAGGGAATATTTCCCAAAAGCGTCCATCCATTCATTTTCAATTCAATCGTTCGGCGGCCGTATTGGAACTCGTTGCGGCTATACAAGCCTTCTATAAAATGCGCTAGGCAATTGATTTCGTCATAAATATCGCTCCAAATACGCTCACCAAAAAAGCTCTTTGGCAAAAGGCCTTTAGAAATTGCATAAAGACGAACATCATCTTCCGTTTTCAAATGCTCGTTTTCGTAAACGCCCAATTTCTGCGCCAACAACATTCGGCGCAAAACAGACACCTGCATGTTATCGGCAACAACAGGTTCAAATTCCGTTTTTTCCGGGTCTTCCTTTTCTTCTTCGATTTGCATCATCTGGCCCACACGGAATTCAAACGGATCTTTAAGGAACTCCTTGAACTGATAAACATTCACTTGCTCAGGAGGGCGCGGGTCTCCACCATTTGCTTCATCGGGCGAAAAGTTAACCACCAAGCGCTCGTTGCCAAATTCCAAATGCGCATTCTTATTGCGAATTTCTCGGCGAGTATAGAGCGAATCCCAAGAGCGTGTCTCGTCAAGCGGGATATTAATGTCGGGCCATAGATTTTTCAAAATCGATGAATCGTTTACGCCAGACGCTTTAAGCGCATTCCGCAAAAATCCGCGAATATCATTCACGATGGACGATGGATAAAAATCTTCATCCTTTTGCAAATCCTTGTTCACATAACTGATAAAGAATCCGTCCGATGTACTCATGAGTTCACAAAGGAACCCATAACGATTTCGGCACACAACCGAATCGTCGCCCGGCCACGGGCGGCAAGACTTTCGCAAGTCCAGCGTATTCGTATTGCGGACTCCAGGGAAATTCGCGGCATCAGCCCCGATAAAGAACAGATACTTTGTCGGTACAATGCGGTTCGGCGCGAACTTCATAAATGTAAGCCCATTAATGAAAACGTTACCACAACTGTATTCCGAGCCCCGTGCCGCATATAGCAAAGTCTGCGAAATACACTTGAACGAAATCGTTTCGCTACCTGCGTAATACTGGTATTCCAAATTTTCGCGAACAGACGCAATCGACTGGTAAATGACGCTTTCTCCAGCCAATTCCTTGGGAGGATTCCCCATGCAAAGCCAAGAATCTAAGAACTGGTAAACCACAGAAAGATTTTCTGCAGACACATCGGGCGAACCAAATTTCTTTTCCCATGCATCTTTATCCATCCAACTTTCGAGCGAATCGATTGCATCAATAAAGCGATACAACGAATTGCTATCACTACTGCTAATATCGCTATACGGCAAAATTTCGCCATATTCCGATTGCACACCGCCATAGCTAAAGCGCGAAAGCAAAATGCGCCTAGTCGCCGTAATCCAGGATTCTTCGCGACGCGTTACACCGTTATCCTCGGCAATGCGATCGCGGTAAATATTCATGTTGGTCGTCCAAGATTCCCAATTGGAAATTTCATCCGCATGAATTTTGCGGACATTTTGCACTACGGGATTTCGCACCAGAGCAAAAAAGTCTGGCCTCGAAAGCGTACCCTTTTCACGAATTGCAAAAAGAATCGCAAGCGCGTTCGCAGTCAACGAATCACGAGCGGCAGAATCGACAATGTTAAATGGGATGTGGAAACCGTCACGCGTCTGGTCAAACACTTGGAAAATCGCAGTGCGATAATCATCAATGTTCGGAGACACGACTAGAATATCTGCAATATTTGCTTTCGGATGACCCATTTCGTCTTTTTCAGAAAGCAAACGGCAAATGTGCGTATGCAGCGCTTCGACTTCACGAATCTTCGATGGCGCCGTCGTTACGCTAAAGGATTCATCATCTTTGAACGGCGCACAGCTTAAAATGTTTGAATCTTCGTGAAAGCAATTCTTTCGATTTGCAATCATCCATTGCACGTTATGCAAAAGCGTATCGCAAGGCATTTCGCTGTTGCGGTCTACAATGGAATCTCCATCAAAGATAAAATTGTAATCTGTCGCAAGACTCCACAGCTTAATGTTATCGCGACCAGCCTTTCCCCAATACCTCAAAAGTTCATTTTCGTTTTCGTCAATCAGTTCGCTTTCGTCAGTCGGATCCGTTGCAAGAGCAGGAACCGCAAGGCGCATGCTTTCCAGAGGTTTACGAGCGCCACTGCAATCTTCCCAAAACGCCATACAAGGGTTTTGCACATAAGCATAGACTTCATGATTGCGAGAAAATTCCTGCAAAATAACGCGATAGAATTGTCCCATCCCCGAGAGGCCAAAAATAAAAACTGGGAGGTCGCTATCATAATGAAATTTAGCCTTCCCATTTTTATCCTTGCACGCTTCATACAGATACGGCAACGTCAAATAGACAACGTCTTTGCCTTTCTTTTCTGCAGATTTTTCAAACACCTGCGAAAGCAGCGACTTTTCCTTTCCATCGGCATGGAAAACCGCAGAATACAACTTGCGTTGCCATTCCTCGTTTGCAACCGGCTTCCCGTCGCGCATTAAAAAGAAATTGCGCAAGTCCCCCTGCTTCCAGCAATCGAGAATTCCCTTCGCGCTTTCGCCCGTTTCTGAATCCGCGATAAAACCGCTCGGACGACTCGTTTCGTATTCCAAAAAAAGACCCGCAACGACATTCGCAAAATCGAAAAGACGATTTTCATCAATAACGCCATCGCTTTCAAGGTAAGATTTAACGCTATCACCTAAAAGTTCGTAATTGAAATTTTCACCCGTTTTTTGCTGTAGATACGAAATAATCACATTCGCAAGCATGTCCGACGAAAGCTTTTTGAGCTGATCGTTATCGCCAACCAGAATTTCAAAAAGAAACCGATCAATCATGCTGTTGTTCAGATTCGCAAGAACGCCCTTTTTTTGCACCCAGCGCAAGCGGAACCACTGTTCCATCTTAGGATCCGGAAAAACAATGACAGGAGCTTCGAACGGATTTTTCCAACAACGCGAAATCTCGTCGATCATTTTATCAGCGAGATTATTAAGATTCAATGCGAACTTTAAGTGCAGCATAACCGCAATCTATAAAAAAAATGTTAAAACTTCAGTCTCATGACGATAGCATTCTCGAAATAATCGGGATTACCGCCAATTCGCCAAAGCAACGAGTCAAAACAGAACAAATTCGGGCGCGCCTTGCGAAGAATTGCCGCACCTGTAGCCCGTAAATAGCCAGCCTTACTCTTGCTACGAGAACCTTTGACAATCGATTCCAAGTCGTCAATGAAAACGCTAATCGCATTATGGTCATGCGGGTTGTACGGTTCCGCCTGCACTTTAGACTTAAGCGATGCAAAGATTTCTTGGCGTTTTTTTCCAACCTTGTCAGGGCTTTCAATAAAATGGAAACTTGCCGCCGAATCGCTAATGCAGCCAAATTTTTCAACGCCATCCACCCAAGGATGATTTGCCGCACCGACAATCCCCATCGTGAAATCGAAAGAACGCTCATCGCTAAAATAACGGATAAACATTTCTTCGGCAGTTTCCTTACGAGAGTTCGGTTGCAGCGCATCACGTGCGGATGCATAAAGAATTGCAGCGACATCCGTTTCTCCTGTCGAAACAGGTTTGTCCTTGGCATAAATATTCTCAAAGCCGCTTTCGCCACGGAAACAACCATAGACCCAGGCAAACAACGCCTCAGCCGCCACGGGCTTTACGATATGCAAAAGAAGCGGCGTGAAATTTGCAAACACCATGGAACGTCGCTGCAAAAGTTCAGCTACCAAAAGCGCATCACGCTCTTGCACGGCAAGCAAAACGGCCCCGATATGCAGCAAAAAAGAATATTGGTTTGCATCCAGATGCTGTACCTTAACAGGAATGAACACCTCAATTTGCGCCTGCAAGGATTCGGGCAGATAAGTGTACCACGAAGGCGTAAAGTAACCGCTCCCCTCGACGCATTGCATTTGAGAGAGTTCCCCGTCAGAAGGACTTGCCACGCCAGCGTAATCCATGATGCCAGTCTCGCTCCGAGTAAACGCATGAACACTCGTAGTTTTTGAGTTATCGACCTTGACGTAAAATGTTTCTATTGCCATTGCAGGCCTCCTTTTTGAAGGTTACAATGAAAATATAGAGTTTTAGAGTGTCAAATCCTGACATTTTACAACATCCCTCAATTTTTTTATTTTCCGACATAATTTCAACCACAAACAAAAAGTGCCCGGTCACACCGAGCACTTTTGCAATCCTCTTGAATTGCGGTCATAAAACCGCATCGGGAAATTCAATTACTTGAACACTGCAGTAAGCGAGGTCACTTCGCCAGGGTTCACCTTGCGGGTCACATCGGTCACACCGTCGCTCCAACCCGTGAACACGCCCGTGTTGCCCTTAGCCGTAAGCGTTACTGGCACACCCGTATAGAACGTCAACTTCATTGTAGATTGATCCAGCGGGAGACCATCCACAAGAATCGAGCCCGAGCCCTGCGAGGTAAGCGTCATTTCAGCCGTTGCCCCCAGCGTAAAGTAAGATTCCATCTGCTGACGAATCGTAGCCTGACGCGACTGTGCGAACGACTTTATAGTCTGCAAGTTATTGCTCATCGAAGAAGCGTTATAGTTCCAGAACTGCTGATCGCGAGTCATTTCGGATTCTACCTGAGACTGCAAATCGTTAATACGTTTAAGGAGTCTGTCAGCAGAGAAGTTCATCGAAAGGAGAACGCTAAAGCGGTTGATAAACGCATTCTTGAAATTTGTGTTTTCAAGCAAGCGGCTGATAAGAATTGTATGTTCCGAGATACCACCGTTTGCAGGAGCCATTTGCGGTTGCTGGCCACCCATGCCACCGCCCCAGTTGCCACCACCGAAGTCGCCCATTCCGCCACCGAAATCGCCGCCCATACCAGGGAAGTTCATGCCACCCATGCCCTGCGTGCCGTTAGCGTTTGTCACGTAGCTAAACACGTTGCCATTCTGGGTATTGTAAGACACGCCAAAGCCAAAGTCCACATCGTACATGAACCATTTCCACTTGGTCTTCTGGCTTGCGACACGCCACTTCTTCAAGTTATTATGCGGCCAGTCACTGTTATTCAGGAACATTTCAGCCTGCATGTAGTTCATAAAGTTGTCGACATCGATTTGGTCTGCGATTTTCTTATAGTTCGCATCCGACGTCAAATTATTGCTCTGCAACCAATCAATCATAGCCTTGTAATCCGAAGCGGAGCCAGCGGCAGCTTCATTGGTGCCACTCGACGTGGTAGCGACAAGGTCTATATCGTTCGGGTCATAGCCGTACTTGGTTTCGTAATAGTATTCATTGTTGCGTTCGCGCATGTCATGGATGCCATAATACTTGCCATTATAATACACGATAACATAACGGCCACGCTGGTAATCCACGCCGAGACCTTCCGTCATCGAAGTGCCCAAGCGGTCGCGCAAATAATCGTCACCGCTATTGTTACCGAAGTTTCTGAACGAGATAGCCTTGAACTTCTTGAGTTCCGGATAATCCGGGAACAAGGTGTATTTCAAGCGCTTGTCGCCATATTCTTCGCGCAAGGTAATTGCGAACGACTTCTTTTCTTTTGCACGGCTATACTGCCCTGTAATCTTGTAATCGCCCTTGATGCCAAATGCAGGCGTTTTCGGCTTGCCCGGTTCAAACATTTCCACATAAACCGGAAGTTCGCGGTTGCTCCAGAAATTTGCACCCTTCTTCGGGTCCATCATTGCAGCACCATTACCCGTCATGTAAAGGCCAGAATCGGGGCTGAACATCGAAAGCGGATCAGTCGTCACAAAGATTGTAGCAAGCGACGGTTGCTGTTCAAAGACATAAGTACGGTTGATTTCTTCACTCGGATAAGAGCCTGTAGCATAAGTGCGGCAACGCAAAACAGTTGTTGCGTTAATCGTCAATGTATTCTGCACCACCGGAGAATTTGCAGTCGGTTCTGCACCGCCCTGTTCGCAACGCGTGCCAGACGGGAATGTAGCCGTCACAGCCGATGTATAGAATCCAGAAGGCGGAATGTTCACTTCGGCAACTTGCACCTGTTCAGCAAAAACTTCGCCAAGCGTATTGCCATAAGGCGACGGAAGAGCAAAGCCCCACTTGCCAGCGCCATCACGAGACCAAGAAGCATTCGTCGGAACATTCCCGAAACGCACGGAGTCCACAAGCGCACTTTCGGCATTCACAAAGAACAATGCGCCACCATCTTTACCAATCTTGAACGAAGCATGCGGTTCATGCCCACGATTGCGAGCAACCACCGATGTAATCTGGATTGTCGTTGATTCGCTACCCTGGGTTTCAGTGGCAAAAGTCATTGCCGTTATTTTACTGCGGTTCAGGTCCTTTGCATTATCGTCCAAACGAACGTAATACACCGATGACAAATCGCCCGTACCACGAAGATTCTTGCCAGTCCAACTGCTAAGGTTTTCGCCTTCCTTAAAGTTCACGCGAATCTTGTGATTCTTGGTGATAAAACCACGGACCACAATTTGGTTAGCCTTGCTGATTTTCGATGCATTATTAGACTTGACCACAACGCGCGAATAATCGCCGCCCTGTGCCACCTTCATTACAGCACCGATTTGCTGAGCACCGCCTTCGTTAAAGCAAAGCGAAGATTTGCCTTGGAGATTTTGAACATTGTTACCAGTATTTCCACCACCGGTCATGCCGCCACCCCAATCACCACCCATACCCGGGATGTTGAAGTTGCCCATGCCACTGCCTGCAGAAGATTCAGAACTGCAATCAGAACCCATCAAGTTAAGGGAATCCGAAGGCAAAACGTAATCCGCATAATCCTTGCCCGAAAGGAACACAATCATGTAACTCTTGGCCGGGACAGTCACATTTCCAAAAACCCAGCGACGCGGATTTGTCAAATCATCCGTAAGAGAATAACCTTTCAAGCTTACCGGTGTATCGGACGAATTGTAGAATTCAACCCATCCCGGATCGTTACCGTCGTTGTCCTTGAAGTTTGCGTTCATCGGGGACACTTCAGAAAAGAACACCGGGCTGTTGCCCTGGAAGTGCGGAATGACCGTCGCCACGCTCGAAGACGACGGAATTACAGAACCAGCCGAAGAATTCGGTTGCTGAACCTGAGAAGACATTCCCGAAGAACTCATCGGAACGGCCGCAGAAGACCCGCCAACAACGCCAGAAGAAAGCCCCGGCTGAGAGCCTGCGCTTAAAGGATCGGATGGACCACCGATGCCCGCACCAGAATCAGAGCTTATTTCACCGATAGGCGGTGCAATAGGGCTAAAATCAGAATTGTTCGAGTCACTACAAGAGGACAATACAAAACCCAAACCTATCCCGAATAACGCCACTTTGGAAAACTTTTTCATATTTATTCCCTTAGCTGTTTAGAGCGATACACCACAATCCAATCCTTTGCCTAATTATACATTCTGAAGCTATGCAAAAGCTATTTTTTAAATACTCTCGTTGTAAAAGAATTGAGCATTTGACAACGCGAGAAAAAGTGGAACAAGACGTTCCGTTTTAACTATTTTTGTGAAAACTTTTCGTTGCATAAAAAGGATTTTTCATGAATTTCAGCGATTTTAGCAAGGCGAGCCAACAGTTCAATCAGTTCAGCCCAGAGATGAAAGAACAGATGATGAAGATGGCAAAAGCCCGCATTAAAGAAAAAATTACAAAGTGGCTCGCTACACCAACATTTGTTGTGATAGGGATCGCACTCGGTGCAATCATCGGCGCGCTTACCGCATGCTTCGGCGATATTAGCGACAGACTCTCGGCACTACGCGATACAAACCCGCTGTATTTTATCCCGGCGCTCGCGCTTGGCGGAGCAGCAATTGCATTCGCCTACAAGAAATGGGGCAAGTGGACAGAACGCGGCATGGACCAAGTTTTCGCCGTTGGCCTTAATAAAGAAACGGACTTTCCTTTGGTTGCCATCCCGATGGCTGCCGTAAGCACATGGATTACGCAACTCTTTGGCGGAAGCGCTGGCCGCGAAAGCGCCGCCATGCAAATTGGCTCCGCGCTTTCGTACAACATAAGTAAAAAATTGCCATTCGAAAATGCAGCACACATCATGCTCGTCACAGGCATGGCCGCAGGCTTCGCCGGAATTTTCCAAGCCCCGATGGCTGCAACAGCATTCGCATTGGAAGTATTGCTCGTTGGACATTTGGAACTTTCTGCTTTGTTGCCCGCCGCAGCAGCCGCATTCACCGCCTGCAAAGTTTCGAGCATGCTCGGATTCCACAAGTTCAGTGTTGACTTGAACAGCGTTCTTGACGCCAGCGGATTCTCCGCAAGCATATTCACGAATGAAGGCGCACTCGATGGCAATTTGCTTTTGAAACTCGCGCTGATGGGAATTTTATTTGGCGTTGTCGGCGGTGGATTCGCAAAATTGCTCGGACTCTCGCAAAATTACTTTGCTAAAAAATTCCCGAACACAATCAAGCGCATTGCGATAATGGGTGCAGGACTCAGCGTTCTATTGCTCGTATTTTTCCAGGGCCGCTACGCCGGACTTGGAACAAACTTATTGGACATGTGCTTTGGCGTAAATGCCGACTTGATTGGGAATGCCGCGAACGTAATGGGAAATGCCGCCGGGGATGCTGTAAATGCTGTTGGAACTGCCGCCGGAAATGTGATAGGCACTGCCGCCGGGATTGGGAATGCCGACTTAATTGGGGAAGCCGCCGGGATTCACGGGTATGATTGGATTATAAAATTTGCCGTCACGATTCTCACGCTCTCCGCCGGTTTCATCGGCGGTGTCGTCACCCCACTTTTCGCCATCGGTGCCACATTCGGAATCTTTGTCGCAGGAATGTTCGGAGTCCCGCTCCCGCTCGCCGCAGCCCTCGGCTTCGCCGCCGTATTCGCAAGCGCAAGCAACACACTCTGGGCCCCCATCCTCATCGCCGGCGAAATCTTCGGCTTCAATTGCTTCCCCGCATTCTTCATCGTCTGCACCATGGCATACATGTGCAACGGCGGACAATCAATTTACAAGCAGAAGAAGATTAGGATAAAGATTTAAAGAGAATTTATGCGAAAGCGCCCCGCCATTGAGCGGGGCATTTTTTGTTATGTAGTCTTTAGGCCAAAGCCGCATTGTCCAATAAGACATTCACATAAGTCTGATACGGGATGCCAGCCTCGGCAGCCTTACGCTTAATAGCCTCTACAGTTTTGACCTTGAGCCTTATGGAATACATTTTCTTTTCTTCCTTAGATTCTGCAATCGCACGCTTAACTCGTGCTATGGATTCTTCAAGAGTTTCCGACTCACGGCCTCCGGTAATCGTTACCGAATTTTTTACACTGGTATCATTTTCCAGTTCCTCAATAACCGCCTTAGGATAAATATCCTTCACCAGCTTAAAGCCCTTGGGCAACTTAACCTTCTTTTGCATCTTGCACCTCGTCTTCATGAGCTCTCCTTACGGTGATTAAAGTTTTCAAATCGTCAGTTACTATTAATGTCCAAAATTGATTATCAACTTCAGCAGTAATTTTTGACACACCGTCTTTTTCTGTAGGACTCCATCTTAACCTTTTTTGCCGTAAAAATTTTCCAAGCATTTCTACGGTAAAATTTCTTTCAAGCATCCGCTCAAAAGCGTGTCTTGTAATATTCATTTATTACCTTCACTATTATAGAAAATGTATATACTATTGTCAATACATATTACAATACAACAAAGGACTCAGTTCCATTTGTTGCAACATTACTTTTTTAAGAAATTTTCTACTTTCCGCGTAGAAAATCGGATAATCTTGCAATGCTATTGGCGAGGGTTTTCCTCGGCATTACTAGGCACTTTTGCAAGTGCACATGAGTAGGTCGTGTTCCTACCAGCTATCCAACAACATCAACAAGAAGGTTGATGGGCCCCATCGCGGATGCACGTACGGACCATAAGGTCTATGCCGACTGTCACAGGGATTTTCGAATTACAGAAGTAATATATATAAACGGGATAGCAACGTCAAGGAATATAACTTTCTACAAAAAAACGCCCGCAGTTCAAGACCTTGATGCATAAAATACATGGATATAGATTTTAAGCAAAAAGGACACAAATTATGGAATTACCTGAAGACTTTATCGAGTCTATCAAAAATCAAAATGAACTTGTTGCCACGCAGCACGACCAAGCCGCAGCAATGCTTTATCGGTTAATGTTTCGCCATGAAAAAGACCTAAATATTTTAGATCATTACGCCGATGCTATCTTTGAAGGAATTATTGGTTTTGGTGGTGAATTTGCCGAAGAAGACTATCGCAACTACATTCAATACATCAAATGCATAAATTCGAAGGAAGCTGAATGGTATCAAAAACATTTAGATGAAGAATTGAAAAAACAGGAAGACGATGTACTAGAAGACGATTAGATAACCTTGAAGTGGCTGGCGTTTTTTTGAAAGCCCTTAAAATTTTTTTCACTTTATTGGGTAGTGATTGGGTAGCGATTGGGTGGTTTTCAATTCCATTACAAGCATATTCTAACATCACCCCGAAACAGCTAAACTACTTAAAATACAACGACCAATTAACTTAAATAACGAATTAAGTCAAAAACATTATATATATTCATATAGCATTCAGCGTTGTCCAAAGAGGCTCGAAATATGATAAAAGATGAAAGTAAAGTTCTTGATTTGTATAAACATTTTGTAGCCACAAAGAAAAAAGATTGGGAATTTGGCAACAGTATCCTCTACAAAATGTGCAAAGAAAATCCTAAACACAACAATTCAAATATTGTTGTCGGAAAAATTCGGCTTATTGGCCGAAGCTACGCTGCTGCAATAGAACGACGAAAAGATGTAAGAAAGACAGGAGACTTTTATTTTGATATAGTAGCTCCTGAAATGAAAAAGATAAGCAAAGAACTCGATAAAAAAATAGAAGAGTTGTCCCTGTCTGCATCAGAAAATTTTACCAATTTATTATACACACACAAATTTTTAACAAAGACATTCAACAAAATCTCTCATTTAGAAAAAAGGTCTTTAGCTTCAAAATACCTACATTTTCATTGTCCTGAAAAGGTTTTTATTTACGACAGCCGAGCAAGGGATGGAATTCATAAATTTGTTGAACGACCAGACAAAAGCATCCTAAACAATTTGCAACCTGATAAATTTGATAAGGAATATGGGGATTTCGTTTGCAGAGTTCTAGAATTAAAAACATTGCTTGAAGAAAATCTACAGATTACCTTATCTCCGCGTGATATAGATAATTTCTTATTATCTGACGCCATAAAGAATTACCATAAAGAAAATAAAGCAAAAAAGAAAATCTAAATCAATTTCAATTTTTCTTGCATTTTTTCTTCAGCATCCTTCATCGCCGTACAAAATTCTTCAAACGAGTCTGTAGTCTTTGGTACTACAAAGGGAACTATTGTAAGCTTTACAGAATCATCATTATAGAGAGTCAAATTTCTCGGTTCACAAACTTTACAATATTCAACCGGATGAACTAGGAACCCTTGTTTCGATTTGAATCGGAATAGATAAGCAAGAATCTGGTAAACATCATCTCGGTCGATTTTTTCATCAAGGCGTTTATACTTAGCGTCAATTATTGCCGCCGCAGATTCAATCGTTCCTTCTTTTACATCACAATCAATCAAGAAATCCGGGTAAATCCTACGGAATTTTTGATAATTATCATCCTTAAATAAATACTGGACACCAGATCCTGTTCGATTGTTAGGATGAATCAAGCAATCTTTAAATTTTTTCACAAGCACCGTATTCAGATATTCTTCCCACAAACAAGCGCCATCAAATAATATTCCATTTATTTGACTGGTTGAGTTTTCACCATAGCTTAACTTCTTGTGCAATAAAATAGCAAGGCAGATTTTACGAAGAGGTTCATACGCCGTATAATAAGGATGCGTTACTGGACGAAGGTTTTTGGATATAACATGCTGACGATTTTTCCTATTATAAGTCGGCGTAGCAAATTCAATAGCCCTTATATTGTCATATGTTTTAGAAGACATATCGCTGTCTAAAACAGATTTTCCACAAGAAAGCAATCTAATATACTCAATTGTATGTCGAACCAATTGTGTTACATAATTATCTGTAGTGTATTCACGCGTATGATAAGCAATTTTTCCATTAAAAGGGATATTATAGCGAATATGCCGAGAAACATCTATGGGACCACGAACATTCGCATCATTATACTCACGATTTACATACGCACGAAAGACGCCCTGCTTAAGAGCTTCATTTAAAAAATTGGGGAACAAATAGTACAAGAAATCATAAAATGAATCTTCTCCAGCATCCGTTCGTGGCGTATAAACAACATTGCATATTTTTTGTAACATGTAATGCAAAAAATAATTTTTGTTATCAGAATCAAAACGCGATATTATATTAACACGAACATCATCGTTAAGGCAAACAAAGCCCATTATATTGCCAGTTGTAATTTTCGGTTTTGAAACATCCGAATAATCAACATTAAAAACAACATCATTACATTTTACATCTAATTCTTTCGAAAAAGGTGGATAAATGATGAATTTTAAATCCCTGTCTGCTAACAATTTTAAGTTTTTTCCAGCAATACTATCCAAAGCCTTGCGAACACTGTCGAAAGGTTTTCCAACAGAAAAAAACTGATTTGGCGTATTATCTTTTAACGAAATTAAATTCACGATTACTCTTCTGTATTGCCAGCAGTTTCCTCTTTCATTTCCGCTACAAAATAAGCATTTTTTAATTTTTCATACTTTTTGCCATCATCATCAATGCCGCGCAGGTATTCACGCAACACACCTTCAATATGATAATCCCAAAGCTGCTGAAAATTTCCATCATAGTTCTTTAACTTCAAGAAATATGTCGGACCAATATCATAAGCGGGAGAAAGCCCTTCCGTTCCTTCAATCGCCTTATTCAGAGACTGCATGTGTTTAATCGCTTCTTCCGCATTTTCCCCAAGACCTTTTTCAGCATCAGTAAGCATTTCAATGCGATCATCAGCCTTTATCTCTTTAAAAGCAAATCTACGACGCATGGCAAAATCCATACTTTCTACACTACGGTCAATATCATTCATTGTGCCGATGATATAGACATTTTTGGGAACATAAAACCCTTTAGCAAAAATCTCATCATCCTTGTTCTGAACAAGATTTTGATATTGTGTATTAACTTTTCCTTTTTCACCTCGATAGCCAGGATCAATAGAGAAAAATAATTCTCCAAAAATCTTAGATATTTCACCACGATTTATTTCATCAATAATAAAAACAAAATCTTTCTTTTGAATAATTTCATTATCTTTTAGGATTCCCTCATTTTTTTCTTTAACCCATTCTTTTATTTTATAATACAAAACAAAAGCATAGGAATCAGACTGCAAATTGTGTTTACGATCAAATATTTTCCTAATATCGTTTACCCGTTTAGGATTCGCATCATTTGCTAGCAACCGAATTAGAGTTTCCTTCGGAAAATTAATTTCAGTCGTTTTGGGATTATCTGGGATATTAACAACTACATCTGTATTTTCAGACGAAATTGTAAAACGGTTTCCAGTCTTTGAAGTTTTCCAGTCATTTTGGTTGACATCTCCATTTTCAACAGCATCTAAAAAATCTTCAACTTTCGAAGTCCAAAAAGCTTCTGATGATTGTTGTTCTTTTGTTTTCGCGCTATCTTCAAGATTTTTTTGGGCTTTCTTACAAAACACCTTAAAAATACCATCTTGTCGCTCAAAACTAATTTGAGAAGAATCCGATTTTTGAACGGGCCGTAAGCCTTCAACAAAATCAGTATAATCATACGATTGATGGAACTGAACAAAACCAATTTCATCGTCCCCACACCCCATAGCCTTAGCAATTTTCTTTGCAAGATATGTTTTTCCAGTTCCTGGAGCCCCGTGAAGAATGATATTGTGATTGGCTTTTAACAGATTTACATAGCAAGAATAATCATCCATGGGCATACCTAAAACCTTTTTTGCTAGTTCAATCAATTCTTTTTCCTTACAAAGATGCATTGTTCCCTGATATTTCCCATACACAGACCCTTCAAAGTCCTTATACTCCGGCAATTTAATCCATTCAACATCACATTTATACCAATCAGGGGTTTCAATCTGTCGCATATCAGACAAAACGATCCCTATCGCCTTCACTTTTAAAAAAGGAATAGAATGATTAGGTCCTTTTGTAGATGCCGATTTAGCTAATAAAACATCACCTTTCTTTACAGATCTTATTGCATTCATGATAGACGAACTGTTTACTTGTCCTCCCTCCCAATAGTAATCTCTAACAAAATCATCTATCTTGTCGCTTTTATCAAAAAAAGTGCCCGTCAGCCAATAATTTGTTTCTGACAAAATTTCTTTTTTAACAAAAATTTCATATCCACGCGCTTTAAAGTAATTTTTCGCTTCAACGCCATTATAATCACTAGTATCTATAGCAGAACCATCCTTAAGATGTCTGGCAACAGCAACAACATATTTAGGCGGATACTTTTTCCCATCGACGATCAAGTCATACGCCTTGCTCCCATATCCAGGAGGAACACCTTTGGCATCAATATACTGCAAAGCGTGATTAATATCTTCTTGAGACAATTCGGGAATAGCCATTTAATACTCCTACAAATTCATACACCATGAAATATACCCATTTTTCTAGCCAAGGGCTATAAACAAAGCAACATTTTTTACTTCCACGCATATCCTACTTAATCATATTTTTCAACTTCTTAACATAATTTCATCAAATGTCACAATATGACATTACAATTTATTAAAATAATTCAAAAACGTTTTAGTCCACCTTTTCAGCATGTAGGTGGTCGGAGGTAAAATGAATAAGCAGAAAACATCATCCACAAAAGTATCTTACGTTGCAGAAAAGTCTTATTTTTCCTTGATAGACGAAGCCTTGCTCAAATCGCGAATTCACACCATTCGCGGAGTCAAGGTGATGCTCGATGCCGATTTGGCCGAGATTTATGGGGACACAACCAAGGCATTCAATCAGCAAGTCAAAAATAATATCGAAGAATTCGCCGAAGATTTCCGCTTTCAGTTAAACAATGACAAACTTGCAGAATTATCGAGATCAAAATTTTTGACCACGATACAGGTTAAGGGTATAAAAGGCGGGCGTGTTTACGCTCCCTACGCATTCACTGAACAAGGTTTTTCTTAGAAGATGCTTCAAATCCCCATTTGCCCATTTTTCAACTTTTTTAGAAATTTTCCGACTTATCGCAAATGACAGGAGATTCCCGATCAAGTCGGGAATGACAATCAGTGTATTTTACCAAATTGCTGCTCCTTTGGAGCGGTTTGGACAACTTCGATCTCATGCGGCGGCATCTCGGTCACAAAATCAAGTTAACTTGATTTTGCAACACTCGATTTGCACGCATTTAGTACGGCTCAGCCATGACAAATCAACAAGTTGCTTTGTCGCGGCATTCGCCTTTTACTAAATTTGGCGCATTATGGAAATGGAAACTCGTTATAATCCGAAAATTGTAGAAGACCGTTGGCACGACCAATGGAACAAGAATAATGATTTTGCCCCGAGCGGAAAG
>Ga0310786_10001092_pt1 | contig 43536 bp, 35 predicted proteins | sample AusTroGonzalo_MG_FD_203881 | JGI IMG/M metagenome (GOLD analysis project Ga0310786, IMG submission 203881) | Bovine rumen microbial communities from tropical cattle in Woodstock, Queensland, Australia - Gonzalo_03 (v2) (version 2) | ecosystem: Host-associated > Mammals > Digestive system >...
TCAAGGCCATCTACTTGGCTCTCGATATTTACCGTCAGCGAAAAAGTGAGTGTGAAGCACGAAACAACCCTCTACGTAAGCAGTATTACGACCGTCGCGACGACAGTGACAAACTCAAGCAGATGGTGGCAGAAACTAAGGATGAAGATGTATTATAAGCCATTATGATTAGACCGGAAGTTATACAAGATGTAAAACTGCGATTTGGCATCATTGGAAATGATGAAGCCCTACTCAATGCCATTAATGTGGCTTTGAATGTGGCCTCTACCGATGTTGCGGTACTTATCACTGGTGAAACGGGTGTGGGCAAGGAAAACATTGCACGTATCATCCATGCCTATAGTCCACGCAAGCACGAGAACTACATAGCCGTGAATTGTGGTTCCTTGCCCGAGGGAACTATTGATTCCGAACTCTTCGGACATGTGAGGGGCGCTTATACAGGTGCTATTGACGAGGGATCTGGTTATTTTGGCGCAGCAAACAAGGGTACCATCTTTCTTGATGAAGTGGGAGAGCTCCCTCTTTCCACGCAAGCTCGTCTATTGCGCGTGATTGAAACGGGCGAGTACATCAAGGTAGGTTCTTCCAAGGTAGAAAAGACTAATGTGCGCATTATATCGGCTACCAACCGCCAGCTGTCAAAATCCGTGGCTGAAGGTCGTTTCCGCCGTGATTTGTTCTACCGTTTACGCGGGGTGCCCATCATACTACCGCCGCTTCGCGAGCGTGGTACTGACGTGTTGCTTCTTTTCCGTAAGTTCGCCGCTGATTTTGCAGAGCGCAACCACATGCCTGCTGTTCGCCTTACTGAAGACGCTAAGGAATGGGTGATGTCTTATTCTTGGCCAGGTAATATACGCGAGCTGAAGAATGTGGCGGAAAGCATTTCCATCATGGAGGAAAGTCGAGATGTAGATGCTGGTATGCTCAACCGCCATTTCCCGCAGGAGAAACCACTTGGGCCTCAACTGCCAGTTCTTGCAGGAGCGGGTGATAAAGGCTTTGAAAATGAACGGGAGTTTATGATGCAAGCTCTTCTTGGCATGCGTCAAGAGATTCAGGAATTGCATAAGCAAATTGAGGAATTGCGAAAGAATCAACAGTTGCTTTCCCAGTCTACAACCACAGATGCTCAGTCTGGCGTGACGCTCATCCATTCGCATCAGCAGGGAGTAGATACACACCATCACCTTACGTCCTATATTAAGTCTGTGCCCTTGTCGGCATCTTCAGTGGTTGATGACGATGACATTCAAGACACTGAGGTATTGGAGGAAGAGAACCTTTCCTTGCAAGATGCCTTAAAAGATAAGATTATCAAGGCATTGGAGAAACACCGAGGTCATCGTAAAAGCGCCGCTGCCGAACTGGGCATCTCTGAACGCACATTATATAGAAAGATAAAAGATTATGGCTTGGATAAAGATAATAGTAAAGGTGTTGATACTCTCTAGCTTGTCGTTAGTAGTAACCTCGTGTGCCATCCGAGGCTTCGGACTGGCACCCATCACCTCCATTGACTACTCGCGCGTAAAAACCATCCAGATAGATGATTTTCCCAATCGTGCGGAGTATGTCTATGGACCTCTGGCTACAACGTTCAATGATAAGTTAAAGGACCTTTTCATGCAGCAGACACGCCTGCAGCTGGTAAATACTGGTGGCGACCTGGTTATAGATGGTGAGATTACGGGTTACAACCAGTTTAATGAGGCCATCGACGCTAGCGGCTATTCTTCCAAGGTGAAGCTCACGCTCACCATCAAGGTAAACTATGAGAATACTACGAACGAGGAGGAAAATTTCACCAACCGCACGTTCACAGCGTTTCAGACTTACGATTCATCGCGCCTGCTTACAGAAGTTCAAGATGAACTTATCACCATCTTGGTGAAAGACATCGCCGAGCAAATTTACAATTCTACAGTAGCCAATTGGTAACTCTATTATTTTTTAAGGAGGGCAATGAAATGACTGGAACTGAAATACTTGAGTTTAACGCACATCCAGAGCGTCTTAATGCCGAAACTCTCTACGAGTTGCGTGTGTTGTTGCAGCGTTTCCCCTATTATCAGGGTCTTTACCTGCTTTATCTCAAGAATTTGTACGTGTTGCAAGATCCTATGTTTGGTGCTGAATTGCGTCGTTCTATTGCCTATGTGCCTGATCGTCGCAAACTTTACTATTTTCTGGAAGGCACTACCGAGCTTGCTCCTGTAAGGCGACATGTGGTGGAAGAAGAAACTGATGAAGTGCCACAGATGGTAGAAGATCGTACCCTTTCACTCATCAATAGTTTTCTGCTCTTACAACCTGACGATGCAATGCCTAAAATGCAACGGCTTGATGCCGTTTCTGACTATACAGCTTACATGATGGCCAATGAGCAAACTCAGCATGCTATTTCAGTCCCAATAGGACATCCACAGCTCCAACAAATAGAGAAAGATGGTCAGCTATCTGACTCTGACCAACTTACTGAATCCATAGTATCAAAGGAAGATGGAGAGGAGATGGATGATAGTTTTTTCACCGAAACATTGGCCAAAATCTACATTCGCCAGCAGCGATATGAGAAGGCTCTTGAAATAATTCGTAAATTAAATTTGAAATATCCAAAAAAAAATGCTTACTTTGCAGACCAAATTCGGTTCTTAGAGAAGCTGATAATTAATAATAAACCAAATAAGTAATAAGATGTATTTACTTTTAGTGATTTTAATGCTGATTGCATCTATTTTGATGTGTGGCATTGTGTTGATTCAAAATTCAAAAGGTGGTGGCTTGGCATCAGGTTTTTCTTCTTCCAACGCCATTATGGGTGTTCGTAAGACTACTGACTTCTTGGAGAAGGCTACATGGACGCTGGCTGGTACTATGGTGGCGTGTAGCATCCTCTCTGCCTACGCTTTGATGTATAGCGGTAGCTCAAGCAGCGATGCAGTGATGCAGCAGGCTATTGAGCAGCAGAGCACCAATCCTTACAATATGCCAGTAGGAACCGTAGCTCCTGCCGAGACCGAGGTCCCTGCTGATGCAACTCCAGCCGAGTAATTCCTTCACGTCATTTCAAGAAGGTTGAAATAAGTGAGGCGTACCTATGACTATCTCATGGGTACGTTTCACTTTTTTGCCTTTTAAGAACATATTATTTACACTATTCATTGTTCGATTGTATCACACTTAAATTCTGAAACAATATTTTTTTGCGATGAATGGGAAAAATTGTAACTTTACAACCGATTTTTGCAAAAGGAAATAATTATAGCATAAAAAAGATATGGAAAAGACTTTAAGAGATTCTGCGGCCATGCGCTGGACAGCGCTGCTGCTCTTGGCATTGGCTATGTTCTGTGCCTACATTTTCATGGATATTCTATCACCCATCAAGGACTTGATGCAAGAGACGCGTGGATGGGATTCTACAGCCTTCGGTACTATGCAAGGCTCAGAGGTATTTCTCAATGTGTTTGTATTCTTTCTCATCTTTGCAGGCATCATTTTGGACAAAATGGGTGTGCGTTTCACGGCCGTGCTCTCGGGTGCCGTTATGCTGGTGGGTGCCATTATCAAATGGTATGCCGTGAGTGAGTCTTTCATGGGTAGTGGATTGGAAGCTTGGTTTAACACACACCTTAATTATATACCAGTGTTCGATGAACTGGGAGTATCACCTTTCTATGAGGGCATGCCTGCTTCCGCCAAGTTTGCCGCCTGTGGTTTTATGATCTTCGGTTGTGGCTGTGAAATGGCTGGTATCACTGTGAGTCGTGGTATAGTGAAGTGGTTTAAAGGTCGCGAAATGGCATTGGCTATGGGCTCTGAAATGGCATTGGCCCGTTTAGGTGTGGCTACATGCATGATTTTCTCGCCGTTTTTTGCAAAATTAGGCGGACAGGTTAGCGTGAGCCGTGCGGTGGCTTTCGGGGTGGTGCTGATGTGCATTGCCCTCATCATGACTATTGTTTATTTCTTCATGGATAAGAAATTGGATGCTCAGACAGGTGAGGCTGAGGAAAAGGATGATCCATTCAAGGTATCGGACATTGGCAAGATTCTTACTGACAGCGGCTTTTGGATTGTAGCCTTGCTCTGCGTGCTTTATTACAGTGCTATTTTCCCCTTCCAGAAATATGCAGTGAATATGCTGCAGTGCAACCTCACGCTAACTGAACCTGCTTCCGATTCTTATTGGGCAAGCAGTTCAGTGACTATTGTACAATATGTGATTATGCTGGTAGTGGCTGCTGCTGGATTCATGAGCAACTTCCAGAAAGTAAAGAGTCGCAAGTATGGGTTACTGGTTTTGTCTTTTATAGCCTTGATCACCTACTGCTATATGGGCTATATGCGCCAATCTGCCGAGAGTATCTTTGCTGTGTTCCCTTTGCTGGCCGTCCTGATCACTCCTATTTTGGGTAGCTATGTCGATCACAAGGGCAAAGCTGCTTCCATGTTGGTACTGGGCTCGCTGCTGCTGATTGCCTGTCACCTTACCTTCGCCTTTGTTTTACCTGCTTTCAACGGCAATGCCGTAGGTGGCGTGATTATTGCCTATGCAACAATCTTGGTATTGGGAGCTTCGTTCTCTCTGGTTCCCGCTTCTTTATGGCCGAGTGTACCTAAGTTGGTGGATGCCAAGGTAATAGGTTCCGCATATGCGCTGATTTTCTGGATTCAGAACATTGGCCTGTGGCTGTTCCCACTGCTTATTGGTAAGGTATTGGATAAGACCAACCCCGGTGTAACCGATCCTACGAAGTTTGACTATACTGCTCCGCTGGTGATGCTTGCATGCCTCGGCGTGGCTGCCCTTCTTCTTGGCCTGCTACTCAAGGTTGTGGATAAGAAGCGTGGGCTTGGATTGGAGGAGCCGAACATTAAATAAAGGAAACGATGACCGAAGCAATAAGACATAAGATAAATGATTCGCCAGTAGTACGATGGACGGTACTGGTGATTGTGGCTACAGCCATGATGATGGGCTATTTGCTCAACGACATCATGTCGCCTTTGGAATCGATGTTAGAGACACCGGTGGCTGAGGGTGGCTTGGGATGGACCAGTACAGATTATGGATTTTTCTCGGGTGCGGGTGGCTTTATTAATGTCTTTTTGTTGATGTTGTTTTTTAGCGGAATCATCCTTGATAAGATGGGTGTACGCTTCACAGGTATTCTGTCGTGCTCGTTGATGTTGATAGGCGTGGGCATAAAGTATTATGCTATTACTAACCCATCGCTGATTGGTGAATTCTTCAATTTTCAATTATCAATTTTTCATCTCAATGTACACCTGCCTATGTCGGCGGCAGTGGCGAGTTTAGGTTTCTCTATCTTCGGTGTGGGTTATGAGATGTGTGGCATTACGGTGAGTAAGGCAATGGTGCGGTGGTTTACCGGACATGAGTTGGCCTTAGCCATGGGCATACAGCTGGCTATGGCCCGTTTGGGCACAGCCATGGCACTCAGTGTGAGTGCGCCGCTGGCTCGTTATTTCACATTGAGTACTCCTGTCTTGGTGGGATTGGTTTGTCTGCTCATAGGTTTAATCTCCTTCTTGGTATTCTGTGTGTTGGATATCCGACTGGATAAGGATGAGGTTCGTCTGCAAACACAGACGAAGTTAGCGGCTGATGACGATAGTTTTCGTCTGCGTGATATAGGGCTGATTTTAAAGAATCCGGGCTTTTGGTTGATTTCGCTCTTTGTTGTGCTTTTCTACTCTGCTGTGAGTCCGTTCCTGAAGTTTGCCACAAGACTGATGATAGAGAAATATAGTGTGTCACCCGATATTGCAGGTTTCCTTACCTCCATTGCGCCTTTTGGCACTATGCTAATGACTCCGCTTTTTGGCAGTTTGTACGACAAGTACGGTAGGGGAGTGACATTGATTATTATTGGAACATCCATGCTCACCTTTGTGCATTTTGGTTTCTCACTGCCTATTCATAGCAGTGCGTTTGCAATTTTCTTGATGATAGTATTGAGCATAGGCTATTCGCTTACTCCAGCTGCGCTGTGGCCAATAGTGCCAAAGATTATCCCCTTGAAATGCTTAGGCACCGCCTATTCCTTGGTTTTCTTCATCCAGAACTTCGGCCGTGCGATCATTCCTATGTTTGTGGGTCGTGCCAATGAAACTGATCCCAGCTATACCATAGGTATGCTAATTTTTGCCTGCACTGGCTTCGCTGGGGTATTGGTGGCAGTTGTAATGCTGTACTTGGATAAGAAGAAAGGTTATGGACTTGAGAAACCCAATTTAAAATAAAAAAACTTATTTATCAATTTTAAGAGTGATAAACTTGTCCAAATACAATTGGTGAATAAACATGATGGTACGATTCTTCATGTCTTCTTCCTTAGGATGCAAGGTGGCAGCGTTGCATGCGATTTCTTCTACAGTGCGCTGACCGTTGATTTGTGACCAGACCCAGGAACCGTATTCTTCTAAGGGTACGTGGATGTATGGGGATATATATTTGGGTAGAAAGATATTCATCCATTTATAGGGGAAGCGTGGGTAGGATAGTACCAAGAAACCATCATCGCCCGTTTCCGTTAGGATAGTAGAACGACAGGTGGGGATGGTATCTCTCAATCGTACTTGTTTTCCGCGTAGTTCCATATTATCGTTCTTCTTTATCTACTTTACGCAAAGCTCCTGTTTCTGCATCAAACTGCACAGTGGTGGTGCTATTTTTGTTAAAAAGCACATTGGCTAAGTATTCAACGGTACCTAATTGGGTGACGGGAAGTTCTCCGTCGAACAAACGCTGGCGACGATAGATGAGAGTCACATTGGCTTTTCCTGGCACATTGTAGGCCACACCCTCTAACTCTTTCTTAGGTTTTTCTTCGTCAGAGGGAGGGGTGATCAGACCTTGGTTAGCCATGGTAATATAGACAGGATCTCCCACAAGGTTATCTCTCTCAACAATGCCCTCTTTGGTAGAAAAGCGGAATGCCACCTCCTCCAGCAGTCCTTCAGGAGACACGCTGAAAGTCTGAGTATAAGTCTTGACATCATTTTTCCCAACAAAAAGGGAAAGCAGTGACTCTTCCTGTTGGTTGAGGTGATTGAGCATGATTTGCAGTTGGGCGCCATCCTTAGGCATATTGTCAGACTCGCCTCGAAGTAGGGCATTCTTGCTCTCGCGGATGGTGTAGATTTCTTCTGCTACCAACTCTGCCATCTTGGCTGTAGAATTGGCCGAAAGAATTTCTTCGGTGAAAAAAGTGCGAGGGTCGGGTAGGTCAGTCTTAGGAGTGGGAGCAGGGGTTACATCCTTCTTGTCATTCCCATGGATAGGTAGGTTGATGGAATAGATGGTGCCTTGTTCAGTGAGTTCCATCAGGGGAGCTACGGTCTTGTCTTTTAATTCCACAAAGTATATCTTTTCCTTATCAGGAACACCTATGCTCGTCACGGTACCCTCATCGAGGGTCCAGTATGTTTCAGGCTGGGTTTTCACATCCTTGAGATGTAAGTAGAGGTCGGCATATTTGCTAAACTCACCAGGGATAAATTGATGTAAAGTAGCTGTGGCTTTTACCATGAACTGAGTCTTGGGCAGCATGTAGGTCACTCCATACTTCTTGCCATACATCATACCAGAGGTGACAGCAGTCTGTCCCTGCATGTTCATGGAGAGTGCCAGATAGGCGATTGCTGTAATTAATAGTCTTTTCATAATTCTTTGTAGTTTGTTATTTCACAAATTTCACGCAGACCACCTGGCTTACGGCTATATCTAAGCCAGTGTTAGAAAGCAGTCCAGTTTGTGAATCAATGTTATAAACTTGTATTACGTTACTGTCTCGGCAGGCACAAAGCAGGTACTTGCCGTTGGGCGTGATACAGAAATTGCGCGGATGAATGCCTGTTTGTTGGTATCCTATCTTGTTGAGAGTTCCATCGGAAGCCACGGAGAAGATGCTAATTCCATCTTCTTTCAAGCGATGGCTGGCGTAGAGAAACTTGCCGTTGGGAGAGAGGTGAATATCGGCTCCGCCACGGGCGCCAGCCTCGCTGCCTTTTACTACCTGACGGGTGGTGAGTATGCCTTCTGAATAGTCCATCAATGTAATTTCATCAGATAGCTCGCCTACTACATAGGCATGACGTCCATCGGAACTGAACTCCATGTGACGGGGACCATAGTCGGCCTCTAAATGGGTGGTTACCTCCCTGTCGATAGGACGAACTGTCCCAGTGTTGATATCATAGCGTAGTATGCGATCGGCACTGAAGTCAGTGGCAAAGATGTATTTGTTATCGGGGCTGAAATAAGTGCAATGAACATGTGGGATGCGCTGTCGCCAAAGGTCAGGTCCTCCGATGGTTCCGCAGAAGAGGGTGTCGATAGGTTCTATACCGCCGTCGCTGCGTAATGGAAAAACGGACATAGAACCACCTGTGTAGTTGGCTGTTACTACAATCTTTCCATTAGTAGCTATGTAACAAGGATCTTCTCCGAAGGTAAGTTGCGTATTGATATAGGTCAATGTGCCTGTCGTCTTGTTGAACTTGTAGGAATGAAGGGCCGCTGTACTGTCGTTGGTTTCGGTAACTGCATATACATACTTTCCGTCTATCGATGGAATCACGTACGAAGGGTTAACTACCTTCACAGACGAAAGTGGAGTAGTTCTTCCGCTCTCTTGATTGAAGCGGAAGGTATAGATACCCTCACTTCCATCGTTGGTATAAGTACCCACCAACATGGTTAGCTCATTGGCCTCCTCACTTTTTGGCTGGCAAGACAAAAGGGAAAGAGCCGTTATTCCTGCGAAAAACCATTTGTTCATTTTAAATTCTCAATATAAATTCATGACTGTCAATTATCAATGTTTGATTTCTAAATCTCTCAACTTCTTAATGTCTCTACAAAGATCCTCTACCATCTCCTCATCTGTGTTCCAAGCAGCCACAAACCGATAGGCGGCTTTTTCATCGTCAATGGGGCTCCAAAGTTCAAAACCCCACTTCTCGCTTAGTTTATCACGCTGCGCATAAGTAAGGATGGGGAATACCTGGTTGGTATGCGAGTCGGTGAGCATTTTGAAGTCATTATCTTTGAAAGCGGAAGAAATCTTTTTCGCCATCTGGTTAGCATGGCGTGCCAAGTCCCAGTAAAGGTCGTCCTTGAATAGTTCGTAGAACTGAAGACCCAAAATCCAGCCTTTGGCTAACAAGGCACCGCGTTGCTTCATTACCATGTCATAGTCTTCACCCATCTTCGGATCGTTGAAAATCACTGCTTCGCCCATCAGGGCACCGTTTTTGGTGCCTCCTATATAGAACACATCAGTCAGTTCGGCAAAATCGTGCAACGTGAGATCGTTTCCCTCCGAAGTCAAAGCACTGCCAATACGAGCACCGTCGCAAAAGAAAAAGAGATTGTGTGCCTTACAGCAGTCGTGCAAGGCTTTTATCTCGGCACGGTTATATATTGTTCCAATCTCGGTAGAGTTGGAGATATAAACTAACTTGGGTTTCACCACGTGAGGGCGCTCTTTGTATTGCGAGAGTACTTTTTCCACAAGGGCAGGGGTGAGCTTTCCGTCAGGTGTGTCAATGGTTATGACACGGTGACCTGTAGCTTCAATGGCACCCGTCTCATGAACAAAGATGTGCCCTGTGTTAGCGCAAATGGCGGCTTCAGCCGATTTGAGCAGTGAACTTATCACGCTCATGTTTGCTTGGGTACCACCTACCACGAAGAAAACTCGTGCCCAGGGGTTGCCAATCTTAATGCGCAGCAAGTGTCGGGCACTTTTGCAAATCTCATCAAATCCATAGCCAATGTGTTGGTCAAGGTTAATTTCTGCCATCCTTTTCATGATATTTGGATGGGCAATTACTGAATAATCGTTAATAAAACAATACATAATTACTATATCGGTAATTTTTTTTTGCAAAAATAGGAATTTTTTTTTGCTTTTGTGTGTTGGGATATAAAAAAAGTATTATATTTGCAACGACATGCCTAAGATACTGGGGTTGTTTGGTTTTGACAGCGGGTAGAAAAGGTGTGTAAGCATGCAGTGCTTCGTGTGATTGGCACTATAATATCAGTCCTCAAAAATTATCTGGCGAGACTAATAACTACGCTCTTGCTGCTTGATTGAAGGTTAGTAAATCGAGCTTAATCCCGATACAAGGTGTTGGGACAAGACATCACTCAGGAACTCTTGCTCCGAAGTAGCCTGGTAAAGTGGTGTAGAGAAAATCGGAGATAGTTGGTGTGAGCCTCGATGCACCGATGAATTTTTAGAGGCTAAGGTGTTAGTTGGCTGTCTTGGGTCTGCTAACGCTCTAAAATCAAACCAAGAATAAGCATGTAGAAAGCGCATTGTTTCCTCGTTTGGACGCGGGTTCGATTCCCGCCAGCTCCACAACTAGTTTTGTCGTGTTTTATTTTGTGTTTGTGTTGGGAGTAGCTCTGTTGTGAAACAGGGCTACTTTTTTCGTTTTTTACACCATTTTACCAACCTTTCAGTACTATAATCGGTATGGTTTTCGAGAAGCAATACATAAAATTGTATTAAGGTGTCCTTACGGTTTTTCCAATTTGCTTTGTTAATCTCAGTGAATTGTATTATCTTCGCGGCATAATATGAACAAAATTTATGAATAACGAACAGGAACAGCAAACTTTGCTGAACCAAATAGATACACCTGCTGACCTGAGGAAACTGGAAAAGAACCAGTTGCCCCAGCTTTGTAATGAGTTACGCAAGGACATCATTAAAGAGGTGGCCTGTAATCCAGGGCATTTTGCTGCCAGTCTGGGAACTGTGGAACTCACGGTGGCACTTCATTATGTATTTCAAACGCCCTATGACCGCATAGTGTGGGATGTAGGGCATCAGGCATATGGACATAAGATTCTGACAGGTCGTAGAAAGGCTTTTGTCACCAACCGCAAGTTAGGCGGTATCCGTCCTTTCCCCTCACCCTTAGAAAGCGAGTACGACACGTTCGCCTGTGGACATGCATCTAACTCCATATCTGCAGCTTTGGGTATGGCGGTGGCTTCACAACTTAAGGGGGAGAAAGACCGTCACGTTGTGGCTGTGATTGGCGATGGAAGTATGAGCGGCGGACTGGCATTTGAGGGGTTGAACAATGTATCGACCACCCCCAATGACCTTCTTATTATTCTAAATGACAATGATATGTCCATTGATAGCAGTGTGGGTGGAATGCGTGACTATTTGGCCAACCTTAATACTCGAGAGGGATATAACTCTCTGCGTGACAAGGCTTCGAGGGCGTTGAAGAAGTTGGGTTTGTTGAATGATGAACGAAGGAACAGCCTGATTCGACTGGGTAATAGCTTGAAGAGTACCTTGTTTCATCAACAAAACATGTTTGAGGGCTTGAACATTCGCTACTTTGGTCCCATCAATGGACATGATGTGGAAAACCTTGTGCGTGTGCTCCAGCAACTGAAAGACATGAAAGGCCCTAAATTGCTGCATTTGCTTACTACCAAAGGCAAGGGCTTTGAACCTGCTGAGAAGAATCCTGCCGCTTGGCATGCAGCAGGAGAGTTCAATCCAGAAACGGGAGAGCAACTGCATAGTGAGAAGAAAGAACAGCCGCTGAAGTATCAAGATGTATTTGGCTATACGTTGGTAGAACTTGCTAAGCAGAATCCGCACATCGTAGGCATCACACCTGCGATGCCTTCTGGTAGTTCGATGAATATACTTATGAAGGAGATGCCCAAAAGGGCGTTTGATGTGGGTATTGCAGAAGGACATGCAGCTACCTTTGCGGGTGGACTGGCTAAAGAAGGAATGCTTCCTTTCTTAAGCATCTATTCTTCATTCATGCAGCGTGCTTTTGATAACATCGTGCATGACATAGCCTTGCTTCATCTGCCTGTGGTGATATGCTTAGATAGAGCAGGCCTTGTGGGCGAGGATGGACCTACACATCATGGCATGCTTGATATGGCCATCTTGCGCACGGTACCAGGACTGATCATAGCTTCGCCGCTTAACGAGCATGAGTTGCGTAGACTGATGTACACAGCGCAGTTGCCCGATAAAGGGCCATTTGTGATTCGATATCCGCGAGGTAGAGGAGAACTCATAGATTGGCAATGTCAGTTGGAGGAAATCCCTGTAGGCAAGGGCGTGCGACTGAAGGAGGGACGCGATGTAGCTGTATTGACTATAGGCCCTATAGGAAATGTGGCAGAGAAAGCGATTGCCCAGGCCGAGGTCAAGACGGGCATTAGCGTAGCCCACTACGACTTGCGCTTCCTTAAACCACTGGACGATGAACTGCTCATGGAGGTTGGAATGAATTTTAAGCGCATCATCACCGTGGAGGATGGAACTGTGGTGGGTGGTATGGGAACGGCGGTAGAAGAGTGGATGGATGCCCATGGTTTTACTCCGCAAATACAATGCATAGGAATACCAGACAGGTTTGTGCAGCACGGAAAGGTGAGCGAGCTCTACCATCTGTGCGGTATGGATGAAGAAGGAATCGTGAAGAAATTGATAATTGATAATTAGTGCTGCGCGATGTTTGTTCTTACACTGATTATAGAGATTAATTATGAATCTTATATTTAAATTATAAATCATGAAGATTGTTATTGCTGGCGCAGGAGCCGTAGGAACTCACTTGGCAAAACTTCTATCAAGCGAGAATCATGATATTACCCTCATTGACGAAAATGAGGAGAAGTTGTCCGCGCTAAGCAGCAATTTCGATTTGATGACGGCTGTGGGATCAGCCAGCAGCATACATACCCTGAAGGATGTAGGGGCAGGTAAGTCTGACCTTTTCATCGCCGTTACTCCCGATGAGAGCCGTAATCTGACTTCGTGCATGTTTGCTGCTGACTTGGGGGCGCGTAAGACGGTGGCTCGTATTGACAATTATGAATATCTCGACCCTCATGCTCAGGATTTTTTCAGAAAGATGGGTGTAGGCTCGTTGATTTACCCTGAACACTTGGCGGCTAAAGAAATTGTCTCAGCCATCAAGATGAGTTGGGTGCGCCAATGGTGGGAAATCTGCGACGGAGCTCTGATATTAATTGGTGTAAAAATCAGGGAGAAGGCAGAGATATTGAATGTGCAACTCAAAACGCTTGGCGATCCTAACCTTCCCTATCATGTAGTAGCCATTAAGCGTGGTAACGAAACGCTGATTCCCCGCGGTGATGATTACATCAGACTCTACGATATCGTGTATTTTACCACCACCAGAAAGTATGTACCCTACATCCGCAAGGTGGCTGGCAAGGAAGATTACTCCGATGTGCGTAATGTGATGATTATGGGCGGTAGTCGCATTGCCATACGAACTGCCATGTATGTACCCGACTACATGAACGTAAAAATCATAGAACAGAATCAAGAGCGCATTACACGACTCAATAATCTTCTTACTAAAGATAATGTGCTGATCATTGGTGGAGATGGGCGAGATACCGAATTGCTGCTGAATGAGGGATTGGAGAATACCGATGCCTTTATAGCCTTGACGGGCAATGCCGAAACCAACATTCTGGCATGTTTGGCTACCAAGCGTTACGGAATACAGAAGAGCGTTGCAGAGGTAGAGAACATTGACTATATCAGCATGGCTGAGAGCCTTGACATAGGTACAGTAATTAATAAGAAGAAGATTGCCGCTAGTCGCATTTTCCAGATGATGCTCGATGCCGATGTGGAAAATGTAAAGTGCCTGACCTTTGCAGCTGCTGATGTGGCTGAGTTTATCGTGAAGGAGGGTTCGCGCATTACGAAAGATAAGGTGAAAGACTTAGGATTGCCCAAGGGTACGACCATAGGCGGACTGGTGCGTAGGGGCGAAGGCATGGTGGTTAACGGCAATACGAAGATAGAGAAGGGTGACCATGTGATGGTTTTCAGTCTTAGTGGTATGATTCAAAAGATAGAGCGATTCTTCAAATGATTCATTTCAAGACCATATTGCGCATGGTGGGTATCCTCCTGGGTATCGAGGCTTTGATGTTGGCACTAAGCGGTGCTGTGTCTTTCTATTATCGTGATGCTGCCCAGTGGAGTTTTGCGATTTCTACCTTAATAACAGCAGCTGCTGGATTATTGCTCTATTACATAGGACGCAATGCTCCCCGTCAGTTCAATAGAAGGGACGGCTATGTGCTGGTGACTTTTTCATGGCTGTCATTCACCCTTTTTGGCATGTTACCCTTCCTAATAGGCGGACATATCCCCTCTGTGGCGGATGCATTCTTTGAGGCTATGAGTGGCATCACAAGTACTGGTAGTACCATACTAACCGATATAGACAATATGCCTCATGGACTTCTATTCTGGCGATGCTTTACCCAATGGTTGGGTGGATTGGGCATATTATTGTTTACGTTGGCCATACTGCCTATTTTTGGCAGTCGAAGTCTGCAGGTATTTGCGGCTGAGGTTAGTGGTCCTACGCGTAGCAAGGTCACGCCTCGTATTGGTGTTACGGCCAAGTGGTTGTGGTCGCTTTATGCAGGATTTACTATGATAGTCTTTGGCTTGTTGCTTCTGGGTGGCATGAGCCCGTTCGATAGCATCTGCCATGCTTTTTCTACCACAGGTACGGGTGGATTCTCCACCCATCAGGAGAGTATCGGCTATTATCATTCTGCCTATATAGAATATGTCATTACGCTGTTCATGTTCATTTGTGGCATCAACTTCAACTTGCAGCTGATGTTCCTTAACCGCAAATTCCGCAAGTTTGCCGACGATACCGAATTGCGTTTCTATGTAGGTTCCGTTGTTGGACTTACGTTGATTATTACCGTGCTTCTTTTTGCGATGACAGGTATGGGAGGTGAGGAGTCTTTCCGTAAGTCGCTCTTCCAGGTGGTAAGCCTCCATACCAGTAGCGGATTTGCTACTGATAATGTGATGGGATGGCCATCGGTAGCTTGGGGCTTGTTGGTGGTTCCAATGATGATAGGTGCGTGTGCGGGCAGTACCTCTGGCGGCATGAAGATGATACGTTGGGTAGTATTGGTCAAGACTGTGAAAAATGAGTTTCGTCACATTTTGCATCCTTACGCTGTGTTGCCTGTACGCATCAATAAGCAGGCGGTAGCTCCTCAACTTATCTCTACTGTGATGGCATTTACCATGTTGTATTTCATTATTGTGGTCATTTGCACGCTGATATTCATGCTCATGGGATTACCGTTTGTAGAGGCAGTAGGCTGTGTGGTTTCACCCCTAAGCAACATGGGACCTGGACTAAGCAGTAATGGAGAGGAATTTCTTTGGTGTAACCTACCTGATGCAGGCAAGTGGTTGGTTTCTTTTCTGATGCTTTTTGGACGATTGGAACTTTTCACCATTCTCATCCTCTTTAATCCAAATTTCTGGGAGCAGACATGAACCTCTATTGCAGATATGCCGATTTTTTAGTGGAGCATTTCTCATTTAAAGTGCAGAAACTTCCTGTGGATGCAGGATTTACTTGTCCCAACCGTGATGGGACGAAGGGTAAGGGAGGTTGTACATACTGCAACAATCGTTCTTTCCATCCTGATTATGGGAAAGCGCTGATTTCTATCAAGGAGCAGTTAGAGGCTGGTAAAAAGTTCTTTGAGAGTCAATATACCAGCATGAAGTATTTGGCCTATTTTCAGTCATATACCAATACCTATGCGCCTGTAGAAGTGTTGAAGGATAAGTATGAGGAAGCCATGAAAGTGAAGGATGTGGTAGGACTAGTTATTTCTACTCGTCCAGACTGCTTGAAGGAAGAGGTGATTGATTTGCTTCAAATGTTGAATCAACGGACATTTGTAATGGTGGAAATAGGAGTGGAAAGTATAGTCGACAGGGAGCTGAGGGAAGTAAACCGTTGTCACACTTTTGTTGATAGTGAGGATGCTATTCGCAGGGTGGCTTTGCGACAAATACCAGTGTGCGCCCATCTTATTTTTGGCTTGTCGCCTACGTTTTCAGCTGAGGAAACAGCACGGAAGATATCTTCCTTACCTGTTTCATCTGTCAAGATCCATCAACTTCAGATTTTGAAAGGCACCAAGATGTCACAGACCTATTCAGACTTACTACTGAATGATGATGATGGGAGCAGAGTGCAGGAGCGGTACCCCTGTCTGAAATTAGATAACTATCTGGATGCTTTGACAACATTCATTGCCCATCTACGTCCTGATATCTCTTTGGAAAGAATGGTATCACAGTCGCCCGCTTCCCTTTTGGTCGCTCCCAAATGGGGATTGAAGCCCGATACATTTGAGCATTTGCTTCAAAAGCGTCTGCTTGAGCAGAAGGTATATCAGGGAATGTTTTATTAAATGAAAAAAAAACATTATCTTCGCAGCACTAATAATAAAATAAGGTAAAATATATGGATAAGACATTAATTAAAGGTAAGATTCACTACGTAGGAGTGAACGACCGTAACAAACAGCTCTTTGAGGGCATGTTGCCATTGCCCTATGGCGTATCTTACAACAGCTATCTTATAGACGATGATCAGGTGACACTGATTGATACAGTAGAAGTGGATTTCTTCGAGGTGTTCTTACAGAAGATTCGTCGCATCATTGGCGACAGGCCCATCAAGTATCTTGTAATTAACCACATGGAACCTGACCATTCTGGCTCTATTAGGTTGATAAAGCAGCAATATCCCGACATCACTATTGTGGGCAATGCCAAGACCTTTGGCATGATAGAGGGTTACTATGGTGTGCAAGGCAACCAAATTGTGGTGAAAGAAGGCGATACACTTGAACTGGGTCATCATAAGCTGAACTTCTACATGGCTCCTATGGTTCACTGGCCAGAGGTGATGGTGAGCTATGACAGTACGGAGCAGGTGCTGTTCAGTGCCGATGCCTTTGGCTGTTTCGGAACGCTCAATGGTGGCTTTATGGATACACGTATCAACCTTGATAAGTTCTGGCCCGAGATGGTACGTTATTATAGCAACATAGTAGGTAAGTATGGTGCTCCAGTACAGCGTGCCCTTGCCAAGTTGAGAACACTTCAGATCCAGGCAATCTGTTCTACACATGGCCCTATCTGGACGGAAAACATCGCCAAAGTAATAGGTATCTACGACCGCCTGTCGCGCTACGATGCCGACCCAGGTGTAGTCATTGTCTATGGTACCATGTATGGACACAATGAGCAGATGGCCGAGGAAATCGCTTCAGAATTGTCGGCGCGAGGTGTGAAGAACATCGTGATGCACAATGTGAGCAAGAGCGATCCTTCGGATATCATTGCTGATATTTTCCGCTACAAGGGTTTGATTATCGGCTCTCCTACCTACAATGCCAACCTTTATCCAGACATTGAAGCTATATTGGGCAAGATTCTGCTTCGTGAGGTGAAAGGTCGTTACTTCGGCTATTTCGGTTCCTTCACGTGGGCTGGTATGGCTGTGAAGAAAATGGCAGAGTTTGCCGAGAAGAGCAAGTTCGAACTAGTGGGTGATCCCATTGAGTTCAAGCAGGCCATGAAAGGCGATGATTTTGCTAAGGCTGCTGCACTGGCAGAAGCGATGGCCGAGAAATTGAATAATGATTAAAGCACTGTTTTTCGATATAGACGGGACCTTGGTGAGTTTTACTACCCACCAAATTCCGGCATCCACGTTACTGGCCTTAGAACAAGCTAAGCAACGTGGTGTCAGCATTTTTATCTCTACAGGCAGACCCAAAGTAATTATCACACTCCTGGGGGAGATGGAACGAAGAAACTTGATCGACGGCTATATCACGATGAATGGAGCCTATTGCTTTGTGGGGAAGACCGTTGTCAACAAGCAGACCATTGCCCCTGTAGAAGTACATACTATCCTGAACTATTGCCAAGAACGTAACATCCCCTGCATGGTGGTGGGCGAGCATGACATTTGCATCTGTCAACCTAATCAGCTTTTTGAGGACCTTTTTTATGGGCAGCTTAACGTTGATGTGAACATCCCTGTAAGAACCTCCAAGGATATACTTCACGAAGGAAAAGAAGTGCTACAGCTTACCGCTTTCCTCACTAAAGAACAGGAGGAAGAAGTGAAACCAGTGGCCTCCAACGTGGAATTTGGACGCTGGCATCCTGCTTTTGCCGATATCACTCCGCTACAGGTGACCAAGCAGCGAGGGATGGATGTTATTTGTCAGCATTTCGGCATAGCCATTGAAGAAACGATGGCTTTTGGCGATGGAGGCAACGATATACCAATGATGATTCATGCTGGCATAGGTATAGCGATGGGAAATGCGATTCCTGAAGCAAAGGCAGTTAGCGATTATGTGACAACGGATGTCGATGACGACGGTGTGGCTGTGGCATTGAAACATTTTAGCGTGATATGATTATGGAGTTCACGCCCGATAAGCACAACAAGGAGTTCCAGCAGGCATTGGATATGGTGCAATATACGCGTCGCTCGCTCTTCCTTACAGGTAAGGCGGGCACGGGCAAGAGCACTTTCCTGCGCTATGTGGCTTCACATACCAAAAAGAAACATGTGGTGTTGGCGCCAACGGGTATAGCTGCCATCAATGCGGGTGGCAGTACGCTTCATAGCTTCTTCAAACTGCCGTTCTATCCGCTCCTGCCCGACGACCCCAATTTCAGTGTGCAGAAGGGGCGCATCTTCGAGTTCTTCAAGTACAACCGCACTATGCGTAAGCTGCTCGAAGAACTGGAACTGATTATCATCGATGAGATTTCGATGGTGCGGGCAGATATTATCGATGCGGTGGACCGTATCTTGCGCGTCTTTTCGCACAACTTACGTGAACCGTTTGGAGGAAAGCAGCTGCTATTGGTGGGCGATGTCTATCAGTTGGAACCTGTGGTAAAGGCTGATGAACGCGACATTCTCAACCGCTTCTACCCGAATCCGTTCTTTTTCTCTGCCCGCGCTTTCCAAGAATTGTCTTTGGTCTCTATTGAACTGCAGAAAGTCTATCGACAAACAGATTCCCTATTTGTAGGGGTACTCGACCATATCCGTAATAATACGGTCAGTCTGAGCGACTTGCATCTTCTCAACAGCCGTTATGAGGCCGAGGTGAAAGAAGATGAGGAGATGCGTGTGACTTTGGCCACCCGTCGTGATCAGGTGGATTATATCAATGAACATAAACTCGCAGAACTGCCAGGTGAGGCCACTGTCTTCTTGGGTGAGAAGATGGGTGATTTCCCCGATAGCAGCCTTCCAACTACACGCGACCTACTGCTTAAGCCTGGGGCACAGATCATTTTCGTTCGAAACGACTTCGACAAACGTTGGGTAAATGGCACCATAGGTACGGTGGAAGGTTTTGACGAGGAAGAGGAAACGCTCTACATTGTCACAGAGAATGGGGATCCCTACGATGTGAAGAAAGAGACCTGGCGCAACATCCGCTATACCTATAACGAGGAGAAAAAGCAGATTGAGGAGGAAGAGTTGGGTACGTTTACCCAGTTCCCTATACGCTTGGCTTGGGCCATTACCGTCCATAAGAGTCAGGGTCTTACATTTAATAAGGTGGTCATCGATTTCAGTGGTGGTGTGTTTGCGGCTGGGCAGACGTATGTGGCTTTGAGCCGTTGCCGCTCCCTCAAGGGGATAGAATTGAAGAAGCCGCTCAACCGTAGCGATGTCTTTGTGCGTCCAGAGATAGTGCAGTTTGCCCAAAGGTTCAATAATCAGCAAGATTTGGAACGCGCCATGCGTGAGGCACAGGCTGACATTGAGTATGCGGCTGCTTCTAAAACTTTCAATGAAGGTGACTTCGATGCTTTCCTCGCTCATTTCTTCAAAGCCATTCATTCCCGCTACGACATAGAGAAGCCTGCCGTGATGCGCCTTATGCGCCGTAAGCTGGGTATCATCAATACATTGAAGCAAGAAATAGAGGCTCTCAAGGAGGCTGAGCAGAGGAAAAACAAAGCCTTGTTACGCTATGCCCGTGAATATGTGCAGATGGGTGATGAATGCCTTAAGCACGGCATGATGGAAGCAGCCTTGAAAAACTACGACAAGGCCATAACCCTCTGTCCCACCTATAAGGAGGCTTGGAAGAAAATCAAGAAGTTGGAGAAGGGGATGAGGTAAACAGGGAAATAAATCTCTCTCCCATTCAGAGAACAATTAATGGCGTCATTTTTCCTATCTGATCACGAACTAAATTTTTTTTTTTTTTAAAAATATTTTTTTTCTTCCGCTATTCCGCTAAAATCAAATAACCATTTATTTTCATATAGTATCATAGCGGAAGAAGAGGCGGAAGAAGCGGAAGAGAAATTGCGTTTTTTGACATAATATTAGTTATAAACACCGTTTTCTCATTACAATTTTGCTCAATAATAATCTCTGAACATTAAAATCAAAGTAGAAGATAAAGTATTTCAGTAAGTATCTTACGAATAGGGAGATAATCGTTAAACTACAAGGTTAAAAGAGATAGTTCCAATTTTCCGGACTTTTAGTTTCCTTACTACGGACTTTTAGTTTCCTTACTACGGACTTTTGGTTTCCACACTGCGGACTTTTTGTTCCAAAGCGTAAAAATAGTTTGGGACTAACTAATGTATGAAAATCATATACCTTATAATGACTCTAAAGATTCGGGCTTTTACTTGCATTTTTCACTACTTCCTCCCCATCAAGATGTCTGTTTAACGGACTACTTGTTGTAAAATTACGGTATTTTTCACCAGTTTTTCTACAATAATACTGCTTTTTTCTGCTATTTTTGAGGCAAAAATCAGCATTCTTCTTCCGCTTCTTCCGCCATGATAGTATATATAAATAAATGGCTATTTGATTTTAGCGGAATAGCGGAAGAAGAATGGCGAATAATTCACATACTTATAGATAACTCAAGACAACGAGATTTCCCTTTTGCTCGATAACAGATTTATTGGTCGAAAAATATTGGGAAACCATTTTTTTCTTTATCTTTGCAGCCAACGAAACAGAACGAGTCATGAAGCTAAAACTCTATACCAAGAACAACGATCCCGCTGCGTTGCAGCAAATCGTTGATACTCTCAACGATGGTGGTATTATCATCTATCCTACCGACAGCCGCTATGCTATAGGCTGTCACGCCTTGAAAGAACGGGCCATTGAACAAGTGTGCCGACTTAAAGACATAGATCCCAAGAAAAATCACCTGTCCGTGATATGCTACGACCTGAGCACGGTGAGCGAATACGCCAAAGTTGACAACAATACTTTCAAGTTGATGAAACGCCATCTGCCTGGACCGTTCACTTTTATATTGGAGGCCTCTAACCGCCTGCCCAAGATATTCAAGGGTCGCAAGGAAGTAGGCATCCGAATGCCCGACAATGCCATCATCAGCGAGATAGCCCAGCTGCTTGGCGCTCCCATTCTCACTACTTCGCTTCCTTATGACGAAGACGAGGACATTGCATACCTCACCGATCCCGAGTTGATAGCCGAAAAGTGGGAGAGTCTGGTGGATCTTATCATCGATGGCGGCATAGGGAGTTACGATGAGACTACGGTGGTGGATTGCACCGAGAGTCAGCCCGAAATCGTGCGTCAAGGTATCGGATGGTTGGAGTTGTAATACCCTGAAATGATTATTACGAAAGGGATTCTGCCAACTGGATATAAATAGATGTATTCTAAATAGCAATTTTTAGGTATTTCACACAGTTCTTCTTTACACTAATTTTGTAGTCGCAAAAATAACCTGAAAGCGATGAGAAATAGTGTAATAGTTTTGGTAGCTTGTGTCCTGTTGGTAACTTCTGTCCCTGCATTTGCCCAGCAGCAGAGAGAATACAAGTCGGTTAATAAGGAACAAATAAACTCCAGTAATGACTGGACGTTTCGTTTTGGTGGCTATGGGGAGATGCTTGCTCGCCGCATGGACTACGGTTTGAACCGTTGGAACGGCTCTGCCACTGGCAATACCAAGATTAATCATAACGATGTATCTATTCCCCGTTTTGTACTCGCGCTTGACTATAAGTTCAACAAGAAATGGATGTTGGGTGCAGAGATAGAGTTTGAATCGGGTGGTACTGGCACTGCCTATGAGATGGAAGCCGGCACAGGTGGCGAGAATGGTGAATACGAACAGGAGTTTGAGAAAGGAGGAGAGGTTGCTATTGAGCAGTTCCATATCACCCGTTTGATAGTTCCTGAGTTCAACGTACGCGTGGGACACTTGGTGCTTCCAGTAGGTCTGACCAACACCCATCACGAACCCATCAATTTTTTCAGCTCTTCACGCCCTGAAGGTGAGACCACCATCATGCCTTCCACTTGGCACGAAACGGGTATCGAATTCTATGGCACCTTCGGGAAAGGCTACGGTACGTTTGACTATGAGGCACTGATTGTCTCAGGTCCCAATCCCAACGGATTCAATAAGTACAACTGGATCAAAGGAGGCCGTCAGGGTTTCTTTGAGAGCGACAACTTTACCTCACCTGCCTATATCTTGCGTCTTGATTATAAGGGACTTCCAGGCTTGCGTGTAGGCGGCTCGTTCTACTATTCAGCCAATGCAGGCAAAAATTCAGATAAGTTTATCACTTACGAAACTGCAGGCAAGATACCTGTGCGCATCTGGAACTTCGATGCCCAGTATCAGAATAAATATGTGATAGCCCGCGCCAACTATATCCGTGGTCATGTGGCTCATGCAGCAGAAATCACAGCCATCAACAACCGTTACACCAGCAAGTCGCCTTACAGCCGCAAGGGTCCGTTTGCCTCTGAAGCGATGACTTACAGTGCTGAGTTGGGGATAAATCTGACAGCTTTCTTCTCCGAAGGCAAATTCCCTACGATCATCCCCTTTGCCCATTACGAGTACTACAACACCCAGGAAAAAGGTGCTGAAGGCCAGGTAATGGATGCTCGCAACCAGGTGAGCCTGTGGCGGGTAGGCCTGAACTGGAAACCTCTGCCCAATTTGGTGGTAAAGGCCGATTATACCACTCGTCAGATAGGTACCAATAAAGTGTTTGGGAAAGGGCCTTACAATAGCGAGAATGAGTTTGCCATTGGTGTGGCATACGCTGGCTGGTTCTTCCAAAAATAATAGAATAATCACTTAATATAGAAAAGAAATATGAAAAAGAATCTGTTTTTCATTGGAATGTTCGCTACTATGCTGACATCTACACTTGTTGCTTGCAGCAGTGACAACGATCCAAAACCCACCCCAGCCCCAGAACCTATAGTGGATCCTACCGATCCTAACGAAGGCAAGGCTGCTGCTGACTATGTCTATACAGCTAATATCTCCGAGGCTTGGGGCAACTACATGCGCAACGTGTCACTGTTGTTGCGCACCGATGCTACTACTCTCTATGAGGATTGGAGCAAGACCTACAAAGATTATGGCAAGAGCTATGCTACCATCTTCAAGTCTCACGATGGTACTGAAGACTTCAGCAGTGCGCTTAACTGCGTAGAGCAGATGATTGAAGGTTGCATCGACATCGCTTCCGAGGTAGGTTCTGCCAAAATTGGCGATCCTTACGACCTCTATGTGAGCGGAAAGAAGCAAGAAGCACTTTATGCAGTAGAGTCTTGGTATAGTTGGCACTCCCGCGAGGACTATCGCAATAACATCTATTCCATCCGCAATGTATATCTCGGTTCACTCGACGGTAAGGTAAACCCTAACTCTATGTCGGCACTCGTGGCTTCTGTGGATTCTGAGTTGGATGTTAAAATTCAGGCTGCCATCAAGGCTGCCGCCGATGCAATTATGGCTATCCCACAGCCTTTCCGCAACAACATCAACAGTAAAGAAGCTGCTGCTGCAATGGATGCTTGCGGTAATTTGGAGAATGTCCTGGACGAAGACCTGAAGGATTTCTTTGACAATACTGAGTCTGTGAACTCAGATGTAGTGCTCGACCCTGTGGTTGCACAGTATGTTGATGGTGTAGTGCTGCCTACGTATAAGGAGTTGGCTGAGAAAAATGCCAAACTTCACGAAACAGTGGTTGCCTTCCAGACCAAACCTTCTGATGCTGGTTTTGAGGCTTGCTGCACCGCTTGGCTTAATGCCCGTACCCCATGGGAGAGCAGCGAGGCCTTCCTCTTCGGACCTGTAGCTGATAAGGGGCTTGACCCCAACATGGACAGTTGGCCACTTGATCAGGAGGCCATCGTGGGTATCCTCAAAAGTCAGGATTGGAAAGCGATGCAGTGGGAAGGTGACTATGACGAAGATGATGAGGCTATCGCCTCCAAGCAGGAAGTTCGTGGTTTTCACACTCTGGAGTTCTTGATTTTCAAGGATGGTCAGCCACGCAAGATAAATAATTGATGAGTTGTGAGGATGACACCCACTTAATCTACACTATATAAATAATGTGTTGCTTATAGTTACGTAATAAATGAATTCAAAGATAAAACATATAGTCTTAGGCTTGACCCTCGGCCTTTTGTCTGCCTGTGACGAGACAGGCGGTCAGATTGTTGCAGAGGAGATAAGCATTCCTGCAGGATATGCGCTATCAGCGGGAACAGCGACGGTGTTCTATAACTCCGCTGTGGCCTATGACCAGCCTGCCAAATGGTTGTCCGGCGTGTATGATACGCGTTTCACTCGCGGCGACCAGCTCTACGACAATGTGAAGACCATTGATAACAACGGCCATCATGGAGGCTTGGGGCCAGTCTATGCAGGTTACTCCTGCGGCAGTTGTCACCGCAATGCCGGGCGCACGGAGCCAACGCTCTGGACCCAGGGTGGATCAGGAACTTATGGTTTCACCTCTGCCCTCATCTATGTAACCCGCAAGAACGGAGCCTTCTTTCCCGACTATGGGCGCGTGATTCACGACAATGCCATTTATGGGGTGAAACCTGAGGGCAAGCTCCGTGTTACGTGGGATTTCCAGAAATACCAGTTCCCCGATGGGGAAGAATATGAGCTGGCAAAGCCAAACTTTGAGATTTACGAGTGGTATGCCGACAGCATTGCTCCCGAAGACTTGTTCTGCACCGTTCGCATCCCCCTTCGTCACGTGGGTATGGGACAAATGATGGCAATAGACCGTCATGAGATTGAGCAGTTGGCTGTACGAAGCAACTATCCAGAATATGGTATCAGCGGTAAGGCCAACTACATTGTAGAAAGGGGCGTACGTCAGTTGGGACTCTCTGGAAATAAGGCGCAACATGCCGACCTTACAGTGGAGTTGGGTTTCAGCAGCGATATGGGGTTGACCAACAGCCGCTATCCCGAAGAAATCTGCGAGGGACAGCTTCAGATGAGTCAGGGTAGCATGATGGGTCTCCTTTATGATCAGCTCGATGTGACTACCGAGGATATGGAGAATGTGGACCTCTACATGCAGGCACTGGGTGTACCTGCCAGAAGAAATGTGAATGACCCAAATGTGATTCACGGAGAACAAATGTTTTACCAGACTAAGTGTCATCTCTGTCATGTGACCACGCTGCACACTCAGCCTCGAGGCTCAACGCTGCTGGCGGGTACAGAACTCCCTTGGCTGGGCGGACAAGTGATTCATCCTTATTCTGATTACTTGCTCCACGATATGGGAAGCGAGATTATGGGTGTAGGACTCAACGACAACTATGTGAGCGGCTTGGCTCGTGGCAACGAGTGGCGTACTACTCCCTTGTGGGGCGTAGGCTTACAGCAGAAGGTCAATGGACATTCCTACTTCCTGCACGACGGGCGTGCACGCAACTTTATTGAGGCCATTATGTGGCACGGGGGCGAGGGTGAGGCTTCCAAGAACCTTTTTAAGCAGATGCCCAAGGCAGATCGTGATGACCTGATTTCTTTCTTAAAATCATTATAACTAAAATACCTTTATGAAAAAATACCTGCTTATACTTCTGGTGCTGTTGCTCCCTGGGGCAGCTATGGCCCAATATGAGGAAGATACCGACAACGGTGTGGTTTCACTTGCTGGACGTGAGGGCTTCTCCATACAGTCCAAGAAAGGCGATTTTGTATTCAAGCCCTACCTGCTGGTGCAGTCAGCTGGCAAGTTTAATTATTACGATGACCAGGGATTGGACAAGGCGTACAACCAAGACAATGTGGCCAATTCGGGCTTCTCTATCCCTTATGCTGTGCTTGGCTTCACAGGCAAGGCTTTCGGCAAAGTGACATTTAATCTGTCTATAAACGCAGCCGGTAGTGGAGGTGCGCTGCTCCAGCAGGCTTGGTTTGACTATGCTGTAAGTCCCAAGTTTGCGGTACGTCTGGGTAAGTTCAAGACACCTTACACTCACGCTTACCTCACCACCTTGGGGGAGACGTTGCTGCCCGTGCTGCCTACTTCGCTCACGGCATCCGTCATCCTGCCTTATACGCTCAATGCGGTGACGCCCAATTTCGGTACAGGTTTCGACCTCGGTATAGAGATACACGGTTTGTTGAATAAAGTAGGCTATGAAATAGGTGTCTTCAATGGCTCAGGGGCTTCGGTGAATACTGCAGGAAAAACGTTCAGCGATGATTGGCACATCCCATCGCTGCTCTATACTGGTCGACTCACTTATATGCCCAAGGGCGTGATGCCGCAAACACAGGGTAATCCTAACCGTTTGCACGAGGATAAAATCCTCTTCGGCGTTTCAACCTCATTGAATGTAGAGAGCGAGAGCGAAAGTACCAATGATTTTCGCGCTGGACTGGAGTTTGCGATGCTGAAGAACAAGCTTTACTTAGCTGCTGAACTCTACTACATGAATGTGGGCTTCACCGACCGCATGAAAATCAAAGATAGCTACAACTACTGGGGCGGCTACATTCAGGGTGGCTATTTCGTGGCACCCCGTCTGCAGGCTGCTGCTCGCTACGATTTCATGGATCGCAACGGGATGGATAAGAAAGGACTTCTCAACATGCCAGCTGTTGGCGTAAACTATTTTTTCCCCAACAGTAACCTGAAATTGCAGGCTATGTATCAATACATCGGACGCACGGGACACAGCAGCCAGCTCGACCGAGACATTGATGACTTGGGCCTCGCCACCCATTCCGCCACCGTGATGTTGCAATATAGTTTCTAATCTGCAAAGAAAATGATGGGAAATTGTATTAAAATTTGTATCTTTGCCACCGTATTGGCAGTTTTGACTTCGTGTGATGATGGTAGGTTGTATGAAGAAGCCCCATTGCAGACGGTCGAAGGCCGCATGGTGAACTTCACTGCTCAACTTTCGGGAGTTGGAACTTGGCCCGATACGGAGTACTTCCTGGAGTTGGCGGGCTTCGAAGAGGGGAATGAGTATGCGCTCATCTCTAAGATAGTGCCTGCTCCCAGTGTGGAGGGAGGCGAGGTGACGGTGCAGTTGACTGGAGTGAAGGACAATGTGACCCGTGTGGAGCTATGCGTGCTCAATCGCTTGCGTAAACGCATCTTGAGTTTTTACACCATTGAAGCCTCGCAACTGAATGCTTCTTCTTCCATCAATGCCGATGCGGGCACGCTGAATGTAGGCATGTTTTCCGCCATTCAGGCCCAGGTGTTCAATACCACCTGCGTGCATTGTCACGGGGGAGCCGAATCGGCTGCGGCAGGCCTCTACCTTACCGAAGGCCGCAGCCACGCAGCTTTGGTAGGCGTGCCTTCACGCAAAGCTGTTGGAATGAACATTGTGGAGCCAGGCAAGGCAGATGAAAGCGTTTTATATCAGGCCATTGCCACCGATGTTTCGATAAAAGATAGTTGGAGATATAACCATACTGCCGAGGTGGTCAACGCCGATATCCTTACGATGATTCGCACGTGGATAAACCAAGGTGCCAAAGAGTAGAATGTTTTTATGGACAATAGACAACAACAGATTATCCGATTTGAGAAAGCCAAAGTGGAACTGAACAGCTTTTCCCCTCAGGGGGGTAGGGCAGAGCATCATGTGATGGTACATATCACTGATGCCACACTCACGTTCCAAGAACAGCTGCAAACCCTCTATACTGCTTATGACCAGGTGGTTGAACAACAGCTGCAAGGAGTTCAATCCGTATTCAAGCGTTTTTACCTCAGCGATATATGCAATCAGAATCCTCTGCTGCAGGCTTGGCATGAAGAGGGAGCCGACTGTGCTGTTTCCGTAGTGCAGCAAGCTCCGCTCAATGGTACCAAGATAGCCATGTGGTGTTACCTCATAGAAGGCATCACAGGCCGCATGTTATCCGATGGTGAGTTTGAAGTGTGCCATGGTGACTATCGAGAACTTTGGTCGATGGGTAACCTCAACCGTGCGGCCAACTCAGAATATCAAATGCGCCTGCTGTTCAATGACTATGTGCTCAAGCTCAATGAACAACACCTGACGTTGGCCGATAATTGTGTACGCACTTGGATTTTCGTGTCAGACATTGACCACAATTACAGTGGGGTGGTCAAGGCACGCAACGAAGTGTTCAAGACACAGAACCTTACTCCTGACACACATTTCATAGCCAGCACAGGCATCGGTGGAGGCAATCCGCAGGTGGAGTCATTGGTGCTCTTTGATGCCTTTGCCCTTGAAGGTCTGCAGCCCGGACAGCTTCACTACCTTTATGCCCGCTCACACCTTAATCCTACCTATGAGTATGGGGTGAGCTTCGAGCGTGGCTCTTACATCGACTTCGGCGATCGCCGTAAGGTCTATATATCGGGCACGGCTAGTATCAACAACAAAGGTGAGATCATGCACGCAGGCGATGTGCGTAAGCAGACGCTCCGCATGTGGGAAAATGTGGAGATGCTCTTGAAGGAGTCCGATTGCTGCTATGATGATGTGGATCATATGACTGTCTATCTGCGCGACCCTGCCGACTATCAGGTGGTGCGCCAGATGTATAAGGAACATTTTCCTCATATACCTCAGGTGTTTGTGAATGCTTATGTATGCCGCCCAGGATGGCTAATCGAGATGGAATGTATGGCTACCAAGAGGATTTCCAACAGCACATTTGCTTTCTTCTAAAAAACGATGAACAAATACAACTTGCTTACAGAGTCTGTCATGGTACTGATGGTAGCACTCTTCTTCATCATGGGTGCGGCTACCTTCATCGAAAAGGCAGAAGGAACGGCTTATGTACAGCAGCATATATATCATACCTACTGGTTTTGTGGGGGTTGGGCAGCCGTAGCTTTGCTGGGCTTGGTGGCCATTCTTCGCAGTGCTATGTGGCGCAGGCTTCCGCTACTGTTGCTGCATTGCTCTTTCCTCGTTATCTTGGGGGGAGCCTTGTTCACCTTCGGTTGGGGTAGACAGGGGGTGATTCACTTGCGCCAAGGGATGCAGGTAAACAACTATCAGGTGATGCAGACGGGCGAAATGCTCTCCCTGCCCTTTGTGCTTACCCTCGATTCATTCTTCGTGGAATACTATCCTGGCACAGATGCCCCATCGGACTATGTGAGTCGTGTGTCCTATCATTCCTCAAGTATTGACGGCAAGGCAGAAATCTCCATGAATCATATCCTCACGCTTGATAACTACCGCCTCTACCAGTCGTCGTTCGATGAAGACGGGGCTGGTAGTTGGCTGTCGGTCAATTACGACCCTTGGGGAACAGGGGTCACCTACTTGGGTTATATCCTCTTGGGCGCCTCTATGCTTTGGATGCTACTGGCTCGCAAGGAGGAGTTTCGCAGCCTATTGCGCCATCCGTTGATTAAGAAAGGCGGATTGTTATTGTGTCTCTTGCCAAGTGTTTTGTTGGCCCAGGGGCAGACGCGCTCTCTTCCTGTGCTCAACCGTGCGCAGGCCGATTCGCTGAGTCGGGTGCAGGTGGTGTATCAAGACCGTATAGTGCCTTTCAATACGTTGGCACGTGACTTTGTGCAGAAAATTTACGGGCGTGCTTCCTATCATGGTTTCACCGCCGAGCAGGTGGTGGGTGGCTGGCTTCTCAGTCCCGAAGTGTGGAAGAGCGAGCCTTTCATCAAGGTAAAGAGTGAACCCTTGCGTCGGGAGTTGGGCTTTGCAGACAACTTTTGCTCTTTAGAGCAACTCTACGATGGGGAGAGCTATCGCTTGCAGACACTTTGGACCGATGTGCAGAACGACCCTCGCCAGCCGCTTGCAAAGGCCATCCTCGAAGTGGATGAGAAAGTGGGTTTGATCAAAATGTTGGAGAGTGGCACGCTAATCAAGCCTGTGGCCGAAATGCCTCACATACAACCCATTACTAACGCCCATCTTCAAGCAGAACTACTATATAATAAGATGCCCTTCTCCAAATTACTTTTCATGTATTGTCTTGCCCTTGGTTTCCTCTCCTTCTTTTATTTGCTATGGAGGGGGAATATGACGGGGAGTTTGAAAGAAAAGAATGACGTGATGAGTAGAGATGGACAAATAGTTCCTTTCCCCAAGTTATGGGTTGCATTTTTCCAGGTATCTCTCTATCTTGCCCTCCTCCTCCAACTTATAGCCTACCTGCTCCGCTGGTACATTGGAGGTCGCATACCCCTGAGCAACGGCTATGAGACGATGCAGTTCCTCGCCCTGAGCATCTTGACTACTGCTGCCGTACTGCAGCGCAAGTTCTCCTTCATGATCACGTTTGGCTTCCTGTTGGCAGGCTTCACGTTGCTTGTTTCCTACTTGGGGCAGATGAATCCGCAAATCACCCCCTTGATGCCCGTGTTGGCCTCACCCCTACTCAGCAGCCACGTGTCTGTCATCATGATAGCTTACGCATTGCTGGCCTTTACTTGGCTTAATGCGCTGCTGGCCTTGATACAAATTAAGCGATTCGGAGCAAAAGATGAGCGCGTACTCCAACTCACACTTCTCAGTCGGCTGTTGCTCTATCCTGCCACCTTCTTTCTGGGGGCAGGCATCTTCTTGGGAGCTGTGTGGGCCAATGTGTCGTGGGGCAGTTATTGGTCCTGGGATCCCAAGGAAGTGTGGGCGCTTATCACTTTCCTCATCTACGGAGCTGCGTTTCACCAGAAAAGCCTCGCTTGGCTGCGTCAGCCCGTAGGCTTCCATCTTTATATGCTCCTCGCGTTCTTTTCCATCCTCATGACCTATATTGGTGTGAATTATGTTTTGGGAGGCATGCATAGCTACGCTTGAATAAGATTCGATTATTTTTTGTTTTTTTACGAGTTTATGTCTATTTTTGCTGATAATACAATCAAAAATAGTTTAAACTATGAAAAGCAGAAAAGTTATCAATCTTTATTTAGCAGTGTGCCTGCTATGTGTCGCAGGATGCAACACTGCGCCGACCGAGCGTTTCACGCGTACAGAGGCCTTGGATGATACCGCGTGGAATGTTTCTCAATGGATTTCAGTAGTTGATGCTCCCGTTGTGGAAGGTATAGTGTGGGATGGCAACGGTCGCGCTGCCGATGGTGCCAACTGGTTTGTCAGCAACGTGATCAATGAACAGAAGGTGGTGAGTGCTAAATGGATGACTACTGCCTTGGGTGTATATCAGCTCTTTGTGAACGGCGAGGAGGTGGGCGAGGAAGTCCTCAAGCCTGGCTTCAACCATCGTGAGAAAACCCGCCGCTCTTTTACTTACGATGTTACTCCGCTGTTCAGTCAAAAGGCTGGTGCAGAGAATCAGCTCGCTGTGCAGGTGACTCCAGGATGGTGGGGCGACCTCATTGTGACCCCTGCTGGACATGCTGGCATGATAGGCAAGAAGTGTGCCTTCCGTGGGGTGCTCGAACTTACCTATGCAGATGGCAATAAGCAGCTCTTAGGTTCCGACTTGGAGCATTGGAAGGCTGGCATCGCCGGACCTGTAAAACATGCAGCCATCTTCGACGGTGAGGAGTACGATGCCCGGGAGCCTATGGGTTTCCTCACGACCGAGAAGCTCTCCACGCCTGAATTGAATACTGAGTTCAACGGTGTGATTGTGGATACGGAGGGGGCTGAGATCTACCTGCGTCCCGACCTTGCACTGGCTCCTGCAGAGGCTTACATTTGGAAAGACATTGAGAATGCAAAGGAGGAGGAATACGGAAAGGTGGTCATTTCTCGTCGTTACAATTCTGGTACTGACATCACCCTGAATCCGGGTGAGACCTTGGTGGTGGACTTTGGTCAGAATGCTGCTGCCGTGCCTTCATTTGTCTTCAGCGCTGCCGAGGGTACTGTCCTCACCTGCCTGCCTGGTGAGTTGCTCAACGACGGCAATGGAGCCAAGAGTCGAGGCATGGATGGCCCTGAGGGCAGCGTGCATCGTGACAACCTGCGTATCTCCAAGACCCACATGATTCTGAGCTATACCTTCGCTGGCAAAGACGGTTTTGAGACCTATTATCCGCACTGCACCTTCTTCGGCTACCGTTTCGTGTCTGTCACGGCTACCGATGAGGTTCACATCACCTCCATCGTGTCTGTTCCAGTCACTTCCATCACACAAGAGATGGAGATAGGTAGGCTGGCTACTGGCAATGACATGATAAACAAGTTGATATCCAATACCCAGTGGGGACAGCGCAGCAACTATCTCTCGGTGCCTACCGACTGCCCGCAACGCAACGAGCGACTGGGCTGGACTGCCGACACGCAGGTATTTGCCGAGACGGGTACTTTTTTCGCCAATACAGACCGCTTCTTCCACAAGTGGATGCGTGACATGCGAGACACCCAGAGTCCCAAGGGCGGATTCCCAGGAGTGGCACCTTTGGCTCAATATGGTAGCGATATGCTTCGTTTAGGATGGACGGATGCAGGCATCATTGTGCCTTGGACGGTGTGGAAACAGTTTGGTGACAAGCAGATGGTGGATGAGAACTGGGAGGCCATGGACCGTTTCATGCGTCTCATCAACGATAATAAGTACGACCACAACGCTTTCTTGGCTGACAATGGCAACTACCAGTGGGCCGACTGGCTGAGCTACGAACCGTTGGAGAGCTGTGGTGGCGGTGCTTTTGACCAGACCGCCAAGGGTCGCCAGCCCAAGACCGATGCTGTTGAATACTGGAACTATCTGGGAGCCTCCTACTGGGTGATAGATGCCTTGATGATGCGTGACATGGCTGCCGCCACTGGCCGCGATACTGCTACTTACCAGCGGATGGCCGACGAGGCCAAAGCCTACATCCTCGACCGTTTCCTCACGGCCGACGGTCGTTTCAAGATAGAAATCTTCAACACCATGCAAACACCTGCCCTCTTCGCCCTGAAGAATCACTTGCTGGAGGGCGAGGCCAAGGCCAACATGATAGCCCGCCTGCGTCAGAACTTTGTTGATCATGGCAACTGCCTGCAGACTGGTTTCCTCGGCACTTCCATACTAATGGGTACCCTTACGGAGAACGGTATGACGGATATAGCTTACGAACTGCTCTTCCAACGAAAGAACCCCAGCTGGCTCTACTCTGTAGATAATGGCGCCACTACCATCTGGGAGCGTTGGAATAGCTATATGGTGGATAAGGGTATGGGTCCACAGGGTATGAACAGCTTCAACCACTATGCCTACGGCTGTGTATGCGAATGGATTTGGGAGACCACTGCCGGTATCGCTGCCGACCCAGCTGCCCCAGGTTTCCACCATATCATCATGAAGCCCGTGCCCGACAAACGCTTGGGATATTTAGAGGCCGAATACCAGTCGGCTGCCGGTCTCATCCGCAGTGCTTGGCGCTATGAAGGAGACATTTGGACTTGGGAGTTCACCATACCTGAGGGTGCCACAGCTTCCGTCACCCTGCCTGGCGAGAGTGAGGCTCGTGAGTATCAGAGCGGTACCTATACACTGACGAAGTTATAAAAAATACCTACTTTTAGCGATTGCATGGGTGGTTAAATCCCGCTACCTTTGCATCCGGTAAGTATTTGAATTAGTTAGTCATAAATTACGTAACAATTGTGTGAAAGAACGTACCCTGTCTCAGCCGATGTGAATCGTCCGAGGCAGGGTCTTTTCATATTCCTCCCCCGTTTTCATTCCTTTGTATTTATTCGCAGTTTATCGGTCGGCTCTCAAGGACGATGTCAAAGATACAACACGTCCGTTGCGGTACGAATGATTTCTAGAGAAAACCACTCCTGAATGAAAAATAGTAATATTCTAACACTTGCTATTCCGATGTGCCAACAACAGTTTTATTATGAATATCTGTCTTTGAACTGCAGCACTGCTACGCTGAGTGCCGGCTTAGTGCTGAAGTTGTATTATTGTCTTTCTCTTTGGGTGCGAATGTCAGTTAGGTAGGGAAGAAGTCTGTGCGGAATGCAAAATACGCCTATTTCATCGGCAGAAATCAGCAGTCATGTGTGTACGTGAAAAGAATGAAGAATACTTGCTTTTATCAAGCTTGTATTCTTCATTCTTGTTATCGGCTTTGCCATGATTATTGGCTTCACCGTGCATGATTCATTTTATTTGAAAAGCAACGGAGCAAAGGTATTCAGATACAGACGCCAGTTCTTCCACTCGTGGCCGCCGGTGCTCTCATAGAAAGTATGGGCCATGCCGTTGCGGGTCAGCGCTTTGTCAAGCACCTGGTTGTTGGCGTAGGCGAAGTCGGCCTTACCGCAACCAATCCAGTAGAGCTTGTAGCCAGCTTTCTTGATGCCTTGCAACTGAGCATCGAGCGTGTCGCTCTCACGCGTACCTGCGCTCAATGGGCAGATGTAGTCGAACTTGTCGGGATAGAGTGTAGTAGCGGCGAAAGTATGGCCACCACCCATGCTCAGACCTGCGATGGCGCGGGAAGCCTTCTTAGGAATGGCACGATAGTTTTTCTCGATGAAAGGAACGATTTCTTCTACCAAGCTTCTCACGTAGATGTTGGCATTCTCAGGAGCGCGCAGGTCGAGGTTCTTCACAGGCAGACCCAGGGTAGAAGCAGCCTGCTGCCCAGGATTACCGTTAGGCATCACTACAATCATAGGCTCAGCCTTGCCCTGCTCGATCAGGTTATCCAGAATTTGAGCGGTGCGGCCCATGCTTGACCAAGCTTCCTCGTCGCCACCAGCACCGTGCAGCAGGTAGAGTACAGGGTACTTCTTGTTGCTGGTCTCATAGCCGTAAGGAGTATAGACAGTCAAGCGCCGGTTGATGCCGAGGATACTGCTGTCGTACCATCTGTAAGTCACAGTGCCGCGATGAGCCGTTTCATTGTAGTTTGCAGAGCGCTCACCTGGAACCATCAGCATGTTGAGGTAGCGTGTACCGTCGCGCTGAACCATGTAGTTCACAGGGTCGTTCACGTTTACACCGTCAACGATGAAGTTGTAGGTATAAATCTCTGGCTCGGGGGCAGCGATGGTCACTTCCCAAACGCCGTTGGCGCCTTTCTTCAGAGGCACTACATCGGTGTAGTTGGCCATCCAATTGCCATAGAGGTTCACTACGGTAGCGTAGTTAGCATTGAGACGGAACGTCACTGAGTCACCCTTCACTTCAGGGGAAACGATTTGTGCCCCACGGCTGAAATTGGCCAGTTCCTGGGCACAGGCACCTACTGCCAGCATAGCAGCAAATGCAAACAAAAGGATTTTCTTCATAACTCTGTTTTTGTTTAAGATAAGCTGTTAATTAACGAGCACAAATATACACACATTTTTTGTATCTTTATGCATATCCTTGAAAAAAAGGCACAAAAAAGAGGAGAGCCACTGGAGCTATCCTCTTTTTTGTAGCGGGAGGGGGGCATGATCCCTCGACCTCATGATTATGAATCATGCGCTCTAACCAGCTGAGCTATCCCGCCATCATCATTTTGCGGGTGCAAATATAGACACTTTATTTAAATCTGCCAAACTTTAGCGTAAAAAAATGAATCTTTATACCGTAAACCTTCTCCAACCCCCTATTTTTAAGAAACTTTCTCATATTTTATAGTGTTAAACACATGGTTTTTTGCTAACTTCGCACCCGAATTGAGAAAGAAATGTTTCACATTAAGAGATTAGACATATTTATATTGAAAAGTTTCAGCCTGTTGTTCATGGGTACCTTTTTCATCTGCCTCTTTATTTTCATGATGCAGTTCCTTTGGAAGTATGTCGATGAGATGGTGGGTAAGGGACTTGATGTGATGGTTCTGGCGCAGCTGTTCTTTTACGCTGCCCTTACATTGGTGCCTGCATCACTCCCTCTGGCCGTGCTGCTGGCGGCACTGATCACCTTTGGTAACTTTGGAGAGCGGTTTGAACTGATGGCCATGAAGGCGGCGGGTGTATCGCTTCTGCAGATACTGCGGCCGTTAGTGATACTCATAGCCTTTGTCTGCGTGGTATCGTTCTATTTCCAAAATGTGATTGGGCCCAATGCGCAGGCTAAACTGTGGACCATGGTCATCTCCATGCGACAGAAATCGCCCGAGCTCGACATACCTGAAGGGGCTTTCTACGACCAGATTCCAGGCTATAACCTCTATGTGGGGCACAAGAATCGTAACACGGGTATGCTCTACGATGTGTTGATATACAACTTTGAAAACGGGTTTGAGAACGCTCAGATTATCTATTGTGACTCAGCCCGTATGGAGCTGACCTCCGACAAAGAGCACCTCTACCTGCATCTGTTTGACGGAGAGGAGTTTGAAAACCTGCGCTCGCAGAACATCAGTCAAGAAAGCGTTCCTTACCGCCGCGAGAGTTTCAAACGGAAAGATGCTCTGATAGAATTCGACTCTAACTTCAACATCATGGACGAGGGCATCATGGAAAGCCAGTCGGTGAGTAAGAACATGGCACAATTGGAAGCCGATGCCGACTCTATGCGCATGGTGGTCGATAGCTTGGGTGGCGTGAATTTCTACGAGGCAGTGTCGCGTACCTACAAGCCCGTGGGATGGGACCCGCCAGTACTGGTGAGTGCCGTCAAGAATGACAATGAGAACGAGGAGGGAGGAATGAAGCCTGAAACACCTGTTACTGCAGCCACCATCACGCATGTATATTCGCCCACGAAGATAAACTTTGATAGCATCTATAGTATCTCCAGCTTGGATGACAAGCAGCGACTGATGAACGATGCCTTTGTGGAGGTGACCCAGGCGCAGAGCGACTGGAATATGCGAGAGGTGAATATGGAATTACTGCGCACTGACATGCGTCGCCATCAGACGGCCTGGCACGAGAAACTCACCGTGTCGCTGGCTTGCATGATATTTCTGTTTATCGGAGTGTCGCTAGGAGGTATAATCCGCAAGGGCGGACTTGGTATGCCCGTGGTGGTGTCGGTACTTATTTTCATTTTCTATTATGTGGTCAACAATACAGGCTTCAAACTGGCTCGAGAAGGGCAGTGGTATGTATGGTCGGGCATGTGGCTCAGTACAGCAGTGCTGGCACCCATCGGAGGCTTTCTCACCTACAAAAGCAACAACGACTCGGTGGTAATCAATTTAGGGGCGCTGACAATCTGGGGCAAGAAGTTCCTCGGCTTGCGTAGTGCACGTAACCTGGTATCAAAAGAGGTGATTATAGAAGATCCAGACTACGAAACCCTGCCCGTACGACTTGCGAAGCTGAGCGATCGATGTGCCGCTTATATGGAAAAGGAGCACCTGAAGCAGGCTCCCAATTACTATCGTCTATGGACGGCCGACGAGCCTGATGTGGAGGGCGAGGCCATCAACGACGAGTTGGAAGGACTGATAGAGGAGATGTCAAATACCCGATCGGGACACCTGCTCAATGCGCTTAACAACTACCCCACACTGGTGGCGGGAGCCGTATCTCAGCCTTTTAAAAAGAGGTGGCTGAATTTAGCGTGCGGATTATTTTTTCCTTTGGGATTTTTTTTCTATATTCGTATTTGGATTTTCAGATTGCGTATGCAGAAAGACCTTGAACGAGTGATGGAAGTGAACAGAGATTGTATTTATGTGGTGAACAATAGGATAAATAAAAAATAGTTAGGGACTACCAAAACCTTAAATATTGACGATATGGATAAAATAAAGTTAGACAGCATTGAAGAGGCCGTAAAGGATTTTGCACGGGGTGAGTTTGTGGTGGTGGTTGATGATGAGGACCGCGAGAACGAAGGTGACTTGATTATTGCCGCCGAGAAAATCACGTCCGAGAAGGTGAACTTCATGTTGAAGAATGCCCGGGGTGTGCTTTGTGCTCCTATCACCATATCACGCTGCAAGGAATTGGATTTGCCTCGTCAGGTGTCTGACAATACTTCGGTGCTGGGCACCCCGTTCACTGTGACGGTGGACAAACTGGAGGGTTGTACCACGGGTGTATCAGCTTGCGACAGAGCCGCTACCATTCGCGCATTGGCAGACCCTGCAAGTACTCCCACCACCTTTGGCCGCCCAGGACATGTGAATCCGCTCTATGCACAGGACAAGGGTGTGTTGCGCCGTGCTGGACATACGGAAGCCACCATTGACTTAGCCCGTCTGGCTGGACTCTATCCCGCTGGTGCCTTGATGGAAATCATGAACGAGGATGGAACAATGGCTCGTCTGCCCCAGTTGCGAAAGATGGCCGACGAGTGGGGCTTGAAACTCATCTCTATACACGACCTGATAGCCTACCGGCTCAAGCAGGAGTCGATGGTGGAGAAGGGCGAGGAAGTGAGTATGCCGACTGCCTACGGCGATTTTCGTCTGATACCATTCCGTCAGAAATCTAATGGGTTGGAGCACATCGCCCTGTTCAAGGGTACGTGGAAAGCTGATGAAGCGGTGCTGGTGCGGGTGCATTCATCGTGTGCCACGGGCGATATCTTCGGTTCCAAGCGTTGCGACTGCGGCGAACAGTTGCACAAGGCTATGCAGATGATAGACAAGGCAGGCAAAGGCGTGATAGTTTATCTGATACAGGAAGGTCGCGGCATAGGGCTGATGGACAAGATTAAGGCTTACAAGTTGCAGGAGGAGGGACTTGACACGGTGGAGGCTAACCTCTGTCAGGGTCACTTGGCAGATGAACGTGACTATGGGGTGGGGGCGCAGATACTCCGTGAACTTGGAGTGCACCAGATGCGCCTGATGACCAACAATCCAGTGAAACGTGTGGGTTTGGAGGCCTACGGACTGCAGATTGTGGAGAATGTACCCATTGAGGTCGCTCCCAATGAGTACAACCAGCGCTATCTTCAGACCAAGAAGGAGCGTATGGGACATAGCTTGCATCTTTGAAAAATGATAATTTTTAAAAAAATAGATAGTATGAACCAGTTATCTGATAGATTGAACAGCTTGTCTCCCTCGGCGACATTAGCAATGTCGCAAAAAAGTGCTGAACTCAAAGCACAGGGAGTGGATGTGATTAATCTGAGTGTGGGTGAACCTGATTTCAACACCCCTGACCATATCAAGGAGGCTGCCAAGAAAGCCATCGATGAGAATTTCTCTCGTTATTCGCCCGTGCCAGGCTACCCCGATTTGCGCAACGCCATTGTGCGCAAGCTGAAGAACGAAAACAACCTAGAGTTCACGGCTGCGCAGATATCTTGCGGCAATGGTGCCAAGCAATGTGTGTGCAATACCGTTTTGGTGCTGATCAATCCTGGCGATGAGGTCATTGTTCCAGCTCCCTACTGGGTAAGCTATACCGAGATGGTGAAGTTGGCCGAGGGTACTCCTGTCATCGTTCATGCGGGCATCGAGCAGGATTTCAAGATTACCCCAGACCAGTTGGAGGCAACCATTACGCCCAAGACCAAGGCGCTGATACTTTGTTCACCGTCCAATCCTACAGGCTCTGTATATAGTAAAGAGGAGTTGGCAGGTTTAGCTGCTGTACTGGCCAAGCATCCTCAGGTATATGTGATAGCCGATGAGATTTACGAGCACATCAACTATGTGGGCAAGCATGAGAGCATCGCACAGTTTGCCGAAATCAAAGACCGCGTGATTATCATCAATGGTGTATCAAAGGCTTATGCTATGACGGGCTGGCGTATCGGTTTCGTGGCTGCTGCCGAGTGGATTGTGAAGGCTGTGAACAAGCTGCAGGGACAATACACGTCGGGTCCTTGTTCCGTATCGCAGAAAGCTGCAGAGGCTGCCTACAACGGGTCACAGATACCTGTGGAGCAGATGCGTCAGGCATTTGAGCGCCGTCGTGATCTGATTGTGAAACTCAGCAAGGAGATTCCTGGATTAGAGGTAAATGTGCCGCAGGGTGCATTTTACTTGTTCCCCAAGTGTAGTTCATTTTTTGGCAAGGCTGCTGGTGATCGCAAGATTGCAAATGCCGATGATTTGGCAATGTACCTGCTCGAAGAGGGCCATGTGGCTTGCGTGAGCGGTGCTGCCTTTGGTGATCCCAATTGTTTCCGCATGAGCTACGCCACCAGCGATGAGAACATTGTGGAAGCTATCCACCGCATTAAGGAGGCGCTGGCTAAATTGAAATAAGAATTATACTACGAATAAAAAAGCCCGACTACCAAATAGTCGGGCTTTTTGTATCTTCTGTGTATAGATTAATCGGGCAGCGAAATTGCCTCGTTTGGACATGCACCAGCGCAAGTACCGCACTCTACACAACTGTCAGCATCGATGACATACTTGCCGTCACCCTCCGAAATTGCTCCAACTGGACACTCGTCAACACAAGTTCCACAAGATACACAATCGTCACTAATTACGTAAGCCATAGTATTTCCTTTTATTAGTTAGTAAAATCCGTTTCTGAAGGCAAAAATACGCCTTTTATCCTTACCTTGTATCTGTTTTGCCACAAAAATCTACAATTTATATACCTTCTAAATAAATTCTACGAAGAAAACTCTAAGGAAAATTCATCTTTCAGATTCATCAGGTCATGATTCTTTTCCACCATTTGCTGGAATCGCTCAACCTTGGTGAAGGCACGAGGGCTGTCGATGACTTCGCGAATCACGATGTTGAGTGTGAGCATATCATTGTGCAACTCTTTCTGCAGTTGGGCTTGCAGCTTGGGAAGCAGCTCTTGATAATCGCTGGCAGCTAGTTTGTTGTCCACAAATATCTGTACCGTCTGTCCATCTTTCAGTTCCACTTGCGTACTCTGCATTTTCTTTGCTATAGCCACCTCTTCCAACGGGAGGTTGTTGGCAAACTTCATCCATTGCTCTTGTAAAGCCTGAGGATTCACGGCCTGTTGCTCCATATGTTCCGTTTGAGCGGTCGTGGATGCGGTACTGGGAGAAGGCTCAGCCTTCATTCCCTTCACCAACTGCTTGATGGAGATGCGGTTACTGGATACAGGCATGTGTTTCTGGACTGTTCCTGTTTCAAAGTTCAGGGGAGTCCTGCTGTCTGTTTGCAGTCTCTGGTCAGTGGTAGTAGTTTCGCTCACAGGAGTGGAACTTACCAGTGAAGTATTTGCTACTGTTTCCTTTGTTGCTGGGTTTGCTGCAACGGGCTGAGCGGTTGCCTGTTTATGGAAGATGGGGTTTATGATTGCTTTAGGGCTAAGCCCCCCCGATGATTCTTCGCCTTCTGTATTGAGTTGTGCCAACTCAATGAGTGTCAGTTCTACCAGGAAACGTTTGTTTTTGCTTAGGCGATAGCTCAAGTCGCAGTCGTTGCAGAGTTTCATGGCTTTGTAAAGGAATGTCTGCGGACAGCGTCGCGCTTGCTCTTTGTAACGCTCGCGGATGCTAGCCCCCACCTGCAGCAGGGAGGTGGTCTGCTCGTCCTTGCTCACCAGGATATCGCGGAAGTGCGACCCTAAGCCAGTGATAAAGTTGCCCGCATCAAATCCTTTGTTCAGTACCTCGTTGAGCAGCAACAGGCTCTCTTTCACCAGTCCGCCCCGCAGGTAGTCAGTCAGTCGGAAGTAATACCCGTAATCCAGTACATTGAGGTTTTCAATTACCTGCTGGTAGGTGATGTTGCCTCGTGTAAAGCTGGTTGCCTGATCGAAGATGGAGAGTGCATCACGCATACCGCCATCAGCTTTCAAAGCAATAATATTCAGAGCCTCTGGCTCAGCATGGATACCTTCTTTGCCGGCCACTCTGGCCAGATGCGCTACAATATCATCCACGCTGATGCGGTTGAAATCGTAAATCTGGCACCGTGAGAGAATGGTGGGCAATATCTTGTACTTCTCCGTAGTGGCCAATATGAAGATGGCATGACGGGGAGGCTCTTCCAGTGTCTTCAGGAATGCGTTGAAGGCAGACGTGGAGAGCATGTGCACCTCGTCGATGATATAGACTTTGTACTTTCCTATCTGCGGTGGTATATGTACCTGTTCCACCAATTGGCGGATATTGTCTACCGAGTTGTTGGAGGCGGCATCCAACTCAAAGATGTTGAACGAACGTTGCTCGTTGAATGCCTGGCAACTTTCGCATTCGTTACAAGCCTCTCCCTCGGCAGTGAGGTTCATACAATTGATGGTTTTTGCAAAGATACGGGCACAAGTGGTCTTGCCCACGCCCCTGGGGCCGCAGAACAGGTAAGCCTGTGCCAATTTGCCTGTGGCAATGGCGTTCTTGAGTGTGGTAGTCAATGCCTGTTGCCCCACTACCGATTCAAAAGTCGTGGGGCGGTATTTTCGTGCTGAAACGATGTAATTCTCCATAAAAAGCCTACTTCAAAAGATGTTGTAAAAATAGTGCTTATTTTCCATGCAAAAGTAATTAAAAAATCCTATCTTTGCAAACAATATTAATTCAGAGTGTATGGATAAGTTTTCTTCAATGAGTAATTTCTTCGGACGATATAAGTATATCATCACTTTATTGGTGTTTGGCGTCATAATCGTTTTCCTGGATGAGAACAGCATCTTGCGCCGCATGGAGGTGGCCAACGAGGCCCGTAACACACGCAATGAGATTGAGAAATATCGTCAGGAGTTTGAAGAAAGCACTCTGCGACTCAACGAATTGGATGCTGACTCCAATTCAATTGAACGCATTGCCCGTGAGAAATACTTGATGAAGAAACCCAATGAGGACATCTTTGTTTTTGAGGAGGATTTGGAGCAATGAATAAGTTGATACAACCCTTGTTGGTGGTAGGTGCGGTGTTGGCACTTATCGGAGCGGCACTGCATATCACCGGTTGGGCTTTTACACCTTATTTATATATAATAGGAGCTACGATGGTAGCGTTGGCACAAATTAATTCCCCCTTGCACACAGATTCTGTAGTGCTCAAGCGACTACGCGCACAGCAGGTGTTGGCGGCCATCTTGTTGGTGATTGCAGGCGCTATGATGTTCTTCCTGCATCACAACGAATGGATAGCATGCCTGAGCGTGGCTGCCGTACTCGAACTTTACACTGCTTTCCGAATTCCACAAGAGCTGGCTAAGCAGTAAACCGTTTCTATAGTCTTTCATTTGGATTTGGAGGGTATTTTTTACTTTGCAAATTGTTTTTCTTATATATAATAAGGTATAGATAACCCCGTGTGTACGCTCATTCATATTTTTCCGATTTTTTTGAAAAATTCCGTATAAAAGTTTTGGTGGTTCGGAAAAAGTGCGTACCTTTGCACCCGCTTTCCGAAAGGAAGAGCAAAATCGTTCAATGAAAGAGTTACAATAGACAAACTGAAATAGTACAGGAAGCATCCAGGCCCTTTGTGGTCTGGAGGGTAAAAAGAATGCGAACCGTCACCTTTCTTGAAGGTTGACATTAGG
>Ga0310786_10001093_pt1 | contig 43531 bp, 35 predicted proteins | sample AusTroGonzalo_MG_FD_203881 | JGI IMG/M metagenome (GOLD analysis project Ga0310786, IMG submission 203881) | Bovine rumen microbial communities from tropical cattle in Woodstock, Queensland, Australia - Gonzalo_03 (v2) (version 2) | ecosystem: Host-associated > Mammals > Digestive system >...
AGTTTCTCCGAGATTCATGTAGGTATATCCAAGGTTAGTATACATAAGGTCGTCTTCGGGATCCATTTTTATTGCCTTTTCGAGAGCTATAACAGACTTTTCATAGTTGCGAGAAATTCCGTAAGCAACGCCTAAGTCCTTGTAGTATGATGCATTCCGTTCAAATTGACAGGTTTCGGCTTTTTCGAAGCATTGTATCGAGGCTTCCATGTCACCAAGTTCGCGTCCGTAAAGCACTCCAAGTACATAGTATGCTTCGCCACATTGTGGTTTTACTCTTAACAAATCTTCTAGAGACTTTATTAGGCTTCTAGTTTCATTATTAATACTTTCTAAATGATTATTATCAATATCTTTAATTAAATCTGTAATATTTTTTATTCTTCCGGGGACATCCATCAGCATCGTATTAATGTATTTGTACATTAGTTTTGTCTCCCAATCCAGATTTTCTTGGTTATAATTTCTGAAAAAGCCATAATCTCCTTCTTGTCCATAATTAGATATTGCTTCCTTGTAAGAATTGAAAACTTTTTTGAAATTCTGTATTGCTAATTCCGTGTTTCCTAAATTACGTCCATTCAAAATACCAAGAACTTGATATGCTTCAAGTTTTCGTGGTTCAAGTATTAATTTTATGTGATACACTATTGATTTTATACGTTCTGTATTGTTTTTATCTTGAGAATTTAACGCTAATAAGCTATCCATTTCTTGTGTCATAATATTTTTTACAGAATCGTCTGCAATTATCAATTTTTCAATAGTGTTCACAATTGAATTAATCGCATTGTTATAATTTTTATCATTTTTAACATGATTCTTATTTTCATTAAGTATTCTCGGAATTGCTGACAATACAACTTTCATGTTATCATTAACGATTCCATGCTGAGGGGACACATTTATTATATTCATATAGGAAATGAGAGCATTGGATATATCTCCATTTTCTATGTCACACCGTTCAAAATAAGCATTACCGAGAAGGTTCATAGCGTCGGAATAAACTCCTTTATTTTCATATCTGCCATATATTTCATTCGATTTTTTCAAATGTGCAATTGACTCATCAAGAGCTCTGTTGATTTCCTTTTTTCCCTTATCATTAACATTCCCTTTAGCTTTATTTTTTATAGACTGTGCATATTCCAATTTTCGTCCACCCGCCATACAATTGCTTTTTGCCGACTCTGACGAAGTTTCCACATCAGCTATGGAAAGTGTAGTGTCGTTTTCCCATACGAAATTGCGGGAAACGGTTTTCAGTGAAAACAGACATAGTATTACTACTCCCACTATTGCCGTAATTGTCTTTGACATTGTAATGTTTTTCAAAAATCTAGGTAATACTTCAACAAAGAACCATGCTACAATCAGACAAAAACCAATTGACGATATGAAAGCAAAACGCTCGTTCATCAATGTGCCCACGCAAAAGAAAATATTACAAACTGGAGCCAACGGAATCAGGAAAAACAAAATTGAATACGAAGCAATATCTTTTTTCTTAATCATTCCATAAACTGCATAAATTCCTAATGCCAAATATATTGCCAACGACAGCAACGCCAGTCCGTCTGTAAGTTCGGTTTTAGGTATCTGCCACGGATAGTAGTCGAAGGTAAGAGGGTGAGGACAGAACAGCAACTTGATGTACATCAAGAGTGTTACGAATATTGTACCGTTCCGTTCGGAGAAATTCATGTTGACGAACGGATCGTTCATAAGTTCTTGTGTTTGCTCCGTATGTTCCCAGCCTAGAACCATTCCTCGCACTACCAGAAATGCCACAGATGCTATTGCCAGCGGAATCATAACCTTGCCAATTTCTTTCCATTTTGCATTGGTAAAGTAGTACAATGTAATCGGCACTATTGCAAGGAACACTATTGCATTTTCCTTCGAGAAAAGTCCGCACAGCAATGCAAATCCCGAAAGTACAAGGTAATACAACTTCTTGCTATCAATGTACTTTATCGACCACCATAGGGCTGCCAACGAGCCGAGCAAGGTTAGGATTTCGTCGCGGCCCTTTACGTTTGCCACCACCTCGGTATGAATCGGATGAAAAGCGAAAATTAACGTAGCTATGAATGGTATTGAGAACCACCACGAACCATCCCTACGCGGAAACAGACGCACAAGTATTAAGTAAAGAAGTACAACTGTAAGTGCATAGTATATTGCATTCATCGCATGATTGACGGCAGGACAGCCTTTTCCGACATATCTCCCATTTTCATCATAAAAGTCCTTGCCGAAAAGTTCTATCTCGATAGCAAATGTAAGTAAAGACAATGGACGGTAACGACCTCCAGGCAGAAGCCGCTTTTCTTTTACTATACGGTCAACTGAATTTGACTCTTCTTTGCTTATAGCATCGTCATATTCATTTATAATAGCTTCGACTTTTTTGGATGTGCCAGCATCTATAATCGGTTTAACTTCTATGAGTTGTTTGTCGTATTCATAATTAATATCTTTCGTTACAATCTCGTCAATTTTTTGGTTACGCTCTGTTCTTGCCTTGTTATCAGTGAAAACCCAGAAACCGGTGAATGTGTCGTATTTGAAGATGTCGCCTATGCCAGAGACACCTCGCTGGGTGAACGAGTTGCGGATTAGTACCATCGAATCGTCAAGAGCATAGTCGTTGCGCAAGGTATTGACATACAAAGCAAGCGATACCACTACGAGAACTATTATCGGAATTATTCCAGCCTTTGCCTTTGGCATTTCGGCAAGTAGCGTCGCCGTGGTGAAATTATTTTTTGGAGCATTATTGTTTTTCTGCTTGTTCATGACATTACCGGTTTGAGCCGTTGTCATGTTTCTATTTTCGGTCTTATCCTTGTATTTCGGTTTCGACATATTCTTACTTAATGATTAAGATGCAAAGTTACAATTTTTATGTATATTGTTTTCTTTTTTTCGAATTTGAAAAAATGAAAACTGCAACCATAAATTTGAAATCACGAAACCAAAAACTGCCCACATCAAAAGTTCAGACATTTGCATTCTCTTATTAATAAACATTTTAAGCAAAAACATTTTGCATTATGCATATCTTTGCATAACTTTGACGACAAAATTTACAGTGTATATAAGTGCCTAATAATACGCATTTAAAAAGTGAATACTTGCAAATAACAAAAAGGAAATGAAACCAGCACTGCCATTTGTAAGCTACGAGGTAACAATGAACTGCAACCTCAAGTGTAGATTTTGCTACAACCATTACAAAAATACAAAAGAAAGACCTTTGCCATCATCATACAGCATAGCAAACAAGACCTTACGACGAATATTCAAAACATTTGACGTAAAACAACTTACGTTCACTGGTGGAGAACCTTTTATGGCTGAACGGTTTGGAGAACTGGTGCTTACAGCAAGACTAAAAGGAGCAACCGTAGGAATAATATCAAATGGCAACTATGCCGATCCTGAAAAATACTTGCAGCTTACTAAACTTGGCATTAAGCTTTTTGAACTGCCTATTCACAGTTACAAACCAGAGATACACGACTTTATGACACGAACAGAAGGGTCACATCAAAAATCAGTAAAAATAATTTCATCCCTTCAAGAAAAAGGTATCGAACCTGTTGCTGTAATTGTTCTAACTAAGTATAATGCCGACAATGCATCTGAAACAATACGCTTTATCAACTCGCTAGGAATAAAAAAAATAATGCTCAACCGCTACAATATAGGAGGAGAAGGCGTTTTGAATCCAACCGAAGTACTACCATCCAAAGACAAGCTGCAAAATGCGTTCAAGGAAATATCTGACGAAGCATTGAAATCTGGGATTCAAGTATTTTCAGGCGTATGCACTCCCCACTGCATTTTGCGCCCCCAAGACTACAAAGGGATAACATTCACATCTTGTTCATTCGACTTTTCAAAGCGCCCGATAACAATCGACTATCTTGGAAATGTCAGATTTTGCAATCATTCTCCAGTGATATTGGGGAATATTTATACAGCCACCGCCGAAGAAATTCTGGCATGTTCAGAAACAAAAGAATGGGAAAAAACTATTCCCGACTACTGCAAAAACTGCCGGCTTTTTTCATCATGCAAAGCAGGATGCCGTGCCGCAACTCAACAATGCGGAATGTCACTCGACAAACCGGATCCTCTAATTTTTTATTACGAAAAAGAACAGAATAACGAAGCCTAATAGGATTATCCTTTAATTCTATCTATAATTTATCATATACACGTTGGTCTCACCGTCTTTTTCCCGACGCTCAATTATGCGGCTTATATTGCCATCTGCATTATATTCAAACGAAGCGCTCGAAATTTCTTCTCCGCCATTGAAAACAGAAGTTTTCACAACTTTATCGCCGTCATAAACAAATACTTTCTTTTCTGCTATGCCCACAATATGCTTATGAGTAACCTCCGACAAAATGTCATAATCACCTATTAAAGGTTCGGGATTCTGAGCCTTACGGAAAACCAGTTCGATTTGATCAGTTGTGCTATTTGATATTGAACCACGGCTAACAACCCTATCCAACGAATCCACCTCCGACACAATTATCGTATCCGACATTCTATCGATACGATATTGACTTGTAACAGAACTGCCCAAATATGAAATCTGATTCATCAACAAGTTGTCTCTGCCATATTCGTATATTGTCCCGCCAATCATTACCGAGTCATTAGTAAAATTAATCTCCTCCAACGGCAAGTCACGCATGCTATAGATTACTATGGTAAAAAATTTAGGTCTGTTAGCTTCATCAAAATAGATTATCTTGGATGGCTGCCCGTTTGCATTGAAGAAAGTTTCGGAAAAAAGAACCTTGGTACGCGAAATCACATTGTCCTTGACTGTAACTTTCCATGTTACAGAAGAATGGAAAGATTTTCCCTTAATGCTACGGGAATAATTCTCACAGGAACGAATATCAGATAATGTGACAGGTATCCACACCTGAGCCATACTCAGAATCGGAACAAACCAAAAGCACAATGCCAGCAAATATTGCTTCATTGCTTTCCTACTTCTTGAACAAAGAATCAACAAACTCCCGTCTGTCGAACATCTGAAGATCATCTATGCCTTCTCCTACACCAATGTATTTTATAGGAATCTTAAACTGGTCGGAGATACCAATCACCACACCACCCTTTGCAGTTCCATCGAGTTTTGTCACCGCCAAAGAGTTTACTTCGGTAGCCTTAACAAATTGCTTAGCCTGCTCGTAAGCATTCTGACCGGTAGAACCGTCGAGGACAAGCAGAATCTCATGTGGTGCTTCAGGCACCAACTTTTGCATTACGCGCTTTATCTTCGACAATTCGTTCATTAGGTTTATCTTGTTATGCAGACGTCCGGCAGTATCAATTAGCACTACATCTGCACCCGATTTCTTGGCCGATGCCAATGTATCGTATGCCACCGATGCCGGATCAGACCCCATATCCTGTCGGATCATGTGGACTCCTACCCTGTCTGCCCATACTTGAAGCTGATCGATTGCTGCGGCACGGAAAGTGTCGGCAGCACCGATATAAACCTTTTTGCCAGCCTTCTTGAAATTGTTGGCTAGCTTACCGATTGTAGTAGTCTTTCCTACTCCATTCACGCCAACAACCATAATCACGTAAGGAGAACCATCAGGAGTTGAGAAGTCTGGATTCTTCATGTCGGGACCTTCTTCCATCAGCGAAGCTATGGTAGAACGCAGAAGTTCATTAAGTTCGTCTGTTCCTACATACTTCTCCGTTTTTACCCTTTCTTGAATCCTATCGATAATTTTTACTGTTGTTTCTACTCCTACATCGGAAGTAATGAGTATTTCCTCCAGTTCATCCAGAACCTCATCGTCAACCTTCGATTTGCTGAATATCAATCGGCTTATCTTTGAAAACAAGCCTGTGCGAGTCTTTTCGAGCCCGCTGTCCAATTTTTCCTTCTTTTGCTTTCCAAACAAACCGAAGAATGCCATAACGTGACTATTTAAATAAAACAACAAAAAGCACCTGTCAAACTTCGGACGGCAGGTGCATAGAATTTAATTGATTAAATACTATTTCTTAAAGAAATCCTTAGACAAATCCTTGTCCATGATAGCCGACTTAAACTGATATGCGCCGGTCTCAGGATTCTTCACCATCTTTATGCACTTAACGAAGACTTGTCCGCCTTCCTTCTTAAGGGTTGCAACAACTTTCTTTGCCATATCCTAAACTATTTAATTTCTCTGTGAACTGTAACCTTCTTCAAAATTGGGTTGTACTTCTTCATCTCCAGTCTGTCCGGAGTGTTCTTTCTGTTCTTGGTAGTTATGTACCTTGAAGTACCTGGCAATCCTGATTCCTTTTGCTCTGTACATTCAAGTATAACCTGTACGCGGTTTCCTTTACTTTTCTTTGCCATTTTTAATCCTCCCGACTAAAACTATTTAACATAACCTTTCTTCTCGGCATCCTTCAACGCAGCCTTCAAACCTTTCTTTGCAATGGTTCTCATTCCTGATGTAGAAATTCTCATCTCAATCCACTTACCAGATTCTTCATCAAAAATCCTCTTGGTCTTCAAATTGATATCGAAAATCCTTTTTGTTCTGCGCCTTGAGTGAGATACATTATTTCCCACCATAGCCGTTTTTCCTGTAATTTGACAAACTCGTGCCATAACTCTTTTATATTATTTTCTTTAAAAATTTCGGACTGCAAAAGTCGTATTTTTTTGACATTCCAACAAATTTTTTCGGATGTTTTTGCGTTTTTTTATCAACATAAGACATAACCGACTACAAATCAACAAACTAAGCCTCGCATTAAAATATAACACCTAGTTTTTTTGTGAAATCCGCGTTAAAATTCTTGGCAGTCTTATTCTTTTGAAGTTACTTTGCGAAATAAAAAACACACAACAATGAAAAATATCATTACAATAACCGCATTTTTGCTCGCAGGGTTCTGCTGTTTTGCTCAAACAAAAACGCAAAAAGTGACCTTGCCACCAAGTTTCTCGCAAAACGCAAATAGCGAAATTGACCACATCCAAGTATATCCGCCATCGGCACAATTGATTGCGGAAGAAGACGCCGAAGATGAGAAAAACGGCACTTTCCTAAAGATCGCCCGACTGATACCAGTTAATACAACTGTAAAAAATTCAGGCACATGGGAAACCCTCGACAACGGTCAACTCATCTGGAGACTTCGCTTTTCGAGTGAAGGAGCAAAGGCATCTGCTTTGTATTTCGACAAATTCGACATCCCTGCCGGTTCATCGGTTTATGTTTACTCTAGCGACAGGAAAACAGTTGACGGTCCATATTTCCGCAGCGACAATCCAGACGGCAACGAATATATGATTGGCAACATCATCAGCAACGACATTACCATAGAATATGTTGCACCAAAGATGAAATCGATGGACGGAACTGTTTCATACGACAGCAACGCACCTATTATTAACATAGGCGAATACTCATACATATATCGCGATGAAGGTGGGTTCGAAAGAGGTGTTAGATCAGGAACCGGATTTGGGGCATCCGAGACTTGCGAAGTAAACGTAAACTGCTCGGTAGGAAGTGCTTGGAGAATACAGCAGCGCGGTGTAGCAAGGATATATGTCCGCGAAGGTTTTTCTACCGGTTATTGCACTGGAACACTTATAAATAATACCAGCAACGACGGAACCCCATACTTCCTCACAGCAGATCACTGTGGTCCTAATGCAACAACTTCAAATTTCAACCAATGGAAATTCCGCTTCAACTACGAAGCTTCGGGCTGTTCAAATCCAAGCTCTGAATCATCTATCAACTATACCGACTTCACCGGCTGCACAAAGGTTGCCGAAGGTGCAAACAATGGTGGATCAGACTTTTATCTACTGAAGCTCAACAACTTTACAACTGAAAATGCAATTGCTGTTAATGCAATATACAATGGTTGGGACAGAAGCACAACAGCTCCAACTGGAGGTGGCGCTGGCATTCACCATCCTGCTGGCGACATAAAGAAGATTTCATTCTTCTCGTCAACTCCTACCACAGCAACATACAATGGCGGCAGCGATATGACAGGTGCTACTAGCGCACACTGGAAAGTTACATGGGTAAACAGTGGAGAGAAGACTGGTGTTACTGAAGGCGGTTCGTCAGGCTCGCCAATATTCAATTCGGCTGGACGAGTTTTCGGAACATTAAGCGGTGGTAGCTCATCGTGCAATGCTTCATCATTCTACAGATACGACCTCTACGGCAAAATGTCGTTCCACTGGGACAACTCTGCAAACGGAACCACCAATGCAAAAAAACTGAAACCATGGCTCGATCCAAATAATACAGGAGCAACAACCTGCGATTACTTCGACCCTGCGAACTCAACACCTAACTATACATTGGAAGTTTCCCCAGCAACACTCAACTATACATCCAATGGCGAAAGCAAAACTATAACTGTTACCAGCAATACATCGTGGACTGCCACCTCATCGGCAAACTGGCTTACAATAAGTCCCGCATCAGGTTCAAACAATGGCACTATAACGGCAGTTGCAGCAGAAAACACATCCGAATCGGCACGTTCGGCTACAATCACCGTTTCTGCCAATGGAGTAACCCCACAGACAATCAGTGTTACTCAGACAGGAACCAACGGTGTTGAAAATGAATTCACTTACGACTTTGAGTCGTGTACCGCGTGGGCTGTGGATAATTTCTCGCCCTGCCAAACATGGGATGGTGACGGATATCCTACATGCGGAATAACTGGTGTAAGTTTCACAAATTCTGGATATACAGGCTCGTACATTGCATTCCAAAACGGCACAGCAAATGGATTTACCGCACATGGCGGCACAAAATTCGGTTGCTGCATGTCGGCTGGCTCAAATGGTCCTAATAACGACTGGTTTATCACACCACCGCTAGCAATTTTGAGCGGAACAAAATTCTCGTTCTGGGCTCGCTCGGCAAACAATAGATACGGACTCGAACAATTCCGCGTGGGCATATCCGCTGACGACGAAACATACACTTACATTGCAGGGTCTGAAACAACAAGCATTTCCGCTCCTGTACAATGGACGCATTACAGATACGACCTTTCGCAATACGCAGGACAAACTATGTATCTTGCAATTATGTGCGTATCAGACGATGTATTCGCGTTCTTCATCGACGACATTGCTATCGGTATAAATGCCAGCGCAGAAACTTTCGAAGCAGAAAACATTAACATCTACCCGAACCCTGCAAAGGATATTGTAATAGTTAACCTGCCAGAATACAATGCTAGAATAGACATCGTGAATGTTCTTGGTCAAATTGTAAAGACAGTTAACTCAGCTTCGACATCCGAAGCAATTTCACTTGAAGGAATGGAAAAGGGAATGTATTTCTTCAGCATTAAGCTACATGACAAGACAATAACAAAGAAAGTTATCGTAGAATAAGCGATCTTATAACAACAAAAAATCCCCGTATCAAAAGATTCGGGGATTTTTTGTTTCAGGCCGTTTGAAAATTATATCTGTAGCGGCGCAATGCATTACGCCGCTACAAATTATTCATCATCCATTGCCAATTGTCCATTGTTAATTATATTTGCAACAAACAACATTGACATGCACGAGGATTTTCTACACTTCATATACAAGAACCGACTTTGGATTGAAGGTACAGAACTGCTTACCGACAACACTCCTTTCGAGATTATCGACACAGGTTTGCACAACCACGATTCGGGACCCGACTTCTTCAATGCGAAAATACGAATCGGCAACATCACGCATGTTGGCAACGTAGAAATCCATGTAAACGCCTCCGACTGGCACAAACATCACCACGACGGCGACCATGCCTACGACAATGTCATACTGCACGTTGTCTACAATAGCGACTGCGACATCACCCTGCAAAACGGACGAACCCTACCCACTTGGGAAATTTCGTTTCCGCAAGCCATATTCAACCGCTACTCCGACTTCAAGCTAAACGAAAAGCCAATTGCCTGCACCGACTACATTGACCTTGTTGACGATTTCCATATAACAATGTGGATGGAAAAGATGGCTGTCGAAAGGCTCGAATACAAGTCGGAACACATAAGCGAAATTTTACAACACACCAACGGCAACTGGAACGAAACACTTTACATTGTCATCGCAAGAAATTTCGGATTTGGCACAAACGCCCTACCCTTCGAAATGCTTGCAATGCAAACTCCCCTCAGCGTGATGCTTCACAATGCCGACAATCTGTTTGCTCTCGAGGCAATAACATTCGGTCAGGCAGGAATGCTGAACGGTCAACCAAACGACGAATACACAAGAAATCTCGCCACAGAATACTCTTTCCAGAAAGCAAAATACAACCTGTCGCCAATTGCCGAATCGCTGTGGAAACGCTCAAAAATGCACCCGACAAATTTTCCCGAAACTCGGCTCGCTCAGTTTGCCGCTCTAATGCAGAATTTCCAAATCATCATCGACGACATACTGAATGACAGATTCAACCCAAAGGTTTTCGACAACCTGAAAACTTCAGAATACTGGGAAACCCACTTTTCGCTTGGCGAAACCTCATCGAAACAAAAAGCTACAAAACTTGGACAGCAAGCAATTGACACAATCATGATTAACACCGTGATACCATTTTCGTACATTTACGGCAAAACCACAAACCCCAATTTCGACAGCGAAAAAATCATCGACATGCTACGTGCCGTCAAAGCCGAAAGCAACAGGGAAACAAGGGCATTCTCCGACGTATGCAAAATAAAATGCGAATCAGCTTTCGACTCGCAAGCCTTGCTTAACCTCAAAAAGAATTACTGCGACCACAAACGATGCCTTAATTGCAATATCGGATTCCAGATTATGAAGGAGATTAACAAGATTTAGAAGAGTAGAATTGGTTTAAAGGCTGAAAGGCTTAAAGGCTTAAAGTCTATTGGATTGCAAGCCTTCACTCCAAATCCTCCCCCACCGAATAAATGTACTTGTTGTCAGGAGTCATCCTAATCCTTGCACATATCAGACGCACCGATTTCGTATGGTCTTCATTCCATATAAAAGACTTGATGGTAAAGAATCTAAGCAATTGAGAATCCTTAAAAACCATTTCGTACCGCATGGGAATAATAATAGTTTTAACGCTATCATTCTCAGCAACAGAAAAATCCTTCACGCTTGCCCTACGCTTTGCAAACAGACGTCCGTTAAATTCAACTTGTAAGGCTATTCCAAAATCATCGGTCGTATCTTCTTGAATATATGACATTTCAACATCCAATTTTACGAAACGGGAGGTGGACAAGGCCGTAAATGGAGTATCTATCAAGGTATACAAATCCTCTTCTGTATTATATCCAGACAAATCGTAAGTGCGGTCAAATATTGGTTCATGCGTTATGCAGCTAGAATCCTTGTTTTTTGACATAACATAGACTTCCGCTCCGATATATTCCGAATAATCAATCATATACGGATAATATCTTCTTACACAATACATTTCATAATCGTCAAGATAAGCTGCAACCAAATATTCTGCATCCTCGTTTTCAAGTTGCTTGCACAATCCAGAAAGGTCGTAGCCAACATAACTGTTGTTGATTTTTTTGTTATACTTATTTTCGTAATATTCAATAAATTTATCGCTGAAATTCAGCAGACCGCACACTTTGTTTTCGCCATATTTTTCGTTGCAGGCAATAAGTTTCTTGACAGCAGGTTCAAAAATGTTCTTGGAAATAACAGTATAATGCTCGCGAACAAAAACAAGGCTCAGCACCATTGCCACACAATACACCACGACTGAAATAAATCTCCTGATATTGAAATTATCCCCGACCAAAGAACAAACCGCCAGAACAAGGAACGGAAACGAAAATATAGGGCACGACTGCTGCAAAACAGGATCGACAAGCACAGAATACCAGTAACCTGCCGCAAAAGGAATCACAAAAAGCAAAAATGCTGTCAACATCTTCTTATACACAGCAGAAAAATGCTTGCGCGTATATTCGCTCGACACAATTATGCACAGCACCGCCAAAAGCATAACAATGTACGAGAAGTGAGCAAGATAGCGAAAATATTGGATAACAAACATAAAGTTCGGTGCACCAAGCCATCCGCCTACCCCCTTGAGTTCGGTAAGCTGGTAAATCGTTATCGGAATGTGAGGAACATAAAGAACAACGGCTATCATGGCGGCAAGCAGATACCTGCCTATCGTCCTCCGCGACTGGAAAAACAAGCCAGCCAAGCCAATAAGGAAAGCGACCATCATCGAAAACTGGTGGGTATAGGCACTGCACGAGGCAAAAACGCCAAAGAGAATCACGTTTTTCCACGAATAGTCCTTGTTGTACACCATCTTGGACCAATACAACAAAGCGAGCAGCACAAAGAAAAGTCCGAAAATATATGGACGTGCGATTATTGAATAATATATGGTGTATTGGCTAACAGCAATTATCGAAGCCGCAAAAATTCCCGCAGTGCGATTGAACCAAATTTTTGTAACAAGATACATCAGCGGAATGCAGGCAATACCCATAAGCACGAACGGCAGACGAATTGCAATCTCCGAAGTTCCGAAAATCTTCGACCAGAACCATAGAAATGTTTGAACTCCAGCCGGATGTCCTTCGAAAAGCATAACACCATCGCGGATCATATCTAGGAAACTGTCGAACTGCAAACGACGCACGGCACTCAGTTCGTCGTGAGTAAATGGACAGTCGAAAAAACCGACCAAACGCAGCACCGCACCCAACACCACTATCACAAGCAATGCAATCGCATGAGGACGGCTACATTTTTCCTTGTCAAAAAGCATATTTGGATCTTTTTTGCAAAATTAAAATAAAATATCGTACGGATGCAAAATTTTGCGTCGCAATAAATCAAGACGCAACGTCGCCACAAAACAATCGGGAAAAATTATTTTTCATTTTATGATTTCCATTTTATGGAAAAATGTTCCTCCATACGTTTTTTGTCAATGACATAACCGCGTATTGCAAACTGCTGCAAAACCATTTTACTTTTGCCCCTCTAGGGCGTGGGTGTGTGTATGCACATTGGTTTGAGGCGTTGCCTAAACCTGTTGTGCTTGCTGGGCTTTCAGCCTGTTGGGGAAACGCAATGATTGTAAGATCGTGCCATGGCACGATTCAACCTAGAAACGGCATTAGCCATTCAAACGTGAAACATAGAAACGTCGAAGCCACAAACAAAAAGGAACCCACCATTTCCAATGAGTTCCCTTCATATCATTCATTACATTGTCAATACACCACCTTCACCGTCACATTTGCATTGCTCTCAAATATGCTACCATTGTTGCGCGAATGTGTGTATTCAAAACTTGAAATGCGACCATACTCGTCTGTTGAATACTTGCAAGTGAACAATGAAACACTATTCAATGAGCTGTCGTTTTTATAATTACAAATTCTCATCTCTGACGGCATATATTTGGAAACCAACCCTTTAGGTGCTACAGACTCAACACTTGGAAATCCGCCAAACATATCAGAAAAAGCCAGTACATCAACATTTGGACGAACAACATCGCTATATTTGTACTCAATAGTATCGTACCAAATTCCATCTTCCTCAGACAAGATAGCAGTCATTTTTGTAATATTGTCGCCATCCCACAAATATTTGTGCAAACCTCTGCTGCCCAACTTTCCGGAATTGTACTTGTAGTAAACTTCTGCAACCGAGTCTTCGTATATTCGTTTTTCTTCTTTTACAAAACCTTCCGAGTCCAACATAAGCGTCAACTTTTCCTTTGGACCTTCGCATACAATTGTGCCATTGCCGTACGTTACTGTAGCCTTTTCGGTAAATTCCGACTTTGTTCCTGCATTAACTGTCGTAGAAACCGCAATCAAACGCCCCGATTCGTCATACTCAAAATCGACAACACGTTTCTGCCAGTCATCATCGTTTATCAACAGTTCTTTTACAAGATTCTGTGGCTTTTCCGAAACATTTGTCGCAATGCTGTCGGTTTGCTCAGTCTGATTTTCTGCATTTGCACAACTTAGGCAAATCATGCATAACATTCCTATAACTAACATCAAGTTTTTCATAATCTTATTCCTTTTCTTTTAATGATTTAACGTTTTTAGTAACGTGAACACAATGAAAATATTGTACGCACAGATAAAATAATTTTCTATATAATAAAAAAAAATTACTAAAAACAGACCTAAAGTACAGATGAAAAACTTTGCGTCTCAACATTTTAGGATATTTCCCTAAACATCACAACAAATTGCATAAGCAATAGATTTGTAAAATTTGTTTCAATTTGTTAAAATTAACTACGTTGAGGGCTTCGCCGTTCTGTCCGCAGGACACTAATATCAAACCACACGAAACATTTCAAGACATTGCTCGCAATGTCTCTACAGAACGTACGGTCGCGGCGTGCCACGACACAACAATATTCAAATACATGAATTTTCAAATCATCAAATCTCTCGAATCCTCAAATTTTCAAATTATCAAATCCTCAAATTATTTTCTTTTGGTATTGGAATAAATATTAAATTTGCAGTCAAACTAAAAAACATAGAGATGAGAAAATTATTCGCACTATTGACTATCGCGCTTATGTTCAGCGCAAGTGCAAGTTTTGCTTGCACAAACTTCATTGTTACCAAGGGCGCATCGAACGACGGTTCCGCTTTCCTCAGCTACGCCGCCGACAGCCACGTTCTCTACGGTGAACTCTATTACCGTCCTGCTGCCGACTACCAACCAGGCACAATGATGAAAATATACAACTGGGATTCGGGACAATACCTCGGTGACATCCCGCAGGTACTCCACACATATAATGTTGTTGGAAATGTAAACGAACACCAGCTTGCAATCGGCGAAACCACTTACGGTGGTCGCGAGGAACTATGGGAAGGCGATGGCATCATCGACTACGGAAGCCTTATCTACCTTGCTTTGCAGCGCGCTAAGAACGCCCGCGAAGCCATAAAGGTCATGACCGAACTCATGAGCAAGTACGGATATGTCAGCGAAGGCGAATCGTTCTCAATCGTTGACAAGGACGAGGCTTGGATTCTCGAAGTTATCGGCAAGGGCAAAGGTCAGAAAGGTGCAGTATGGGTTGCAAGAATGATTCCCGACGGATATGTTTCGGCTCATGCTAACCAGGCAAGAGTCACCACTTTCCCACAGGCAACAAAGAAGAGCAAGGATGTCGTTACTTTCAAGAACATCGACAAGCTCCTCACCGACAAGAACATAACCTGCGTTTACTCTGACGATGTTATCACTTTCGCACGTGAAAAAGGTTACTTCAAGGGCAACGATGCCGATTTCAGCTTCTCCGACACATACGCACCAGTTGATTTCAGCGGCGCTCGCTTCTGCGAAATCCGCGTTTGGGCTTTCTTCAACGATGTTGCAGAAGGAATGGACAAGTACTGGGAATATGCAAAGGGCACCAAGATTGAATACGATGCAAACGGATACGCAACCAACAGAATGCCTTTGTGGGTAAAGCCTGCTAAGCCTGTAACTCTCGAAACCGTAATGCACAATATGGGCAACCACCTCGAAGGTACCGAACTCGACATGAGCAAGGGAATGGGTGCTGGTCCTTTCAACTGCCCTTACCGCTGGAGACCAATGACTTGGGACTACAACGGAAAGAACTACATCCACGAAAGAGCAACAGGAACACAGCAGACCGGTTTCTCGTTTGTAGCACAACTCCGTGGCAATTTGCCAGATGTACTTGGTGCAATCAACTGGTTTGGTGTTGACGACTGCGCAACAACAGTTTATGTTCCTATGTACGCATCTATCACCGAAATTCCATACGCATACCGTGAAGGAAACGGCAGCATGATGAAATTCAAACCGGATGCTGCATTCTGGATTTTCAACCTCGTATCAAACTTCGCATACACACGCTACTGCGATATGTATCCCGAAATTGAAACCGTTAGAAGAGACTTGCACAGAAGTTTCAAGGACGAAACCGCAAAGATTGAAGGTGACCTCCGCGAAGAAGCTGAAAACAATCCGCAGAATGTTGCAAAGAAACTTACCGAATATTCGGCTAAGGCATCTGAAAACACAATGGTAACTTGGCAAGGTCTTTTTGCAAGTCTGTTTACCAAGTATGTTGACGGTAACATTAAGACCGAACGCGAAGTACCAGAAGGTTACAAGTACTATGCACCAGAAGTTAAGCAGCCAAAGTATGGCAACGACTGGTACAGAAGAATTGTCGAAGACGACACAAATCATTTATTGGAAGCAAAATAAACTTATTAACATAACTAAATTAAAAACAAATTAATAAAATGAAGACTTCAAAAGATTACATCGAACTGGAAGCAAAGTACGGAGCACACAACTATCATCCGCTACCAGTAGTTTTTGCAAAGGCTAAAGGCGCAAAGGTTTGGGACGTTGAAGGAAAGGAATACTATGATTTTCTTTCTGCATATTCAGCAGTTAACCAAGGTCACTGCCACCCGAAAATCGTTAAGGCTCTGACCGACCAGGCACAGAAGCTCACATTGAGTTCAAGAGCATTCTACAACGACTGCCTTGGCGAATGGGAAGAATATGTAACCAAGTATTTCGGATACGACAAGGTTCTCCCGATGAACTCGGGTGCAGAAGCAGACGAAACAGCTCTTAAGCTCGCTCGCCGCTGGGGTACTGTAGTTAAGGGTATTCCAAACGATGAAACTTTGATCGTATGCTGCGAAGGCAACTTCCACGGACGTACAATCACTATCATCACCATGTCGAACGACCCAGATTCATACGCAAACTACGGTCCTTTGACTCCAGGTTTCATCCGCATACCTTACAACGATCCTGCTGCTTTGGAAAAGGTACTCGCAGAAAAGGGCGACAAGGTTGCTGGTTTCCTTCTTGAACCAATTCAGGGCGAAGCTGGTGTTTATGTACCAGACGAAGGCTACCTGAAGAAATGCTACGACATCTGCAAGAAGTACAATGTATTGTTCATGGCAGACGAAGTACAGTGCGGTATCGCTCGTACAGGTAAGATGCTTGCTTGCGACCACGAAGGCGTTCGTCCCGACATCCTCATCCTCGGTAAGGCTCTCGGCGGTGGCGTATTCCCGATTTCGGCAGCATTGGCAGACGATGAAATCATGTTAACCATAAAGCCAGGTGAACACGGTTCAACATTCGGTGGTAACCCACTGGCAACCCGCGTAAGTATCGCAGCTTTGGAAGTTATCAAGGAAGAAAAGCTCACCGAAAGAGCAGAATACCTCGGCAAGATTTTCCGCGAAGAAATCATGAAGATTAAATCTCCGATGATTGAAAAGGTTCGTGGTAAAGGTTTGTTGAACGCAGTTATCATTAAGCCTATGAACGGCAAGGAAGCATGGGATGTTTGCTTGAAGATGGCCGAAAACGGCGTTCTTGCAAAGCCGACACACCAGCACATCATCCGCTTCGCTCCTCCTCTGGTTATCAGTGAAGAAGAATTGCGTGATGCTATTGAAAAGATCAAGAAGTCGATACTTTCGTTCTGCTAAGATTTTTTCATTGGATTATATCAAAGGTCGTTTCCGCGGAGACGGCCTTTTTTGTTTTGCCTCGAAAAACAAATGTACAGATGCAAAATTTTGCGTCTCAACAAATATTCTCTCCTCTCCAAACCATTCCAAACAATACAAATATCAATTTGTTGTCATTAAAACAAAAGACAACCTAAACAACTTTGACAACATTGCATAGGCAGTAAATCCGACGCTACATTACAACATAATTATAGTTCTTTCAATATATCAAGAAATTCATTTTTAGTATATGCGCCATCTACATCTCTATTTCTATAGACCAGACAATATTTGTATTTGTTACCAGCCTTGCTTGCCCAAAGATTGCCAAGCCTAATCTTCTTTTCTGCATCAAGATGGTCGCCTTTGGTTTCAAGCAAAACAACTTTTCCCTTTTTCGTTTTGATTATGAAATCTGGATAATGGTTTATAAATCCATTTATGCAAAAGCCTTTTCCTCGCTCAAGGTTACGTGTCCAAAATTCCACATTCTCAAGATTTGCAACATCATTTATAACCTCCTTTTCGAAACCGTCAATTTCACCTTCGCGTTCATAAAGTGTCTTGGGCAGTCCGGATATGGATTTTGATGGAATAATCTCCAATGGCAACTGATATGATTCTTCAGTGAATATCATATCCTTGTCAACCATATTGTAAAATTGTTTTTCCTTGAAATTGTCGCCCAACTGCCTGATTTTATTTTTTATCTTTTCTGCGTACGTGTATTCACGCGATAGCAGGTCGTTGAACTGCTCGTCTGAAAAACGCTCCAGTACATGCGAAATATACAATTCAATTTCCTTGTCGGGAATAGGATACATCTTGCCGATTATATTTTTCAAACGAAATGAGCAATTCTTTATTCGGGCACCTTTTTGTTTCGGATCAAAAATATAGGCTACAATGGATTCGTGAGCACTTCCTTCAATTTTAAGATAGGTCGGTTTGTTATTGTTTGTTTCGTCCAAATCGACACGATACATTGATGCATCAACATCTTCGAAATTGATATTGGAATCCTCGTTGCCCAGCTTGAAGTCGCACAAAAGCGATTCGCCTTCGAATAATGCTTTCTGATGCAATTCTACAAATAATTCATTCGTCAATTCCTGACTTTTGTCGTCGCTCATAAACTGCGGTAGTTTCAGTGACTGGGCTGACTCGCTGAACACCTCTTTCATTTTGTATCTTTTCACTTGCTTATCCAATTCGTTTGGCACATTTGTTTTTCCTGTCTGAGCTGTTTCTGTTTCCGATTCGATTTCCTTTTGTGCTTCTTCCTTTACCTTTTCCAATATTTCACTGACATCATTTTTCTCTGTTTCCTCTTCTTTTGAATCGGACTTTGTGTCAACGGCAGGGATGGAAGGTTGCGGATTATAATTGATTTTCGAAACATCTATTTCATCTTCATCTGTTTGCTGTGGTTGCTTGTTGATTATAGGCGCAAACAAGTCTGTCTGTTCTGCATTTTCTTCTTCTTTGGGAACTTTCGGTTTTTCTGGCTCGGCTACCTTGTAGTCCTTGTCGCTGAAACCTGCATGGTTCAGACCTTTTACAATATTGTCCAAAGTGTCCAGAAATTTAGCCGAAGCGGTCAGCACATAACTCATGTTGAGCATTGCATTTTGGTTTTTCCGCACCCATGGCAGGCGAAGTACTCGTCCTAAAATCTGTTCGACATCGACCGATGAACTTTTGTCGGCCAACGAAGCCAAAATATAGGCGAAAGGACAATCCCAACCTTCCTTCAAGGCATTTACCGTGATAATGTAACGCACCTCGCAATCGGGGGAAAGCAAATCCTCGTCCTTTATCTCGTTGCAATCTGCTGTCTTGATACGGATTTGATTTTCTGGTATTTTCAAATCAAGCAGGGTCTTCTTGATTTTTTCGTATGTGATATTTTCCTCGCCGGTGCGTGGTTGTGCCTGAAACAAAACAATAGGACGGATATAGCTTCCGCCATTTTGTTCGGCTTTCTTCGCTTCATTTTCGAGCCTCCGTTGCAGTTCAAGCGCCGACGAAATTACTTCGTTTCGGCTCTGATGGTTGTAAACGATAACTGGCAATTTTACCATATTTTCCTTTTTCAGCTCGTAAGCATCGGTAAAACTGATAATATTGCTGTTTTTACGCGGTGTGGCTGTAAGGTCGAGAATGAAACTCGGATTAAGGTTCTGCAACATTTCAACGCTCAAATCGCTCTCGGCATTGTGACTCTCATCGACGACAACCATAGGATTTAGGGCTTGCAGTACGCGCATCAGCTGCAAATCGGGGTCGCCATTTACATCCTTGCCAACAATCGGCTCAAACGACTGCAAGTTGCCATTTTCCTGATACACTTTGCGGTCTTCCTTTTTTCTTGCGCGAAGGCTGTCGAAACTCATTACCAGTATGCATAGGTTTTCCCTGACGACAGGCAAGGAAAAACCAGCACCCTGCAAAGCCTGTTCCTTGCTGAAAATTTCCACACGATTTGAAAAGTCGGTACTTATACGCTGGCGATACGGATGTTCAGGATTGCGAAGGTTGCGCAATGTCTGTTCAAGAATTGTAATTGACGGCACAAGCCAGACAACTGTGCGGAAACGGCTTTCGTCGAATTCGCGGAAAATAGTGCCAAGTGTAGCCGAAGCAATGAAAGTCTTGCCACCGCCAGTAGGCACTTTGACGCAGACATGCGGAGCGTTGCCCACATTATTCTTGTACGGTTCTACCGCTTCGCCGGGAAATGGTGTCAACGGTGTGCGCGGATGATTGACCCAGAACGCATTAAAAGCATTCGATGAATTTTTCGTTTCCTGCACATAGTGCATAAAGCGTTGCAGGTCGGCTAATATCTGTTGCTGATATGGTTTCAGTTCCATGATTATATCTTTTTAATATCGCGTGGTATCTTCTTGAAAACAATGTGATTAAGATTCATAAATTCGGGTGTGAGCAGGCAGTTGTCGGCATATACAACATATTGCTCCGCCTTGCTGGTTATTGTATTAAGGAACGCCTTGTCGAGCGTGGTTATGCGGTCCTTTTCGTAGTAGAAATAATACGCCGTACCGTTGTTGTTACCTAGGAAATATTTGTGTGTTGTGTCCTTTGTAGCGGCGCAATGCATTGCGCCGCTACAATGTGTTGCACCGTTACAATGCGTTGCGTCGCTACCAGCGTACGGTGTGCGTGTTTCCGAATACCAGATGTATTCGCGAAGTTTTTCGGTACCGATGTTTTCGTTTAGGTAGCCGTCGGCATTGAAGACGGGCTCGCCCAATTCGTAGAACGAGAACGAACCGCCAGTGCCATCTACCGCATTTTTACCCTCGCCGTAGCCATTTATTACCCTGCGCACCCTCTCGGCTGTGATGTTTTCGGCATAATCTTCCATTTCCACAAGAATGAATTTACGGTTTCCGCCATCCTGCTTATTGAGATTCAAAACTGCGTGGGCGGTTGTTCCAGAGCCAGCAAAGGAATCGAGAATGACGCTATCCTTATTAGAGTACAATTCTAAACAACGCTGAATTAATGGAACTGATTTTGGATAATCAAAAACTACTTCACCGTCAAAAATTGTTCGTAATTGTCGCATCGCATCTTGAGAATGCCCGACTTCTGCATATTTCCAAATGGTCATAGGTGTCATAGATTGTTTTACCTCTGACAAAAAACGCTTTGGAGCAGGAACCAGATCCCCATTTTCTCCGAACCATATTCTATTGTCTGCAACATATTCTGCAAAGCGATCTTTTGTTAATCGCCAACAATATCCTTTAGGTGGCATTACTTTTCTTCCACTAGGTGTTACTATTTCATATACTTGTTCTTCAACAATTGGACCCACAGCTAAATTGTCAGTTCTCCATAAACCTCTAGGATCATTATCTGGATTCTTATATTTATTATTTGTTTCTTCTTTTCGTTGTAATCCATTACAAACTAGATTGTCGATTTTTTTAGCATAACAAAAAATATAATCGTGGCTTGTTGAAAAATGTTTCTTCAAATTTATAGGTGCATAAGCCCTTTCCCAGATTACTTGCGCCACAAAATTCCCTGCCCCAAAAATCTCATCGCAAATCAATTTCAGATTTGCCTGCTCGTTATCGTCAATGCTGATAAAAATTGCCCCGTCGTCGCTCAGAAGTTTTTGCAACAACTTCAGGCGCGGATACATCATGCAGAGCCATTTGTCGTGGCGGGTGAGGTCTTCGGCTTCCTTGCCGACAACTTGTCCCAGCCATTTGCGGATTTTGGGCGAGTTTACATTGTCGTTGTAAACCCAGTTTTCGTTTCCTGTATTGTAAGGTGGATCTATGTATATGCACTTAATGCGTCCTTCGTATTCGGGCAGAAGGGCTTTGAGGGCTTCGAGGTTGTCGCCGTGAATTATCTTGTTGTCGCTGGCATCGTTGCCAAAGGTGTATTTCTTGTCGAGTGTGCGGAACGGCACATCGTTGTGGTGGTTTATCACCGCTTCTTTTCCTATCCAGTTTAGTGTGGGCATTGTCCTTTCGTATTTTTAGTCGCTTTTGCCCTCACATCGCATAAGCACAAAAGAAAAAAGGACGGCCATTTTGCTTTTGATTGCCTATTTCTGCAGAAGGTGTCTGGAAATACCCATGAGTAAATAAGCGCAAAATGGCTCACGCCCTATGACGTGAACCTCTCGCTAACTTATTCTCACTCGTAAACTAGTTTTCCAGACTTTTCTGCAGGAGAATAAGAGCGTAAAGCTCAGAATGTTAATATTTTAAGTTGTCTATATCATTTGTTTTTTAGTTCGTTGTCTTGTTATCTGTTAATACAATATCTATTTACATCGCCAAAATTAGAAAAAATATTTCAATGCGATGATTTTATTGTTCTATTTTAGACAATATGGCATCGAAATAGGGGTGCAATGCGATGTTGTCATCGTTTTTTTCATCCATATCCCATTCAGCCACATTGTTTTCAATGTATTCGGCAATGCGGTTCATTTCATCTGTATCGCGGATGATGCGGTCGTAAAATGAACGTTGCCATTGAAATGGAATTTGGTTTTTACGCGCAAATGTGGTCGTCGATATTTTTATTCCACGGATAACGGATGCCAGATTTTTTGATTGCGGTGAAAATTTGTTCATCGGTTCGCCATCTGTGGGAACACAATGATTTGTTTCGCCAATTGTGGTGCCATTTGTAGGGGCGCAATGCATTGCGCCCCTACAATGCGTCGCGTCATCACAATGTGTTGTGTCCCCACAGGATGGCGTATTATATTGATTTTCACCAATTGTAACAATCAGATGCACATGGTCTGGCATTATGACATACAATGGAATCTCCAAATTCATATCAACCCGCATTTCTGGGGTTTTGATAATTTGTTCGTTCAAACATTTGCCGATTTCCGTAAGATTCATCTGCCCATTGACAATTTCACCGAAATAATGTTTCCTGTCCTTGGTACAGATGGTTATAAAATACATTCCACCATTGTAATTGTGCCATCGTGCGCGATAGCTTGTCCTATGGTGTTGATTCGAATAATTTTCCTCCTGCATAATCATTCCCCTATAAAATCTCACATTAAGACGCATTACAAATGCTGATATTCAGCCGTTTCGGATTTGCAACCTTTAGCAAACTGCCTAGACAGTAAATCCGAAACAACATCTAAAACACCGCTGCAATATTGCGGATTGAGTTAAGTCTGCTGATAAAAGTCTTGTCGTTCTTTACGGTTATCATATCGTAACGGGTCTGCATCGCCAGCAAAGGCTCGGCATCCACGCCAATAGCTGCACTTATCAGCAATGCCATTTCTGTATTCAACGGGCGCTTGCCGTTAAGCACCTCGTTGAGTTGCGTATATGACACGCCAATCTGCATCGCCAATGCACGCTGCGAAATACCCCTGTATTCTATCTCGTCCTTTATCACCTCGCCAGGATGCGTCGGCTCGTACGGTGTCATCTTGTTTGCTTCCAATGTTTTCATTTTTCTATTTTTTATAATGGTTACTCAATTCTGTTATGTTACAAATTGTCGCTATAGTTTCTTCTTCTTGCAAAAGTTCTTCAAATTCAATTCTATATTTATCATTTACCCTAACTGATGACAATCCTAACTTATCGCCCGACAACTTTTCGTAACATAGCGAATTGTACCTTGTCAACGATAACACATTCGGCGAACTTATCATCAAATCAACCACTTTCTTGTATTTTCTTACAATCTGTGGCTGGAAGCGATGCTTCTTGTCACTGCAACTTCCTTTCTCATATAGTTGACCCAGATACTCCTTGCCAAATAAGACTTTCATCAATTACAATCATTTTGCACGGCAAAGATAAAATTTTATTTTCGAATATTCACAATTTTGCGAATATAATTTTTATAAAATTAACAAGCATTCATTTTCGATATATGCTCCGCAAGTGTATTTTTGAAGGTACTTACGGAGGTGGTATCGGAATGTTTCTTGAAACAATTTGAACTGTTGCATTTTTTGCAACAGTTGAATTCCTATCAAACTCACCTAGATATTACCAATGTTTTAGCTCGCTGCCTAGGCAGTAAATCCGAAACGACAAAATTGCGGTAAAAATTTGTTAATCGGTTCGCCATCTGTGGGAACACAATGATTTGTTTCGCCATTTGTGGTGTCATTTGTAGGGGTGCAATGCATTGCGCCCCTACAATGCGTCGCGTCATCACAATGTGTTGTGTCCCCACTGGATGGCGTATTATATTGATTTTCACCAATTGTAATAATCAGATGCACATGGTTTGGCATTATGACATACAATGGAATCTCCAAATTCATATCAGCCCGCATCTCTCAATGTCGTTTGGATTTGCAACCTTTAGCTCACTGCCTAGGCAAAAACTTGACATTTTTTTACGGACTTCCCTTCATGCAAAATCAAAGGAATAAAAAAAAGAGGAAACCCCATCGGAATTTCCTCTTTCATATTAGTAATAATAATTTTACAGTTTGTGGATTGCCAAGCCAGAACGAAGTTTCGGTTCGAACCAAGTGGTCTTCGGAGGCATGATGTTGCCAGAGTCGGCAATGTTGATGAGCTGCTGCATCGAAACTGGATACAAAGCGAATGCAACAACCATTTCGCCTGAATCAACGCGACGCTTCAGTTCGCCAAGACCGCGGATACCGCCAACGAAGTCGATGCGGTTGCTGGTGCGGAGGTCTGCAATACCAAGGATGTCGTTGAGAACATGCTTCGAGAGGATGTTAACGTCCAAAACACCAAGTGGAGTGTTGTCGTAAGTTCCCTGCTTTGCGTTCATCTTGTACCAGTGACCATCGAGGTACATGCTGAATTCGTGCAACGAAGCCGGCTTGTAGATTTCGGTACCCATATCCTGAACTACGAAATTCTCAACAACCTTGTTCAAGAAATCTTCCTTGCTCAATCCGTTCAAGTCCTTAACTACGCGGTTGTAGTCGATAATCTTGAGCTGGTTGTCTGGGAAGTGAACTGCCATGAAGAAATTGTATTCTTCCTTGCCAGTGTGGTTGGGGTTCTTACCTGCATATTCCTTACCGATACGGCTAGCTGCAGCGGTGCGGTGGTGACCGTCGGCAACGTAGGTATAAGGAACCTTGGTTGCAAAGAGTTCTTCGATGCGCTTGTTGGTAGCGTCGTCTTCAACAACCCAGAAATGATGACCGAAGCCGTCTTCTGCTACGAAATCGTATTCTGCTGGCTGGTTCTTTACGATATTTTCAACGATAGCGTCGATTTCGGGAACTGCCTTGTATGAGAAGAATACAGGTTCGAGGTTAGCGTTGACGTAACGGGTGAGAACCATGCGGTCTTCTTCCTTCTCGATACGGGTAAGCTCGTGCTTCTTGATAACGCCGTTGAAGTAGTCTTCCGACGAAGCGCAGCCAACAATACCGTACTGTGTACGACCGTCCATTGTCTGAGCATAAATGTAAAATTTCGGCTTTTCATCTTCTACGAGCCATCCTTCCTTCTGCATCTTAGCAAAATTCTCGACAGCCTTGTTGTAAACTACTTCGCTGTGAAGGTCGGTACCCTTTGGAAGGTCGATTTCAGCGCGTGTAACGTGGAGAAGAGATTCCTTCTTGCCCTCAGCCATCTGAGCAGCTTCTTCCGAGTTCATAACATCGTATGGAAGGCACGATACCTTCTCTACCAAATTCTTTGGAGGACGTAAGCCTCTGAAAGGTTTTACTATTGCCATTTCTTATGTTTTTTAATTAGTTATACTTTTAAAAATAATTCCGCAAATATAACTTTTTTATCAGTCGAAAAAATTATTTTTTGGTTGATTCAAAAAATCAAAATTATCAAGCATTTTCCACAGTTTTTTAGTTTCACCATTATTGAAAACTACTTGACACCTAAAATATTTACGAAGCTCCTGCCCTCTCCTTTCTTCTCCACCCGAATCTGCACGGGAATCCTTTCGTCAAGTTCCTCGCGGTGAGATATAATACCTACACGCCTTTCGGACTGACCGGCAATTTCCTGCAATTTCTCCAAAGTGGACATTACCGAATCAAGATTCTTCTCGTCGAGAGTACCAAAACCCTCATCAATGAACAAAATATTTACATTGATGTCGGGACGGTTGAGCGATGACAATGCCAACGACAGAGCCAAAGAAACCATAAAACGCTCGCCACCTGACAAAACAGTAACACTTCGCACCTGATTCTTGTTGTATTTGTCAAGGACCAAAATGGAAAGCTGCTCGTTGTCTTCGCTGCAAGTAAGCGTATAGCGGTCTGTTATCAGCGACAAATAAATGTTGGCATTATCCAGCAGCGGACGTAGAATATAGGTCTGCACAAGCGTACGGAATCGCGTCCCACCAAAAATGCTGTTTATACGATACCACTTGTCGTAAACACCAACCGACATTTCAAGTTTCTTTTCTAATGCCTGCAATTTGTCTTTATTGGCAGCATTGTCATGTAATTTGGATTTTATTGCACCTATTTTGTTGTCAAGTTCCTGCAATTTGAGAGACAAATCATTCTTTTCAAATTCAAGTGCATCCTTATGAGGAATATCCTCCTCCGATTTCGCACCAAGCTTCTTCATATTATCGCCAATGGCTTCTAAAGCCCGATGAATCACCTCCAACGACGACTTATATTTTTCTTCAATATCACTTACATATTTTCTATCTGCGGCAAGTTCATACTGTTTCGATTCTATTTGGGCAAGCAAATCTTCTGTCTTGCCTGTTTCACGATAATAATCATCAAGCTTGGGTGATTTTTCGCAGATAATTTCTTCGGCAGCCTTTTTTTCGGCTCGCTTGGTACGGCAATCAGCGAAAAGTTTTGTCCATTCGACCTCAATATCGCTACAAGCATAACGCGCAGCTTCGCAATCTGACTTCCATGTTGCATCAAATTCAAGAATACTTTCCTTCAAATTCTCCAACTTGCCAAGTTTATCACCTAGCCTACCCAAAGCCAAACAATCTGCATCATACTTCTGCTTATTGTCATTGTATTCCTTTGCTCTCTGGCGAAGGTTGCTACGAACTTGCTCTACATCTTTTTCCCAATCAGGATAGGCAGCCGCAAGCAAAACATGCAATTCGTTAACCAAAACATTAATCTTGGCTTCGGCTGCTCCGGACAACTGATTTTGGATTAATATGCCGTTGCAATTATCATCGTGAGCTTTTATTGCCGCTCGCATTGCCTTTTCGGCATTTGCAAATTCTGTTTCCAATGTTTTTTTATCATTGGTAAGCCTGTTTATTTTTTCTTGCAAAGCCTCAGCTTTTGTCTGCAATTCTTTCAATCTTTCAATCTGCACAGACAAATTATTCATTTCGGTTTCGACCTGCACAAGAAGCGAATCATCAAGATTCAAACCGAGATCAACTGCTTTTTTATTTACTCCAATTCTATTTTTGTTCACCTCGCCGGTAAGACGTTCCAATTCCGTCCTCATCCCCAACAATAGGCCAACTCCCTCCGTATAGTTTTCAATAGCTTTATTCGCCTGCTTTTCTGCCTCATTAAGCAACTCTGCCGCTTTGTTTTGCTCCTCCTGCAATGGAGTTACCAACTTTTCAAAATCCTCATCAATATGAAATTCTGTTATGTGCTGACCACAGAGCGGACAGGTTTCCACCTTGCCGTCATACAGCTGTTTACGCAAATTCACAATAACATCTTTCACACTCATTTTCATTGTATTAAGCCGCCTTTGTGCTTCATCATAGGCAGATTTTCTCCCTTGTAGATTTCTCTCCGCCTCTTCCTTTGCGTCTAAAAGCAGCTTTAAATTTATTTCTTTTTTCCCAATATCCACGCTTAAACCCTTCACTACACCTTCAGACTTTTCAAGAGCCTCAATATCTTTCCTCAAAGAATCCAAATCATGGCTCCGAGTTACTGCTAGATTCATTTTTTCGTTGATTTCCAATGGTTTCAAAGCTACACGCTCGCGTATCAACGAATCTATATCATCCTGCTTTTCCTTCAATCTATTGCCGGCAGCTTTATCATCTTCGGACTTCTTTGTCACATCATCCAGCAATCCCTGCATAAGTCCCTGCAATCTAGCAGCTTCAGCATCAGCTTTTGCTTTATTACTTATCTCAGTAGCAAAATTATCCAGCTTTACATCAACCTCACCCGACTTCCCATACAAATCTGCATTATCGCACTGACTTTCAATCCATTCTTTCTGTCCTTCCACATCAATGGATTTAAGATTATAATCATTATGTTCGGCCAGCAAATCGGAAGACAAAAGATTAAACTTTTCTCTCAACCTACTGATTTCAAACGCTGCCGATTTTTGCTTTGCCTTTGCATTATTCAAATCAGCCAACATTTTGCGCTGCTCAATAGTTGCATCCCAGTCGTCCACCAGAGCCTTTTTATTTATGTACTCTTCTGATGACATCTTGGATTTGTAAAACTCCTTTTCCTTTTCAGCATCAGACATTTCCTTTCTATGGCTCTCGATTGCCGAAAGAAGTTTCAACTTATCCATATTAGCATCGCTTTGTTTTTTCAATTCAAGCTTATTTGTTTCACATTCAACAAGATCTGCATTTAAATTACGAACCTCATCTTCGGAAAGAAGATAGTTCTTGTTGGCATTCAGTTCTATTTCGTCCTGATTTTTCCTAGCCTCCGCCTTCTTGAAAAGTCTGTTTATGGCAATCCCATAACTCGAAAAATGTTCGGTATTTGTAAGCCTTTCAAGAATCGACTCCCGTTCCTTTTTGTCGCCAGTAAGAAACGAAGCGAACTGTCCCTGCGCAAGCATAGCCATTCTACCAAACTGCTCGAAAGACAAACCTACAGCATCAAGAATAGGTTGCCCTGTATTGGCTTCAACCCGCTGCCAATCGGAATTTTCATTTTTCACCTCCCATTTTGGTGCACGATGCTTTATAGGTCTCTTACCTGTTATCTTGTCTTTAATTCCCAAACTTACACCAAGCGAAAGCCTTGCGCGATATTCCTTTCTGTCGTTACCTACAAAAACGACTTCGCTGTAGCATTCGTCCTTTTCCGAAATACCAAGCCTCGTATATTGCTCCAGACTGTTTATCCCAACACTTTCGCCCTCGGAATTGATATAATCGTTGTTCTTTTTGTTCGACACACCTTCTATTCTAGGTGTTTTCTTGTAGAGCGCCATAGAAATCCCATCAAGGATCACCGACTTTCCCGCTCCCGTATCACCAGAAATTAGAAATATATTTGCAGGTGCTCCTGTTACAATGTCGTTCAAGCCTTTTTCAAAATCTATGTCAGCCTTTTCTATCGACGCGATGTTTCTAAGATGCAATTCCTTGATTCTCATATTTCCTCCACAGTTTGATTTATTTCTTCCTCGGTCACAATCGCTTTAGTTTTTTTCTTGGAAGCCTTGGACATTTGTTCTTCCTCATTAATTCTTTGGATTTCGTCCCTTACCTCGGCAAACGCCAATTCCAGTTCATTTATGTCGATGCTTGGATACTGGTCAATCGTCTTCCTGATGAAATCCAGAGGATCCTTCATTTCCTGCAAATCCACCACATCAAACTTTGGTTTTTCACTTACTTTCAGCGAATCATCCTCCTTGCCCTCCCACAATATATTGGGATTGTAGCGCACTTCATCATTTGTTGTTGACAAAATATCGTATATCATCTGGCTGAAATTTGGCGGCAAATCCACCTTACTGTCAATGCGCATCCTTATGTATCCCGATTTATTCTTGCAGACAAACTGGCTGACAGCATTCAAAGCTTCGTCGGCAGAAACAAACGCCTTGCCATTTACGGGCAGCACATAGAAATGGCGTAGCTCATCAATACGCAATTGCTTAATTTTCACATTACCGCCATGACGGTCAATTTCCACAAGGCTAACGGTATGCGGATATGCCTCGTCGCAACTTACATGCAACACGCTTCCAGAATAGCGTATTACAGGAGACTGATATGTAACCTCATCGGTAATAGCATCTTGTATATGACCTATTGTCTGCGGCTTGTGAATATGGCCGAGAGCAAGATAATCGTACCCAGTGCCAAACGATGCCGTATCCTGCACCTTCAGTGTGCCAATATCAAATGTATGTCCTGCAGTATCAAGGCCATCAACAGCAGTATGCCCCATCATAACGACAGGCTTAGCTTCTGTATTTTCAGCAGCTATCCTATCAAGAATCGACTGCAACTGCCCCTTCCTTTCGCCAATCATGTAGGGCATTGCCACTATGTAGCCAGTCTGCAACCTGACAATATAATTGTCCAAACAATCGGCATCGGCATCAACAGCAGGCGAAACTCCTACAAGATTTGTATTTGCATACTCCCATACTGCGCTATCGGCCTGGAGACGAGATGCAGAATCGTGGTTGCCAGCAGTAATCACTATATGCATGTCGGGACAATAGCCATGCAAATCGGCAAAATATTCTGTAAATGCCTTTTTAGTGGCAGCAGAAGGCTGCTGAATGTCAAATACATCACCACTAACCAACAATGCATCTGGCTTTTCATTCTTGCACCACTCCTTCAACTGAGCAAAAAAATGACGATGCTCGTCACCACGCTCATAATTCTGATAAATAATCTGACCCAAATGCAGATCTGCCGTGTGTAATATCTTCATCGTAGCTTTTTATAATATTTCATTCCTTTCATTGTTTCATACAGCAAACACCTTATGGCCAATTGGCGACAATAAAAGATGTTCTTTTCATTGGCAAATATACCATATTGAAAGCAGATGACCAAAAGTAATTTCATTTTTCATCAAGAATATGACCAGCATAATAAATTCTTAAATTTTATTGTCGGAAACATTGGACAAATATTTTTTTCATACCTTTGCGTAAAATTTAAAAAACAATAAAAAATGAATATCACAAGAACATCCAATCCAACACTGGGCGAAAAAGTATTCGCCAGCGAACCGATTGCAGCCAACGGCAATACAATGACAATGGCAGGCGCAATCAACAAAACAATAATACTTTTCGCCATTTTGCTAATTACAGCAATATTTTCATGGAGATATACAATGTCGGGAAATTTTAGTCCCGCATTAGTTATTGGATCTTCAATAGCTGCATTCATAGTTGCATTGATTGCATCTTTCTCAAAAAAGTCAACACCAATAACAGCACCAATTTATGCAGCTCTAGAAGGAGTTGTCCTAGGAGCAATATCATCGATGTTCGAAATCGCATACAGCGGAATTGTATTTCAGGCTGTCGCACTGACATTACTAGTTTTCGGACTTATGCTCTTCTTGTACAAGACCGGCATACTAAAGGCTTCGGGAAAATTCGTAAAAGGCGTATTCATCGCAACTGCCGCAATCGGCATTTTCTACCTTGTCAGCTTCATCATAGGTCTATTCACACAAGCATCTAACAATTTCCTTTTCGCCAACTGGCAAATTGGAATAGTCATCAGCATAATAATAGTTGTGGTTGCCGCACTTAACCTTATACTCGATTTCAGCACAATAGAAAACGGAGCCAATTCTGGTGCCCCAAAATACATGGAATGGTATGCTGGATTCGGACTTATGGTTACTTTGGTTTGGCTGTACATTGAAATATTAAGACTACTATCTTACCTGCGCAGAGATTAAGGAAACCTTCATAAATATTAACGGCTTGCAATTGCAGTCCGTTTTTTTATGCCCTTGCCAACACTGCAATACTAAGTCTCAAGCCATCGACACAAAGCAATGCCTCCCCACACGATTCGGTAGTTGCACCGGTTGTCACCACGTCATCCACAAGAAGCACATGTTTTCCTTTCAAGCTTTCATTGTCGGCGACGATAAATTTTCCCGACACATTCTGCCAGCGTTCTTCCCTATTCATCTTTGTCTGCGTCTTCGTATCCGTATTTCTCAACAGGACATCTGTAAGCACTGGAATTTTTGTTACAGAGGAGATACCGGCTGCAATCCTTTCACTTTGGTTGTAACCACGTTTCTTCTGCCTATTGGGATGCAGAGGCACTGGAATTATGTAGTCGATATCAGAAAAATTTCCAGAAGAAAGCATTTCGGCGCCAAGTTCCTTGCCTAGCAGCACTCCAATTTCCGGTTTGTGACGATATTTCAACGAATGCAACAACTTTCTAAACTTGCTGCCCTTCTGGAAATAAAACAAAGCAGTAGCCCGTTCAAGCCTTATGCGACCTGCAAACAACTGCATTATTGGATTGTCTATTTCCTTACAAAAATGAGTACGCGGAAGTTCATAAAGGCAATCAAAGCATATAACCTCCTCGCTTCGAGAAAGAGTCCGACCACAAGCCTCGCAATTCTTAGGGAAAAACAAGAACCAGAAGTCAGTCAAATATTCAACAATCCTTTTCATTGACGATACAAAGGTAAGCATTTTTTACAAGCTTGGACGGATTGTTTTATATGAGTTGAATTTGTTTGAAGTTGCTTGGATATATAGTCCATAACTCATACCCAATTGCATAATTCGTACATCACGCACACGCAATGGCACACCTTTCCGCACACAGGACAAGAATAGCCCTTCTCCAAACTGTCGGCATACCAGTAGTCGGGAATTTCGCGAACAGGACGGAAGCCATTCCTACGGAAAATGACATCTGAATTTACAACACCATCGTGCTTCCATAGCGGTGACATTATTTTCTTCGCGCCAATGCTTTTCAAATATTCCACAGCCTTAGCCACCAACGCTGTACCTATCCCCTGCCCCGAAAATTCGGGATTTACAGCCACAGTCCTGACATACATCGCACCATCCTGCCCCACATACGACATACAGAATCCAACGCATTTTTGTGCTCCGACATTCTCGGCCACAATAACATTGCAAACAGACAAGTCTGCAACAGTAATGTATTTCACACCAAGTTGCACATCGGCAATGGCAAGAATTTCATCAATATCGGCAGGCTGTAGATTGCGTATTTTTATCATGTCGAAGTATTTGTGCGCAAACTTATAAAAAAGTTGAAAAGAAGCCAAAAAACAAAGAATGCATTGCTTCAAAAAATCATAAATAAGTTTTAACTTTGCGCAAATTTAAAATTATAGTCATGGAAGGAAAACTTTACCTATATAATACGCTTTCGCGCACGAAAGTGGAATTCAAGCCGATAAAGCCGCCATTCGTAGGAATGTACGTCTGCGGACCTACAGTTTATGGTGATGCACATTTGGGACACGCACGTCCAGCAATTACATTCGACCTTTTGTTCCGTACACTAAAGAACATGGGCTACAAGGTTCGCTACGTGCGCAACATTACCGACGTTGGACACCTTGAACACGATGCCGATGAAGGCGAGGACAAAATTGCAAAGAAGGCTCGTCTCGAACAGCTTGAGCCTATGGAAGTTGCACAATACTACACAAATCGCTACCATCAGGCAATGGAAATGCTCAACGTTCTGCCGCCAAGCATTGAGCCTCATGCATCCGGACACATTCCAGAGCAAATAAAATTCGTGGAAAAAATCCTTGACGCAGGCTACGCATACGAAAGCGAAGGTTCTGTTTACTTCGATGTAGAAAAGTACAACCAGAAATTCCACTACGGAAAACTCTCTGGCCGTAACATTGAGGAACTCCTCGAAACCACCCGCGAACTCGACGGGCAGACCGAAAAACGCCGCAGCATAGACTTTGCTCTGTGGAAAAAGGCTGCTCCAGAACACATTATGCGCTGGGAATCGCCTTGGAGCAATGGTTTCCCTGGATGGCACATGGAATGCTCGGCAATGGCAACCAAATACTTGGGCGAAGAATTCGACATCCACGGTGGCGGAATGGACTTGATGTTCCCGCACCACGAATGCGAAATCGCCCAGTCGACAGCCGCACTCGGTCACGAATCGGTTCACTACTGGGTTCACAACAACATGATTACCATCAACGGTCAGAAGATGGGCAAGTCGTTGGGAAACTTTATCACGCTACAAGACTTGTTCGCTGGCACAAACGAAGTGCTTGAAAAAGCATATAGTCCGATGACTATCAGGTTCTTCATTCTTCAAGCACATTACCGTGGCACACTTGATTTCTCTAATGAAGCTTTGCAATCGGCAGAAAAAGGCTTAGCAAGGCTCATGGAAGCATACGCACGTCTCGTAAAACTTACTGCATCCGACACGACAACGGTAGAAATCAAGGACTTGCGCAAGAAGTGCGAAGAAGCCATCCTTGACGATCTCAACACTCCGATAGTTATTTCGCACCTGTTTGAAGCAGCAAAGGCAATCAACACCGTAGCCGACGGCAAAGGCACAATCTCAAAGGATGACCTTGAAGAATTGCGTGGTACATTCAAATTATTCGTAGAAGACATTCTCGGACTGCAAACAGCCGACAGCAGCGATAATGGCAAACTTGAGGCATACAAGAAAGCTGTAGACTTACTGCTAAATATCCGTCTAGAAGCCAAGCAAAACAAGGACTGGGCTACAAGCGACAAGATTCGCAACGAACTCACAGCCATTGGATTCAACATAAAGGATAAAAAAGACGGCTTTGAATGGGATTTGTAGAATACAAACAGGCTTGCAGTCTCATAGCCTAACCGTCATACAGTCTGCCCGACAGGCCTTCTGCTTGACATCTTGCCTTTGGGACTTCAAGCCATTGACTATCAAATAATAAAAAAAGTTTGCAAAAAACAGCAAAAGTGTATTTTATTTTTGGAAAATATAGAATAACTTTGCAAATTGAAAATTTTGGTTATAAATGGTTGAAAACGAATATAAGATACAGATAGAAAATCTAAGTACAAATGTAGATCGACTGCTTGTTCTATGCAATTCGCTTGCTAGCCAAAATGCCAAAATGACGAAAGAGATTGAGAACTTGAATATTGAACTTAACATAAAAAAGGAAAAATTAACTGAAATAGAAAAAAGATATAACGATTTGAAGCTTGCGCAAGCTTTCTGCAGTCCAGTGTCTGGAGGAGACAAGGAAGCCAAGCAAAAAATCAACAAAATAATACGGGAAATAGATAACTGCATTGCTCTTTTAAAAAAGTAAGTGAAAGAAATGGAATACAACGAAAACATAACAACTAGGACGATAACCTTGGTAATAGACGGCAGAAACTACCAGTTCAACAACGTAGCAAAAGGAGACGAAACCAAGGAAATGTTACTCAGGAAGTCGGCTGGAATAATGAACTCACTGATAGAACAAAAGCGCAAAAACGCCAATAACATACTATCCGACGAGCGTGACATAGTTGTATTAGCACTATTGAACTTTGTATATATGACTTTAAGCAACGAAGTCAACATCTCTAAGAAAAACGAACAGATGGAGAATTCTATATTGGAGTTGAAAAACTTGAATTTTAAGCTCGAAGAAATTATTGAATCGATAGAAAAACTTAACAGCAAAGAGTAAACAGAGCAAACGTTCTTTTAAATATTATCGTGGTTTAAATATTGCCCGTATAAGTCTTTAAGAGGCTGAAAAACTTAACAAATTAAACACAATTGGAGCTACTCTCTGATTATGTACGACAGGCCTTATGGTTCTAACGAACCAGTTGCTTTGCAACCGTTGGAAGCCGGAAATAGTTTGGAGGCTCCGCCCATTCATATCAAGGGGTTTTTTCACAGTTAAAGACTTTGCGGGTTTTTTGTTTTATTTTAAATTAATATATTATATGACACCAACAATTGGAATTATCATCGGAGTTGTAGCATTCGCAGTCGGAATTGCGTTATCATTCTTTCTTTGGGACCACATTCTTGTAAAGAAAAAGAACAAGATTGTTAGCGAAGCCAAGACTGAAGCCGAAGTAATAAAGAAGGAAAAGGAACTCGCTGCAAAGGAAAAATTCCTGCAACTGAAAGCCGAAAACGACAAGAACTTTAACGAAAAGAACCAGAAGATTGCAGCTGCCGAAAACAGAATCAAACAGAAGGAAGCCAACATAACTGCCAAGATGGAGGAAATGCAAAGGGCAAAGAAAGAAAACGAAACCTTGAGAGAAAACCTAAACAAACAGATTGAATTGGCAGAAAAGAAAGCCGAGGAACTTGACAAAGTACATAAGGCACAGGTGGAAAAACTCGAAAGTCTTTCTGGAATCTCATCCGAACAAGCTAAGAAAGAACTCATTGAATCGATGCAGGAAAACGCAAAGGCCGAAGCCATTACTCTTATCAACGACATAATAGACGAGGCAAAGATGACCGCCAACAAGGAAGCAAAACGCATCATCCTCGAAACTATCCAACGCGTAGCAACCGAAACAGCTATCGAGAATGCTGTTACCGTATTCCATATCGAAAGCGACGAACTCAAGGGACGTATTATCGGTCGCGAAGGTCGTAACATCAGGGCTTTGGAAGCTGCAACTGGTGTAGAAATCGTAGTTGACGACACCCCGGAAGCAATACTTCTTTCGGCATTCGACCCTGTAAGACGCGAAATTGCAAGACTTTCTCTGCATCAACTAGTTACCGACGGCAGAATCCATCCGGCACGTATCGAGGAAGTTGTAAACAAAACCACCAAGCAAATTGAGGAAGAAATCATAGAAGTTGGTAAGCGCACCTCGATTGACCTCGGAGTACACAACTTGCATCCAGAACTTATCCGCCTCATCGGTAAGATGAAATACCGCTCATCGTACGGACAGAACCTGCTGCAACACTCGCGCGAAGTTGCAAATCTCTGCGCAATAATGGCAGCAGAACTTGGATTGAACACAAAACTTGCAAAACGCGCTGGTCTGCTTCACGATATTGGCAAGGTATCGGACGAAGAACCAGAACTTCCACACGCAATTTATGGTATGAAGTTGGCAGAAAAGTACAAGGAAAAACCAGAAGTTTGCAATGCAATCGGTGCTCACCACGATGAAACAGAAATGACAAGCCTCATCGCTCCGATAGTACAGATTTGCGATGCTATTTCGGGTGCACGTCCAGGTGCTCGCCGCGAAATCGTAGAATCATACATCAAGCGTCTGAAAGACCTCGAAAACCTTGCACTCTCCTACCCGAGCGTTGTCAAGACTTACGCAATTCAGGCAGGACGCGAACTTAGGGTTATCGTTGGTAGCGAAAAGATTACAGATGCAGAATCAGAACAACTCAGCCTCGAAATCGCAAGGCGCGTTCAGGACGAAATGACATATCCTGGACAAGTTAAGATTACAGTCATCAGGGAAACAAGGTCGGTAAACTATGCAAAGTAAAGGTATTCTACACGATTCTAAGGTTCTGGTAACCGGTGGTGCCGGATTTATCGGCTCCAACATTGTTGAGCGTCTGTTGGCACAAAACAACACAATCGTCTGCCTCGACAATTTTTCTACAGGCAAGCGCGAAAATGTTGATCCGTTCCTACACAACAGCAACTTCACGCTAATCGAAGGCGACATACGAGACCTAGAAACCTGTCGCAAAGCCTGCGAAGGAATTGAAATCGTACTTCACGAAGCTGCTCTTGGCTCGGTGCCACGCAGCATCAACGACCCGATAACAACCAACGCAGTTAACATCGGCGGATTCCTCAACATGATTGTAGCAGCAAGAGATGCCAAGGTAAAACGTTTCGTATATGCAGCCAGTTCTTCAACCTACGGCGATTCCAAGACATTGCCCAAAGTTGAGGAAAACATTGGCAAACCGCTGTCACCATACGCAATAACAAAGTATGTAGATGAACTTTACGCAAGCATTTTCGGCAAACTTTACGGCATGAGTACAATTGGCTTACGCTATTTCAACGTATTCGGTCAGAGACAAGACCCCGAAAGTGCATACGCAGCTGTTTTCCCGAAGTTCATTAAGGCTCTCATAAACCACAAGTCGCCAGTAATCTATGGAGATGGCGAACAGTCGAGAGATTTCACATACATTGACAATGTGATACAGGCCAACGAATTGGCAGCTACCACCACAAATTCAGAAGCCGAAAACGCTGTTTTCAATGTTGCATTCGGAGAAAGCAATTCTCTCAACGACCTCACAGCCGAAATAGTAGAATGCCTATCCGAATTCGACCCTGAAATTGCAAATATAAAGATAGAGCACGGACCTATCAGGCTTGGCGACATACGCGATTCGCTTGCATCAATCGACAAAGCCCGCCGGATATTAGGCTACAATCCTCAGTACGATGTACACGAAGGCCTGAAGCAAGCAATAAAATGGTACTACGAATACCTAAAATAAATTTTAACATGCAAAAGTCCTCGTCTTGAGGACTTTTTTTTCGGCATTACTATTCGTAAAATTCAAATGCGTCAATTATATCAAGATAAACGCCATCGAACCCTGCATCCATTATACGGGATAGATATGAATCCCTATTCCCGAATATAATGTCCTGCCATTCCCGATTCCAATATCGGACCTTATAGTTGCCTTTCCAACGTGGATTTTCCCTATCAAGCCACACCGGATTGCCTTTCTTCCACGAACAGTCCCAATAATAGCGGTAATCCTCCGCCTCTCCTATCGACATATAGGCCACAACCATCCTCATTCCGCCATTCTTTTTTACATGAAGTCTTGCTATTTCATCGGAAGTAAACTCCGATCCATCAAGAAAAAGATCCATTATCACCATATCGTAATTTGTTCCGCATACGGCATCAATAAATTGCTGTTTAGTGGCGAATTGTTCGGGATCGATGATATATAAGAAATTTTTAACCATACGAAGACTGCATACCGTATCGGCATTCTCATTTTGGATTCCAGTTGGCGGAATAACATCAAGATTCCTGCTCGTAGCCTGAAAAGAAACAAATCCACTGGAACTATTAAGCTGCCTAGACAATTCAATATTTTCTGTCGCAGAACAATAGTCTGTTACAAAAACTTCCTTCCCTTCATTTTTAAGCCTTGATAGATAGGACTTCAAGTAATCGGAAACGCGCGAAGCCGTTGCCTTGTCATCTTTTGCATAACCAAAAAATAAATCTTCCTGCCCCTGTCCGTCTATTGCAGAAATATACTCCGAAGCAATTCTTCCATTAGGGTCATCGGTCATGCTTATAATTTCCACACCATTCTGCACAATGATTGCAAAATCTGGACGCCTTGATTTTGCCTCCTTGCTTATTGCCACTACAAAATCCCTCATTTCCTGCCTATAGTCAATGCCCGATTCCTTATGGCACGACGGTATAAGCAAAATGATTAACAAAACGATGGCTACAAAGGGGAATCCTCTCATCTCCTATTTAATTCCTGCCTTGCGCAAAGCATCATGGTAACGACGTGCATTTGCCTCATGCTGTGCATTTGTGACGGCAAAATTGTGATAGCCAGAAAAGTCCTCCTTTGCACAGAAATACATATAGTCGTGGTGCTCGTAATTTAGCACAGCATCTATTGATTTGGTAGATGGTATACATATAGGACCAGGCGGCACACCTTTATACTTATAAGTATTGTATGGAGAATCTATTTCGAGATGCTTTTTTAAAATACGCTTTAAGCTAAAGTCGCCGACAGCATACACCACCGTTGGATCTGCCTGCAACAGCCAATCCTTCTTCAAACGGTTTATGTAAACACCAGCAATTCTTGCCTTTTCGTCATTTTTCTGTGTTTCACATTCCACAATCGAAGCCACAGTTGTAACCTGCGACTGTGAAAGACCTAAAGATTTTGCCTTTGCCTTGCGATCATCGTTCCAAAATTTCTTGTACTCATCGGCCATACGCTGCACAAACTCCTCAGCCGATGTATTCCAATAAAATTCGTATGTGTTAGGAATAAACATAGAGCAGAATGTACTACTATTGAATCCATATTTGGCAGCAACACTTTCATCTTTCAGCAAAGCTACTATCTCGGACGAATCGGCCTCAATGTTTACACAAACCTTTCCGGCTAATATTTCAAGCGTCCTAACACTTATAAATGTTACATTTACAGGAGTTTGCCTACCGTTACGCAGCATATTTACCAAATCGTTGTTCGACATTCCATCAGTCAACTTGTACTTTCCTGGGATAACCTTATCTCCGTATCCCTTGTATTTGGCAACCTTTCCAAACGATTCAATATCAATTACTTGTCCCGATGTTTTTAGTATTTCAATCACATTATCGAACGAAGAGCCCGTAGGTATATATACATACGTCTCTGCGTCGGCCTTTACATTCGGAGAAAAAGCATAATTATAAGCTTTGTATCCGATCCAAGCTCCAACAACCAGCAACAGGAGAAATATTACCAAAAAAGTTATTAAGATTTTCTTTTTCGTTGACATAACTGTTATTTTCTGCAAATGTAATTAAATATTATTTATTGAACGGCACATATTTCGACATCTATCCATAAAACTTGCCCACCTGCAAAAGCTATAGTATAATTGCTTCAGGCTCAAGTTCAATTCCATACTTCTCCAATACCTTATTCTTCACAATTTGCGAAAGTTCAATTACATCAGTACCTGTAGCATTTCCGGCATTGACAAGTATCAAAGCCTGATTACGATGAACAGCAGCACCATTGTGACGAAAACCTTTCAGTCCGCACTGGTCTATAAGCCAACCGGCAGCCAGCTTGTAGTCAGTTCCAGACATAAAATACTTTATTTCAGGGAATTTATTCTTTAGGATATTAAAAGTTTCTGCATTGACTATAGGATTCTTGAAGAAACTACCGGCACTGCCCATCTCCGAAACTTCTGGAAGTTTCTGCCGACGGATACTAATGATGGCGTTTCTAATATCGGTTGGCGACGGATTGGAAATTTCATGCTCCGAAAGGTATTTTTCCACATCTGCGTATGACCTGTTCGGCTTAGCCTGCTTGCTTAATTTGTAAACAACGGAAAGAATTATAGCCTTGTTTTTTAGCAAATGCTTGAAAATGCTCTCGCGGTAACCAAAACAGCAGGCCTCGTTGCTCATGTACTGGATATCGCCCGAATCCAAATGCAGGAATTTTACACGATGTATGAACTGACGTGCTTCTGCTCCGTATGCGCCAATGTTCTGTACTGCACTAGCGCCCACAGTTCCTGGAATATATGACAGATTTTCAAGTCCGTATGCCTTGTTTTCGATGCACCACTCCACAAACTCATCCCAAATCTCCCCAGCCTGAGCCTCAACAAATATGCTGCTGTCATTTTCGTAAACTACGGTTTTGCCTTTTGTGGCAGGATGTATTATTGTTCCATCGAAATCTTTGGAAAACAACACATTACTACCGCCACCAAGAACGAAAAAATTAAAATTCTCGTCATTTCTTTTTAGACGTATGAAATCGAAAAGTTCCGAATCTACAGCATATTCGAAAAAAGTATTACACTTTGCATTTATGCCAAAAGTGTTGTATTTCTGAAGACAATAGCCTTGTTCCAATCTCATAGGAATATATTTTTTGCAAAAATAACAATGAAATCAATTATAGTCGCCTTTTCATTCAAAAAATGTATCATATTGCACTTGTCAAAAAATTAGTAACTTTGGCGTAATTTTCTTGTGATTGTGAAACGAATTATTGTATCGGTAACAAACGACATGACCAACGACCAACGAGTAAATCGCATTTGCAATTCGTTGTGCGACATGGGATTCGACGTAACTGTACTTTGTCGAAAACAGAAGTCATCGGCAGATCTTGATTTGCGTAGGTACAAAGTAAAACGCTTCAGTCTGCTTATAAACAAGGGATTCCTTTTTTACGCCTGCTTCAACTTGAGAGTTTTTTTCTACCTGCTGTTCCACAATTGCGAAGCTCTTCTATCTAACGACCTTGACACACTGCTAGCCAACACTCTGATATCCAAGCTAAAAAAGAAAAAATTATATTACGATACACACGAACTATTTACCGAAGTTCCAGAGCTACAACATTCACCGCACAAGAAAAAAATCTGGCTATGGATTGAACGCCACTGCATTCACCGTCCTGTAGCCACATATACTGTTTGCGAGTCAATAGCAAAACACTACAACGAAAAATACAATCTCGACATGAAGGTTGTCCGTAATCTGCCTATCTCAAAGGAAATGCAAACTTACGAAAACAGAGAAAAAATTCTTCTTTACCAAGGCGCACTAAACATGGGTCGCGGACTGGAACTGCTTATCGGCATGATGAAACATTTTCCAGAATACCATCTATATATTGCAGGAAAGGGATACATGGAGGTTGCTTTAAAAAAAATGGCATCAGACATGCAAATGAACGATAGAATTATTTTCACAGGAAATCTCAGATTCGATGATTTGCACGCACTTACTTCAAAGGCGAAAATAGGATTCTCAATAGAACAAGGCGAAAGTTTAAATTACAGATATGCACTTCCCAACAAGATTTTCGACTACATTCAGGCTGGAACTCCTGTTGTTTGCTCCAATTTTCCAGAAATGCGCGCAGTAGTCGAAGGTTATGCTGTAGGAGAAATTTTTACAGCACACGATGCTGACAGTCTTGCACAATTGGTAAAAAACATGCTTGGCAATGAAGAAAAATTATTTGAATATCATAAAAATTGCATTGCCGCCTCAAAAATCTTGAACTGGGAGAACGAACAGAAAATATTGCAGGAAATATATGCTTAGAAAAAGTTATAAGATATTGGGACTTGTTTTGGTGCTTGCCCAGTTGTTTATTGTTGAAACGACAGTTGCACAAACCACCGACACAGATTATGACAAGGCCGAAGGATTCTATTCCGAACAAAAATTCAAGAAAGCCGTTGATTTTTACCGCAGATCAGCAGATAACGGGAACGTTATGGCCACGTATGCCCTTGCAAATTGTTATTATTATGGACAAGGTATTGAGCGTAACGTTGATATTGCTGTCAACCTTTGGCTAAAGTGTGCAGAAAGCGGTCATGCAGAAGCACAAAATAGAATTGCAGCATGCTATTACGAAGGTGAATCAGTGGAAAAAAATTACGACGAAGCAGCACACTGGTGGCAATTATCTGCCGATCAAGGAAATATGTCGGCACAATATGACTTAGGAATTTGCTACTACAATGGTCATGGTGTTGAACGTAACTTTGAAAAGGCAATGGAACTTTGGCGAAAATCTGCAGAACAAGGCAATGCTGATGCAATCGGCATGTTAAAAACGTTTGAATAATCAGGGATTTATTGCCAAATATTAATTATGTTTGCGACCTAAAATCAGTGCACAATGGACGACATTAAGAACACAAAGAACTCCAAATACAAATTCGACTACGACGAAGTAGCCGGCATTATCCACGTAACAAACCTTGAAACCGGCGAAGAGTACGACCTCTTGAAAGAAGACACAGGCTGGTACGACCCCGACTACGAATTCAGCGTATAAAACGAAAAAACGGGACAGTGGAAAAGGTGGGTGGAGATTTATGTTGGCAACGCTAAAAAACGGAATTCCACGAAGACGAAATTCGTTTTTTTACTCATCGCCTTTGGCGATACCTTGATTGCCGCCTTGGCTG